>RCNF010002098.1_pt1 | contig 10654 bp, 10 predicted proteins | sample 2041311 | NCBI WGS metagenome assembly RCNF01 (sample SAMN09708228, study PRJNA481090) | Marine sediment metagenome, whole genome shotgun sequencing project. | biome: marine sediment; feature: ocean; material: sediment; isolation source: Sewage treatment plant 2 marine sediment (STP2) ... | reverse complement strand
GTATTCAATGGTAAAGCAGCGCGAAAGCCAGTTGGTGCGCGGATTGTAGAAATCCAGCATGCCTTGTAAACAAGCCACTTGCGGCCCACGTTCATGAAACCGGCGCACGCGATCAGCTGCAGTGCTCAGCGCGTGGCTGGCTTGAGGGTCGAGGCCGTCAAACGCCGCCTTCAAATCGGCAATATCAACCCTCAGGTCTTGAGCGTCGCCAATTGTTATTCGATCGAATTGACCCGTGTATTGGAGAACAGCGGCATCGCCGGGTTCTTCCTCGTGATCATCGTAGGGGGAGCATCTCCCCAGCTCTCCGAAGAGGTCGAGGGGCCGGTTGTCATCTTCGACCAGACGTCCCAGAATACCTTTCGTCTCAAGGCTTTCGGCGATTCCTTCGAGGTCCAGCTGGATCCCCTCCATCCCGATGCCACGGTTTTTGTCTCGGAGCAGCTCTATGACGGCCTGGTCGCCCTCGATTCCGAGCTGAATCCCGGGCCCGCGCTGGCAGAGTACTGGTCTAAGGACCCTGAGGGCCTCTCTCACCGCTTCATACTGCGCAAAAAGGTCCGGTTCATCACGGTGAGGAGCTCACGGCGGCGGATGTCAAATTTTCCCTGGAACGGATCCTGGATCCAAGAAACGCGTCCCCCTATGCCGACTACTTCTTGGGGCGCGTGGTCGGGGCCCGGGAATTCAATTCCGGAAAGGCTCGAGAAGTCACGGGCTTTCGGGTCGTGAACAGCCACGAGTTTCAGATCCAGTGGACGAAACCCTATGCCATGGCGCTTTCCCTGCTGAGTATGCCGTTCTGCATGATCCTGCCGCGGGACCGCTTGCAGGAGCAGGGACGGTCTTTTTTTCAGAAACCGACCGGTACGGGCCCCTTCATGTTCGAGGAGTGGGTCCGGGACGGTCGCCTGGAGATCGTGGGCGTCAAACTGGCCCGGAATCCCGGCTATTTCGGAGGAATCCCCCATATCGAGTATGTGGAATTCTGCCCGTTTTATCGTTTGGATGATTTCATAGAAGGCAAGATACACGCCATCCCCGTTGAATCCGCGAGGCTGCTTTCGGGTGACTACCAGGTATTCCGGGATGGGTCCATTAATCCGTTTTTCCTGGCGATGAGCTGCCATATCCCACCGCTGAACGATCCTCAGGTTCGGCGAGCCATCGCGCTCGGCATCGATAAGCCTGAGATCGTGCGCGTCACGCACGACGTGAGGTATCACAGACAACTCCTGCACGGCTTCATCCCGTCGAAGCTGCCCGGCTTCTTCCTGACCGACGAGCTGAACACCTACAACGTTCAGCAGGCCCAGGCGCTGCTGGAAGGTGCAGGCCTGACGCCGGAAAAATTCCCCGAGCTCACGATGCTCCTGGAGGAGCCGCGGGACGAATTCAAACACCAGATCTTTCTTGAGCTGCGCCGCCAGATGAGGGCCCTGGGGATCGATCTGAGAGAAGAATATTACCGCAGGGCCGAACAGGTGCGGAATTTCGGGCGTCCCTATCTGATGCTGAGCTCCCTGCAGTTGGATTTCCCCGGACCCGAGGCGATCATCAGACCCCTGTTCTCCTCGAATTCTCCGGAAAACCTGTGCCGCTACAGCAGTGACGATCTCGACAGCCTGCTTAAGACAGCAGACCTGGAAAAGAGCTGGAATATCCGCAGGGAGCTTTTCGTGCAGATCCAGAATCTGCTCAACACAGATATGCCGGCCGTTCCCCTGTTTACCCAGCAGAACCAGGTGGCCGTGCAGCCCTTTGTTCGGGGGATCAAGAATCCGCCTCTGGGCTTTTACTATATCGAGATGAAGAACATCAGACTGGAGCGCTAAGACAAGAATATGGCCGTATACATCTCTTTGCGCACACGGCTGGCTCTCTGGGTGATCTTCCTGCTCCTGGTCCAGATGGTCCTGATCCTGTTCGTGATCCAGCGGCAGGAGGTCGTCTCCATCGAACAGGAGCAGAGGGAGAAGGGCCAGGTCCTGGCCAACAGCATCATTCAGGAGAACATCCCGCTCCTGGTGAGGTTCGATTATGACGCATTGAAGGAAAACCTCGATGCGCGCATCGATGACATGCTGGTGTACATCATCATCTACAACCGCTACAATATTCCTGCGGCGGGCAACGATTTCATCCTCGGTTTCGACGACATCTATCAGTTTACTAACCTGGGAACAGATCTTGAAAACAGGGAGCCTATTGTCCAGAGGCGCCTCCTGAGGGACGCCGAAAACAACCCGCTGGTCGATGTGCTCGAGCTCGAGGTGCCCATCTTCCTGCGGGATGTCAGCGACCGTTGGGGTTCTGTGAAGCTGGGGCTCTCCCTGGAGGAAATGCATGCTGAGGTCCGGCGCACGAGCATGCTGCTGCTGGGGATCGGCGTGCTGGGCCTCCTGATCGGGATCATCGGCGCCTACTGGCTCGCGCGCAGGATCACCACGCCCCTCCAGAAGCTCGTGGAGGGGACCAAGCAGGTCAGCCGGGGAGATTTTTCTCTCCAGATCGACACGGGTTCGCAGGACGAGGTCGGGAACCTGGCGCGGAGCTTCAACGAGATGAGCCGCCAGCTCCAGCTCCTCCAGAAACGGATGGAGGAAGCGAATAAACGGCTGGTCCAGGTCGAAAAACTGGCATCCATCGGACACATCTCCGCGGGCATCGCCCACGAGATCCGCAATCCCTTGACCGCGGTGAAGCTGAACATCCAGAAGATCTGCGAAAAAGAGGACCTGGACGAGGGCGATCTGGTCAACCTGGAGATCACCCAGGAAGGGATCGCGCAGATCGAGAAGTTCATCAAGGAGCTCCTGAATTATGCCCGCGTCTCCGAGCTCAACCTGGACTGGTTCGCCATGGACCAGATCGTCGACGGATCACTCAAGATGATCAGCGATTCGCTCGAGCTCAAGCATGTGACCGTGGACAAACACTATACCCCGGACTTACCGCAGGTGCGCGTGGATGCGGACAAGGTCCGTCAGGTCATCCTGAACATCCTGCGAAATTCCTGCGAGGCGGTGGAGGAGGGCGGGAAGATCAGGATCCGTGTAGAGAGGGCCGACACTCCTTCCGGGCCTCGGCTGCGGACAGAGATCTCGGATACCGGAAGGGGCATCCCCTCCAAGGACTGGGAGAACGTGTTCGAGCCGTTCTACACCACCAAGGCCAGCGGGATCGGCCTGGGCCTGGCCATCGCCCGCAAGATACTCGAACAGCATGGCGGCGACATCCGCGTGAGAGCCCTGGAAGACTGGGGGAGCTGTTTCGAGATCCTCCTCCCATGTGAGAGTGAAACATGAAAAGCATCCTGATCGTCGACGACGATCCCCTGATCCTGAAGACCCTGTCTTCTCATTTCACGAAGAGCGGCTATGATGTCTTGTCCGCCGCCGACGGCAGGGAGGGGCTCCAGAAATATTCCGATGCCATGCCCGACCTCGTGATCCTGGACATCCGCCTTCCCGATGTGGACGGCCTGGAGGCGCTCAAGCGGATCCGGGAAATGGATCCCAAGGCATTGGTTGTCATCATCACCGCTTTTGACGACATGAAGACCACGGTGGAGGCCATCAAATCCGGTGCCTTCGAGTACCTGGTCAAGCCGCTGGACTACCTGGAGCTGGATCTCACCATCAACAAGGCCTTCCAGGTCAGCAAGCTGGAAGGGAAGCTGCACTACATGATCGAGGAGAAGCAGAAGGAATACACCATCGACAACATCATCGGCCGCTCCCCGCCGATGCGCGATGTCTTCAAGCTGATCGGGTCCGTGGTCAACAACCGCGCCAACATCCTGATCCAGGGAGAGAGCGGGACGGGCAAAGAACTCTGCGCCAAAGCTATCCATTACAACAGCACCAACCGGGATGAGCCCTTCATCGTCATCAACTGCTCGGCCATCCAGGACACCCTGCTTGAAAGTGAACTGTTCGGCCATGTCAAGGGTGCCTTTACCGACGCGGTCCACGAGACGAAGGGAAAATTCGAGATCGCAGGCAACGGCACACTTTTCCTCGATGAGATCGGAGACGTCTCCCCCAACCTTCAGTCCAAGCTTCTGCGGGTGATCGAGAGCCGGGATTTCATGAAGGTGGGAGGGGAGAAGGTCCTCACCACCGAGGCACGCATCATCGCGGCCACCAACAAGGATCTGAAGATCCTGATCGAGGAAGGAACGTTCCGGGAAGACCTGTACTGGAGGCTGAAGGTGGTGGAGATCAAGCTGCCTCCGCTGCGTGATCGCAAGGAGGATGTCCCCGAATTGGTGGGCTACCTGCTGGAAAAGATAGACCGGGAGCTGCGCAAGAATGTGCACAAGGTTCCAGATCATGTCATGAAAAAGCTGATCGCCTGGCCCTGGAACGGGAATGTCCGGGAACTGGAGAACGCCCTGACCCATGCCGTCATCCTGGCCAAGGGGGACATCATCCAGGAGGAGAACCTGCCGCTCGAAGCCGGGGACAAGCATTCCTATCCCCAGAAGCTGGTTGCACTGAAGGAAGTGGAGAAGAGCTACATCCAGCATGTCCTCCAGACCGCCAAGGGATCAAAGACCCAGGCCAGCCAGATCCTGGGGATCAGCCGCCCCACCCTGGACAAAAAGATCCGGGATTATCAGCTGGACGTCCAGAACCTGATGTAAACACCTTTTACTCGATGTAAAAGTTTTTTCCTAGTATTTATATCAGATTTTTAGAGTATTCCCCCTTTTCCCCTGGAAAATGCTGTGTCTTAACTTGGCATGAAACCTGCATATGGATGTGTGAAAGTCAATTTGGAAGAGTGATAAAAATGTCTATAAAAAAAGTACTCATAATCGAAGACGAACCGACCATACGCAAGACCTTTACCGTGCTCCTGGAAGACCGGTATCGAGTCATTGCGGTAGAGTCTCCCCGCGAAGCCCTGCAGCGCTTCCGCAAGGCCAAGGTCGACCTGATCATAACAGACCTACGACTGCCTGAAATGAGCGGACTGGAACTGATCGAGCGGTTCCGTGCCTCGGGCTATGAGGGCGACGTCATCCTGATCTCCGGCTACCCGGAGGACGTGGATACCGATATCCTCCTCGATCTGTCCATCGGCTATTTCTTTTCCAAACCCCTGGATCTCAACGAGCTGAACAATGCCATCGAGTATGTGCTGGACACCCAGCTGTGGCATGAGAAACGTATAGCCAGTATCTAGTGCTCCCGTCGGCCTTTCCGCCGACACGGGAGGAAAGGACGGGCCTCACAATGAATCCGGAGCGATTTCCGACTTCGGGGGATGCCGGACACCAGAATCCCTTCCCGGATTTCTTTATCTCCCTGCGCAAGGAGTGCCTGATCGATCTCTTGTTCGAGCGCCTGGAAAAGAGGCTGCTGGTTCGGATCCTGTCCATGAATCACGGGGACCGGTACAGGACAGCCGAATATCTGGAAATGGAGTATGCCGCCCTCTGCCAGGAGCTGGAGGAACACCACCTGATCGTCCACAAAGATCACCTGGACACCTGACCGCGGACTCGGTATCCCCTTCTTCTCGACCGGTTCCTCATCCGGTTGTCTCCATAGGCCTGCCTCATTCAAACCTGGATGGTGTGTCCCTCTTCTGCTATTATAGGCCGAAAGAGGGATCCATGAGAGAACTGTGGTCTAAGAGAACGGCGGGCCGGCTGTGCGGCATCCTGGTCCTGCTGATGGTGTGCGTGGGCTCCTCCAGCATCCCCTTCCTCAATGCCTCGAAACAGGCAGGCCCCGAACCATCGGGTGAGGAAACCTGGATGGGGATCTACATCAACGACGTTAAGGTCGGACACAGCCGCTTCTCGGAAAGCCGGACGAAGAGGGAGGGGGAGGACGTCACGCTCCTCAGCAGCGAGTCCGTGATCACGGTGTCCAGGCTGGGCGGAAATCCCATCGAGCTGCTCACCCGGCAGGAGACGTGGCTGGGTGAGGATGGAGCGCCTCTGGAGACTAGTGTAGTGACCAAGATGTCCCAGACCGAGACTGTGATAAGGGCGGAGATCCGGCCGGACACGGTTGTGTTCTATCTGGGAGACAGGGTCGCCAAGGAGATCCCTTACACCGAAAGGTTCCATGTCGACGTCCCGGTGGAGGAGATCATCACGGCCGAGGGGCTGCACTCCGGCGCGTCCTTTGAGTTCAAAATCCTGGATCCCGTTGCCTATGCTCTCTCCGAGTGCCGCTTCCTTGTCCGGGGAGAGGAAGACGTCCTGATCCTGGGCGAGAAAAAGCGTCTCTGGCACGTCACGACCGAGTTGGATTCCCTTATCCCCATGGTGGTCGAGGAATGGATGGATGGGGAGGGGAAGGTCTACAAGTCGTTGACAGAGGTCGGATTCATGACAACTGTGGCCCTGTTGATGCCTGAAGACCGGGCCCTGGAACCCGGGGCTGAGAACTTCGACATCGCGTTCTCGTCCCTCATCGTTTCCAACGTGAGGCTGGAACGCCCGCAGAGTGTCCAGCGCATGCGCCTCAAGCTGTCGGGCCTCGGTGTGGACAGGCTTCAAGGACTGCCGTGGGATGGGGCCCAGCGGCTCCTCGAGACCGGAGCGGATTTTATCATAGTCGAGGCCCGGAGCCGGATTTTCCGCGAGGAGGAGTCCCTGACCCGGCCGATCCAGGAAAAAGCGGAATGGCGGGGCTCCCTGGCTTCGACCGTGTTCTGTCAGGTCGAGGATGCCGGCATCCAGGCCTTGGCCCGGGATATCGTAGGCGAAGAGCGCAACGCCTGGCGGGCGGCCAAGAAGATCGCCGAGTGGGTCGACCGGGAGATGGAGGCGAACTACGATGTGGGATTCGCCTCCGCACGGGAGATCCTGGAAAACCGCGAGGGGGACTGCAGCGAGCACACCGTATTGTTCGTGGCTCTCTGCCGCGCCTCGGGCATCCCGTCCCGGGCCGTGGTGGGGATCATGTACGGGGGCGGAATCTTCGCCTATCACATGTGGCCCGAGGTTTTTGTGGGCGACTGGGTGGCCCTGGATCCCAAGTGGCTGGCCCGCGATCCCGAGACGGGCGAATATTTCACGGATGCCACCCACATCAAGTTCGGCCGGAGCAACCTGGACGAGAACATGTATCAGGAGATGGTCACGTCCATCTCCGAGATCATAGGCAAGCTGAAACTCGAGGTGCTGGAGTTTTCCGAGGAAGGCGCCGGAAGATGAGGGCTGCTCTGGAGTGTTTCCCCTGCTACTTTACTCAGATCCTGCAGACCGCCCGCCTGCTGTCCCTCACAGAGGAGCAAACCCGGGAGGCGATCGACCGATTCAGCGGCCTGCTTCCGGGGCTCCCGGATACGGCCACGCCGGCAGGGATCGGGCGTGAGCTTTACCTCATCCTGTCCGAGCTTTCCGGGGATCCGGATCCCTACCGAGGGATCAAGGAACACTGCACCCGCCTGGCCCTGGACATGTATCCTCGGATGAAGGAACGGGTTCGGGCCGCCGGGGATCCTCTGAAGGAAGCCCTGCGCATCGCCGTGGCCGGCAACTTTATAGATTTTGGCACCACGGAAAAGGTGGATCTCAAGGCCGGCCTGGAGGAGATCCTCGACCAGGAATTCGTCATCGATCACTATCGGGAACTCCGGGATTCCCTGGACAAGTCGGATGAGATCCTCATGCTGGGGGACAACGCCGGTGAGACCGTCTTCGATCGGGTCTTGATCGAGGAACTGGGAATGCCCGTGCGCTATGTGGTGCGGGAGGCTCCCATGATCAATGATGCGACCCGGGATGATGCGGAGATGGCCGGCATCGACCGGGCTGCAGAGGTGATCTCCTCCGGCTGTGTGGCGCCGGGGACCATACGCCGGTTCTGTTCGCCCGAGTTCTGGCAGACGCTGCAGGAGGCCTCACTCATCCTCAGCAAGGGCCAGGGCAATTTCGAAGGCCTAAGCGACGAGGCCCTCCCCATCTTCTTCCTGCTCAAGGCCAAGTGTATGGCCGTGGCTCGCGAGATCGGCGTGGCACAGGGCAGCATCCTCCTCCTCCGCTCCCCCCATTTCCCCTGATCCGTTCCCTGGGGGACGCCCCCCGAAGAAAAAGTTGCACTGTGGACTCGGGTTGATGTAGTATCGAAGCGAAGATAAGAGAGGAGGGTCACTCATGAAAAATATGGACCGTCGTGAATTCATCAAGACCAGCGCCATGGTCGGAGTATCCGCCGTCGTGGGCGGTTCCCTGGCCTGCAAAAAGGCGGAGGAAACCGTCGTGGCAGCTGCAGTCACCAGCCCGATCGACCTCTCGGTCGTGGGGGGCGCAGACTATTTCAAGAACACGGAGATGGCCGTCGCCCAGCTGGGCGGCATGGAGAAGTTCGTTCCCAAGGGAGCCAAGGTGGCCATCCTGCCCAACGTGCAGAGGTGGCATCCCGGGACCTTCACCAAGCCCGAAATCGTCCGGGCCATCGTACAGATGTGCAAACGAGCCGGCGCGGCCGAGGTGAACTGCCTGTCGTGGCTCGAAATGAAGAATTGGGAGGCCACCGGATTGGCACTGGCGCTGGCGGAAGAGGGCGCCGACCTCAAGCTCATCGCATCTGAGGAGGCCAACTTCCAGACGGTCAAGGTCACAAACGGCGTTTCCCTGGATGAGGCCATGATCATGAAGGAGTTTTACAACAACGACGTGTTCATCGACATCCCCATCACCAAGGACCATGCCGGGAACAAGTTCACGGGAACCATGAAGAATCTGATGGGATTGAACTACCGGGTCAACAACCGGAGCAAGTTCCACATGGAGAACTGGACCACGGACGTGAATGCCATCCGCCACCTGGAACAGTGCATCGTGGACCTCAATACAGTGGTCAAACCGGACCTCTGCATCGTGGACGCCACGGAGTTCATCGTCACCAACGGACCCATGGGCCCCGGCGATATCATCAAGCCCCAGAAGGTCATCGCAGGAGTAAACCGTGTATCGGTGGATGCGTACTGCACAACACTCTGGGACATCGAAACCCAGGATATCGTGGCTATCACGCATGCTCATGAGAGGGGGCTGGGCAACATGAACCTGGCCGAGCTGACGATCGAGGAGACCTCGCTGTGAGCACGGAAATACCCAAATTCGTTCCTCCCGTATCCCGCAGGGATTTCGTGAAGTACCTGATGGCGGGCTCGGCGCTCTCGGTCGCCGCGCTGGACAAGCTCAACGCAGACATCTATCAGAGCATCAAGGAGCTGGACAGCAAATACATCCGCGACCTGGCGCCCGACGGGCGCTATTGGCAGGCCATACGCGAAAAGTTCATGTTCCAGGACGGCCTCATCATGATGAACAACGGAACCGTGGGCCCCATGCCCACGCCGGTGTTCAACACGCTCATCAAGGCCTTCAAGGTGCAGGCCACGCATCCCGTGGATGTGTATTCCTACATGCCCCTCCAGGAAGAGGAAGTGCGGCGCAAGGTGGCCGCCTTCATAGGGGCCTCGGAGGACGAGGTGGCCATCGTCCGCAACACCACAGAAGGCATGAATTTCGTGGCCAACGGGCTGGACATGGAGGAGGGCGACGAGGTCCTGATTTCATCCATGGAACATCCCGGGGGTACACACCCCTGGAAGATCAAGGAGAAGCGCTACGGGATCAAAATCACCGAGGTGCCCATCGGGCTCCCGCCCCAGAGCGTGGACGAGTTCGTGGGTGCCTTCGAGAAGGCCATCACGCCGCGAACCCGCATCATCTCACTTAGCCACACGGTCTATATCTCCGGGCTTATGGCGCCCCTCAAGGAGCTGTGCGCGATGGCGCATGCCAAGGACCTCCTGGTGGCTGCCGACGGCGCCCATGCCATCGGGATGCTCGAACTCAACATGCACGAGATGGGCGTGGACTTCTATGCCACCAGCCCCTACAAGTGGCTGGGTGCCCCCACCGGAGTGGGTGTGTTCTATGTACGCAAGGAGTCCCAGGACAAGCTCTGGCCCACCATCTGCACGTCCGGATGGGACAACCCCGACAGCGCCCGCAAGTTCGAGACCCTGAGCCAGCGGGCCGTGGCGCTCATCATCGCCTTGGGAGAAGCGGTGGACTTCCAGAACTATATCGGTAAGACAAGGATCGAGAAGCGGGTCAAATCCCTGGGCGGATATTTCAGGCAGCAGCTGAAGTCCGTTCGCGGTACCCGGCTGCACACCTCGGAGGATCCGTACCTCAGCGGAGGCCTGACGGCGTTCTCCATCGAGGGCGTGGAGCCCATCGACATCGTGGAACATGTCCGCCAGAAGTACAATATCGTGATCCGCACCGTGGGCAGCAAAGACAAGGGCACCTACGGCGTCCGTGTCTCCACGCACATGTACATCAACCACGGTGAAGTTGATATGCTCCTGAAGGGGATCAAGGAGGTCGCCGGCCGCCGTGCCTAGCCGACGCCCGCCGCGCTGCTTCAGCTGGTGCTGCAGGATCCTCTAGATTCACCTCACGAGTCCGCGGGCTCGGGATGATCTCCGCGTGCTCCTATCTCCCGGACAGCTCTGCGTACCGATAACAGTCGGTGGTGTGATCGTTGACCAGGCCCGCGGCCTGCATGAAAGCGTAGCAGATGGTCGGGCCCACGAAGGAAAACCCCCGCTTTTTCAGGTCCCTGCTCATGGCCTCGGACTCGGGAGACTTGGCCGGGAG
>RCNF010002583.1_pt1 | contig 10662 bp, 9 predicted proteins | sample 2041311 | NCBI WGS metagenome assembly RCNF01 (sample SAMN09708228, study PRJNA481090) | Marine sediment metagenome, whole genome shotgun sequencing project. | biome: marine sediment; feature: ocean; material: sediment; isolation source: Sewage treatment plant 2 marine sediment (STP2) ... | reverse complement strand
TTGGTCGAAGAGGTTGCGCGCATTGCATCCCTGACCAAGCTTGAAGGCAAACCATTGCCGCGTATCAACGCAGGTGTGCCGTGCCCGATTTTGACCCCTAGCCAATCGCGCCAGCAAGCGGCCCGCCGCACGGCAGCGGCTTTGGGATATAATGAATGCGTCACCTACAGCTTTATCGACGCGGCAGCCGCCAAGTTGTTTGGCGGTGGTGATGACGCCACGATGTTGGAAAACCCGATCAGTTCGGAAATGTCCCATATGCGCCCGAACCTATTAGGTGGTTTACTGCGTGCCGCGGCCCGCAATCAGGCGCGGGGTTTCATGGATATGGGTCTGTTTGAAGTCGGTGCTGGTTTCCACGGTGGTGAGCCGGGCGAACAACATATGCTGGTATCGGGGGTCCTGGTCGGACGCACTGGGCCAAAGGACGTGCATGGCACGTCGCGCCCTGTTGATCTTTATGATGCTAAGGCGGATGCCGAAGCGGTCTTGGCCGCGATTGGTGCACCAGCAAAAGTACAAATCCTGCGCGGCGCACCCGATTGGTGGCATCCGGGGCGGCACGGTAAGGTTTGTTTGGGACCGAAGAAGGTCTTGGCCGTCTTTGGCGAATTGCACCCGAAAGTGCTGCGCGAAATGGACATCAAAGGACCTGCCGTTGCGTTTACCATTTGGCCGGACGAGGTGCCGATGCCAAAGAACAAAACAGCCACACGCCCTGCTTTGGTCGCAACCGATCTGCAAGCGGTCGAACGTGATTTTGCCTTTGTCGTTGATGCGCAAGTAGAGGCGCTGACTCTGGTGAATGCGGCGGCAGGTGCGGACAAAGCGCTGATCGCGGACGTGCGTGTGTTTGATGAATTCATTGGCGGTTCATTGGGCGAAGGTAAAAAATCGCTCGCGGTCACGGTGCGTTTGCAGCCGACCGAAGCGACGTTAAAGGACGCCGATATCGAAGCTGTCAGCAGCAAGATCGTTGAAAAAGTAACCAAAGCCACAGGTGGCGTGCTGCGCGGCTAGCCCAACACGAAGGAACTCTGACATGACTTTGAATATCTATCTTTCTGGTGAAATTCACACCGACTGGCGCGATCAAATTACGGCTGGCGCTGCTGGGTTGGACGTGGCGTTTCATAGCCCCGTGACCGATCACGCCGCATCTGATGATTGCGGCGTGGCAATCATGGGCGAAGAGCCAAAAAAGTTCTGGCACGACAACAAAGGTGCCAATCTGAACGCTATGCGCACCCGCCACGGCATTGCGAATGCCGATATTGTGGTGGTCCGCTTTGGTGACCAATACAAACAGTGGAATGCAGCATTTGATGCGGGATATGCCGCAGCCCTTGGTAAATCACTCATTGTTATGCATGGCCCAGATCACCAGCATCCGTTGAAAGAGGTGGACGCTGCGGCGCTTGCCGTTGTGGAAACGCCGCAGCAGGTTGTCGAGATTTTGAACTACGTCCTGAATGGAACGTTACCTTAAGACGAAAGCAACCCCGACCTATGACGGGTTGGGAATGCTTTTCGCTTTGGCGACGGCTGGGCGGGCAAAGAACCGCTCAACATATGCGGGAACGTTCTTGAGGTCGTGATAGCCAACGGCGTCTTTGGTGCCGTAGAATTCAAGCGCGTTGATCCATGGCGCGATGGCCATGTCCGCGATCGAATATTCGCCTGCAATCCAATCTTTGCCTTCCAGTTCTTTGTCCACGACAGCCAGCAACCTGATCGCTTCATCGCGGTAACGCTCGCGCGGGCGCGGGTCTTCGATTTGGGAACCTGCAAGTTTGTAAAAGAACCCCATTTGCCCTAGCATTGGGCCAAGGCCGCCCATTTGGAACATCAGCCACTGCGTGATCTTCGCCTTGTCGGCGGCGTTAGATCCTAGAAATTTTCCTGATTTTTCAGCTAGATAAAGCAGGATTGCCCCACTTTCAAACAGTCCAATTGGGCCATCAGGCCCGTTGGGGTCGACAATCGCTGGGATCTTATTGTTTGGGTTCAAAGACAAGAATGCATCGCTTTTGACGTCCTCGTCCTTGAGCGTGACAAGGTGTGGTTCATACGCCAACCCCATCTCTTCGAGGGCGATTGAAACCTTCACACCGTTGGGCGTGGGGTAGGAATAAAGCTGGATCACCGAAGGGTCCTTGGCGGGCCAGCGTGCTGTGATTGGAAAAGCGAATAGGTCAGCCATATGGTTCGTGTCCTTTGCAAAGTTGCGATAAGATCAAGCTAAGGGGAAATCTGAGAAATAAAACCCGTGCGAGAGTTCACGAATGGCAGTAAGGATGTGCGCAGTTGCGCAATGGGCGTCAGATCCATTCGCCAAGTCGAAACATAAGTGGGGACACACATGCTAAACGAATTCAAAACATTTATCGCCAAAGGCAATGTCATGGACATGGCTGTTGGTATCATCATCGGCGCGGCATTCACGGCTATCGTGACTTCTCTGGTCGGTGATTTGATCAACCCCATCATTGGCCTCGTGTCTGGTGGCGTCGATTTCGTTAACAACTACGCCGTTCTAAGCGGTGATGTGGCTGCAGGCGCGTCACTTGAAGCAGCCCGCGAAACTGGCGGTTCGATCTTCGCGTATGGTGCATTCATCATGGCGATCATCAACTTTTTGATCATCGCATTCGTTGTGTTCATGCTTGTGCGTCAGGTCAACAAGATCAAAGACGCCTCAAAAGCTGAAGAAACAGCAGCACCAGAAGCGCCAAAAGGCCCGACCGAGTTGGAAGTCCTTTTGGAAATCCGCGACGCGTTGGCCAAAAAAGCCTAAGCCCGTCTTAAAAAGCTGACCTGCCGCAATGGGCAGGTCAGCGCATTTTCTTATTCGCGAAGTGCCAGAGCGGGTGACAACACATCAATGCCTAGCGCCATACCGACCGCATAATAGGTCAGCTTTCCGGCATGCACGTTTAGACCGTTCAACAAATGCGGATCATCTTCGCAGGCCTGCCGCCATCCCTTATTTGCCAACGCCAGCATGAACGGCATCGTCGCATTGCCCAGCGCAATCGTAGATGTCCGCGCCACTGCACCCGGCATGTTTGCCACGCAATAGTGCATGATCCCGTCTACGTCATAGATTGGGTCTTGGTGGGTGGTCGCCTTGGACGTTTCAAAACACCCGCCTTGGTCGATTGCAACATCCACAAGTGCTGCACCCGGCTTGAGTTCCGACAGTTGCGCCCTTGAGATCAGCTTTGGGGCTGCCGCGCCGGGGATCAAAACCGCACCAATGATCAAATCAGCTTCACGGGCGAGGTCGATTGTGTTGCCCGCACTCGCATAACTGTTTTTGAATTGCCCGCCAAAGACATCATCAAGATAGCGAAGGCGTGGCAATGATCGGTCCAATACGGTCACATCTGCGCCCATGCCTGCCGCGATCTTGGCCGCATGCGTTCCGACAACACCGCCACCGATCACCAGAACCCGCGCAGGTCCGACACCCGGCACGCCGCCCATCAGAACACCGCGACCGCCATTGGCTTTTTGCAAAGTCCACGCGCCGACCTGCGGGGCCAAACGGCCTGCGACCTCTGACATCGGTGCAAGCAACGGCAGCCCGCCGCGATCGTCGGTGACGGTTTCATAGGCGATGCAGGTTGCACCAGATTCCATCAGGTCTTTGGTCTGTTCTGGGTCAGGTGCAAGGTGCAAGTAAGTGAACAAAATCTGACCTTCGCGCAGCATTTTACGCTCAACCGGCTGTGGTTCTTTTACTTTTACGATCATTTCGGCCACAGCAAAGACTTCGGCGGCAGTGCCGACGATCTGTGCGCCTGCTGCGATATAGTCTTCATCCAAGAAGCCCGCGCCATTGCCAGCGGCGGTCTCGACCGTGACGACGTGGCCGGCATTGACCGCTTCGCGCGCGGCATTTGGTGTCAGACCGACACGGAATTCTTGTGGCTTAATTTCTTTTGGGCATCCGATATGCATGACCTGAGTCCTCCCTGTTTCTAGGCGCACTATTCTGCTTTCTTGCTGCAAGTACATGGATGTTTTACTTGGCTATTTACCCTGTTTGTCGTAGATTTGTGCGCAGAAGAAACAAAAGATCGAAGGATCGTGCGCCAAATGGAAATCGACAGTATTGATCGCCGAATCTTGCAAGTTCTGCAAAAGAAAGGTCGCATGTCCAATGCAGAGCTTTCAGAGAAGGCCAATCTTTCGGCCTCGGCCTGTCATCGCCGTGTGCAGCGGTTAGAAAAAGATGGGTTCATTCGCGATTATGTGGCCTTGCTTGATCCCCGCAAAGTTGGACGCCCAACGACAGTTTTTGTTGAGATCACACTAAGCGGTCAGGCCGACGAGGTGCTGGATGCCTTTGAAAAGGCGGTCGCACGCGTGCCGGATGTGTTGGAGTGCCACCTGATGGCCGGCTCGGCCGACTATTTGCTGAAAGTCGTGGCGGGTGACACGGAAGATTTTGCACGCATCCATCGCAGGTATTTGGCAACTTTGCCGGGTGTGGCGCAGATGCAGTCCTCGTTTGCGCTGCGCACTGTGCGACAGACGACGGCATTGCCAGTCTGACACGGGTTTTCGGCGGTTACTCGCGCATTTTTTGATTTCTGATGGCTGCCTTATTTTGGGCGCAATATTAACTTCGACTAAACGTTATTGAGTCCAAGAATAGGGTTCTACGCGCATCTTATCGGAGTCTGCTTTCTTGACCTATAACCTGTCCACTGGCCAATCTGGCTCATCCTTTGAAGACAGTATTCTGAAATGGGGAGAGGACGAGCGGACTTCGGATGGGGGCCGTGTGACTTGGTCATTGTCTTTGACTGGGCTGAGTTTTGGCGTGAATTTCACACTGACTCAATTTCAATCGGCTGCGCAGGCCGCCTTTGACGCATGGGAAAGCTATACAACGATAGATTTCGACTTTGTCGAAAGCGGCGCTGATATTGCCGTGCAAACGGATACTTTGGCTGGAAGTACAGTTGGACTGGCGTCCTACAGTTTTGGGGGAGGGCCAGTAGCCGACAACGATGTTGCGATAATTCAAAGTGCGACGATTGATATGGATCTAGAGCCAACCTGGTCTCCAAGCGGCGGTTCTAATCTTTTAAGCTACTATGCGGTGCTTTTGCATGAAATTGGCCATGCGATTGGTTTGGGTCATGTGAATGACAACAACGAGATTATGAATACGCCCATTAGAACGGATGATTTGGGTCCGGGTGATATCACTGGTGCGCAGGTCCTTTATGGCAGCCCGATTGGCACCAATGGGGTCGATGATGAGGACCTGTCAAATGAATCAGCTGGTATGACTATCCGGCTTTATGCCGGCGATGATGTGCTGACCGCGACGGATTTCGCAGACCAGATCTATGGTGGTGCAGGCGATGACATTGTGAACGCAGGCGGCGGTGCTGACACCATTGTTGACGTGCTGGGTAACAATGACCTGAATGGCGGCGACGGTGATGACGTTATCATTTCCAGTGGCGACAATTCAGACGCGTTTGGTGATCAAGGGCGCGACATTTTGCTTGGCGGTTCGGGCGACGACGATTTGTTTGGCGGTGTCGGCAATGACACGCTTGTTGGCGATATCCGTGGCGGTTTCTTTTATGGCAACGATGAATTGCATGCCGGTGCCGATGATGATTTCCTCCAAGGCGGCGGCGGCGCTGACGTCTTTGTTTTCAACACTGATGAGGGCGTGAATACAATCGCGGCTTTGGCGTTCAACTTCAATGACCCGGCGGCCACGAGTGCAGTGGGGATCGATTTCCAAAGCGGATTGGACCACATTGATCTTAACGGGTTTGGCTATGTAGATGCCGCGGCTGCCTTTGCGGAGGTTCGCGATGTGGGCGGCACTGCTCAATTCATCGATCAATTTACAACAATCGTTTTCTTCGGACTCCAAACATCTGAACTAGACGCGGGCGACTTTTGGGTATGAGCATTGGACTTCAATTATCGACCGTCAATCCGTGCGGGTTCTTCAAGGCTTCGAGCGCCATTTTGATTGTGACCGCACTATCCGCCTGCGGTGGCGGAGGTGGTGGTTCCACTGGAGGTGGCGGATCTGGTGTTCCTGAGGACATGGATGGCACGGGTGTGACGAACGGGACGTATACGCAAATCAACGCGGCGGCGACTGGTGAAACCTTGAATTTTCGTAAAGTTGCAATTGTAAACGACAGTGCGGTGAACGGCTCCATTAACGGTACGCTGAATGCTGGGCGTACAACTCTCACGCTGGCGGGAAACGATACAGTGACGCTCTCAAACCCTGCGAATACAGAATACATGCGGGTGTTTGATGGCACAATTGGCGGTCAAAACCAGTTTGGCGTTGTGGGGCAAGTCACCGACAACAGCGACGTACCCCAAACAGGTGCAGGTACCGTGGCCTACAATGGTGTTGTGATCATGGATGTTGAAAATGACGATGGTATTTACAACCTAACTGGCGATGCGCGGATTAGCGTCGATTGGGACGGCCGCGATGTTGATACGCGTTTTGACAGTCTTTCGGGGCAATTTACAGGAGCAGGCAACAATCAGACTGTTGGTTCCGTTAGTGGGACAATAGAGGTGACTGGCGCGACACTGAGTAATTCTAGCTTCTCTGGTGGAAACCTAACGACGGCGAACGGCATTTTCGCGTCCAATGATACACCTACGGTGGATCACAAAGGCCAGTTGTTCGGTCCCAACGCGGATGAAGTTGGCGGAGTGCTTGTTCTGAGTGCTGACGACCTGAATGTAAATGCGATCTTCGCAGCCGAATAATTGCGCCTTAAGGGTCAAGTTTTCGCCATCGTGCGGCGCGGTTCCTCATGGTTCGGCAAGGTTTCAGACATTTGCTGGCACTGACGTATCTGCGGCTTGATTGAGGGTCGCATGCTTTGCTTTGTCGCAAGCTCAAGGATCCTTGATTCACACCTCGCCACAATGGGTACAATGTGATGCGCCGACTACACCGTGGCGTGTGCTTCAGTCGCATCTGCGTGCATGCCCTTTCCCTTAAGCAAGACACGCTGTAAAGGGGCATATCTGTAACAAGGAGCCAGCCAAATGGGCTATAGAATCGCCATCGTCGGCGCTACCGGCAACGTGGGCCGTGAAATGCTGAACATCCTCGCCGAGCGGGAATTCCCCGTCGCCGAGATTGCCGTACTTGCCAGCCGAAAATCGCTCGGCTCAGAAGTCAGCTTTGGCGAGAAAACCCTGAAAACGACGGATCTAGATACCTTTGATTTCACGGGTTGGGATATGGCACTGTTTGCTGTCGGGTCCGAGGCCACAAAGATTTACGCCCCCAAGGCCGCAAAAGCCGGTTGTGTCGTGATCGATAACTCTTCGCTTTATCGCTATGATCCGGATGTGCCGCTGATCGTCCCAGAGGTGAACGCCCAAGCCGTTCACGGGTATTCCAAAAAGAACATCATCGCGAACCCCAACTGTTCGACCGCACAGATGGTTGTGGCGCTGAAGCCATTGCATGACCGCGCGACAATCAAGCGCGTTGTCGTCAGCACCTACCAGTCCGTGTCAGGCGCCGGCAAAGGCGGAATTGATGAGCTTTGGGACCAGACAAAGTCGATCTACAACCCTACTGACAGCAAGCCGCCGCGCCAGTTCACCAAGCAGATCGCGTTCAACGTGATCCCGCATATCGATGTGTTCTTGGACAGCGGTGAGACCAAAGAAGAATGGAAAATGGTCGCTGAAACTAAGAAAATCATCGATCCTAAAATCAAGGTTACTGCCACTTGTGTGCGTGTGCCGGTTTTTGTTGGCCATTCTGAGGCGATCAATATCGAATTCGAAGACTTTTTGGACGAAGACGAAGCCCGCGACATCCTGCGCGAAGCGCCCGGCGTCATGGTGATCGATAAGCGCGAAGATGGCGGGTACGTCACCCCGATCGAATGCGTCGGTGATTTCGCTACGTTTATCAGCCGCATCCGTCAAGACAGCACAATCGACAACGGTTTGAATCTGTGGTGCGTGTCCGACAACCTGCGCAAAGGTGCCGCGTTGAATGCGGTTCAGATCGCTGAATTGCTAGGACGCGAGTGCCTGAAAAAGGGCTAATCCCGCGCTGAATTAAAATCAAAAGGGCGTCCGAATCGGGCGCCCTTTTTGCGTGGTCAGCGAATTATTTCCACCAGCCCCCAAGGATCGTTCCCTACAATCCGTCATACTGGGTATATTCATCTTATGCAGATCGCAGGAGGCCCTCAGATGTTCCGCCCACTTTTAACAACCAGCATGCTTGTTTTGGCAATGCCCGGCTTTGCCGATATATTCACCGCCGATGCCCGTGTTGATACCGTCACGATTTACCCCGGTTTGGCGACGGTATCGCGATTGATCACGCTTGATCTGCCCGCCGGTCGCCATGACATTATCGTCCCCGGTTTGCCCGAAGGATTGTCGCCGCAAGGTTTGCGGGTATCCGCCCCGACAGGCACGCAAATCGGTGCGGTGAACCTTGCCAGTGATCGCCTGCCGGTCACACCTGATCAAACCAGCCCCGCCGTTGTCGCCGCCAAAGCAGAGGTGGAGCGTATTGAGGACGTGTTGCGCGAAAGTGCAGCCCAGATTGCTGAAATGCGCCTGCAGGTTCAAGCTGCCGAAGAACAGGTCGCGTTCCTGCAAAGCCTGTCACAGGCGAGTGCATCAGAACCGCTAACCGCATCATCAATCGCGGATATCCAAGCGTTAGCGCAGATGGTTGGCACACAGACACTGACATTGCGCCAAGCCGCTTTTGCCGCCGAACAAGACGCGAAGGCCTCCGAGCGCGCGCGCCAAGATGACATTGATGCGCTGAAAGATGCCCAGCAAGCCTTGGCTGCTTTGATGGCACCTGAACAAAAAGGTGCCGTTCTGACCTTTACCTTGAACGCGCTTGAGGCAGGTGAGGTGACGGTAGATATCAGCAGTCTTGAGGGTTTCGCCAATTGGTCGCCTGTCTATGATATGCGCCTGACGACGGGTGACGAACCTGCGATGGATATTGACCGTGCGGTCGTTGTCAGCCAGCAAACGGGGCAGGATTGGACCGATGTGCGGCTTGTTTTATCGACGGCCCGTCCGGGCGAACAGACAGGCCCAAGTGATGTCTGGCCGCAACCCCGCCGCATCATATCCAAGGACGATCTGGACCGCGAACGCAGTGTGGGTTTGATGTCAAACGACATGGCTGCAACGGCCCGTTCGGGTGCTGTGATGATGATGGAAGAGGCATTGGCTGCCCCGATGCCAGTGACGGCAAAGGCTGATTTCAGCGGTGCAACAGTCACTTATACCTATCCGGGTCGCGTCGATATTCGCAATGGTGTGGATGACCTGCGCCTGCCGTTGGATACCTTGACGCTAGATGCGGACGTCTGGGCAGAGGCCGTGCCAAGCCGTGATAGCATCGCCTACCGCATGGCGGAATTTACGAATACGACGGACGAGGTGTTGTTGCCCGGACAGGCCCTGTTGTTTGCTGATGGCACGATGATCGGGTTTGACCAAATGCCGTTGCTGGCAGCAGGTGCCGATCAAAGCATGGGCTTTGCTTGATGGTTTGCGTTTGACCCGCGCGACACCTGCCAAATCCGAAGGTGACGTGGGCGTCTTTACCAGTGCCAATCAGCTGACCGAACAGGTCGTTATGACGGTTGAAAATCTGACGGGCCAAGACTGGACCGTGCTGATGCGTGATACGTTTTCGTACACGGAGCAGGAAGATCTGGAAGTCGACTTTGTAGCTAGTCCAAGCTTCGCGCGCCTGAACCCCGAAGGTCGTCGCGGTATCCTTGAATGGGATCTCGAGATGGCAGCAGGGGCCAAGCAAGAGGTTGTTTTGGACTATACTCTGACATGGCCCAGCGATTACGTCCTGCGGTAAGGTGGATTTTAATCCACCTTACGCCACAGATCACATATTTGGATAATTTGGACCGTCGCCACCTTGGGGGACGGTCCAAGTAATATTCTGGCTTGGGTCTTTGATATCGCAGGTTTTGCAATGCACGCAGTTCTGGAAATTAATCTGGAACTTTGTCTCTGCTCCTTCACCCACAAATTCATAGACGCCTGCCGGACAATAACGCGCTGATGGCCCTGCGTATTTGGCCAAGTTCACGCTGACCGGCACATCTGGATCAGTCAGATGCAAATGCGCAGGCTGGCTTTCTTCGTGGTTGGTAAAGCTGAAGGATACGTTTGTCAGGCGATCAAACGATAGTGTGCCGTCCGGTTTTGGATACACGATCTCTTTGTGCTTGCTGGCCTCTTCGGTTGCGTCCGCGTCGGATTTACCGTGCGCCAACGTCCCAAGGAAACCGATCCCGAATGTGTTCATCCACATGTCCATTCCGCCTATGCCAAGCGACGCAAGCAGGCCGTATTTGGACCACAGCGGTTTGACGTTGCGCACCTTTTTCAGGTCATTGCCAATCTCACCTTTGCGGACGGCATCGTCGTAGCCGCCTAGCAAATCACCGCTGCGACCCGCTTTGATTGCGTCCATCGCGGCCTCTGCGGCGGCAATGCCCGATAGCATCGCGTTATGGTTGCCCTTGATGCGTGGCACGTTGACCATGCCTGCCGCACAGCCCAGCAGCGCGCCGCCCGGGAATTCAAGCTGCGGCATCGACTGATATC
>RCNF010002373.1_pt1 | contig 10666 bp, 8 predicted proteins | sample 2041311 | NCBI WGS metagenome assembly RCNF01 (sample SAMN09708228, study PRJNA481090) | Marine sediment metagenome, whole genome shotgun sequencing project. | biome: marine sediment; feature: ocean; material: sediment; isolation source: Sewage treatment plant 2 marine sediment (STP2) ... | reverse complement strand
CTGTTTTTAAAGAATCCGTTACTGTTTAGCGAACTTCTTTTAAAAGGCAGAAAACAACAGTACGATGAAGCAGAAAGCCACAATTCTGACCTCATTTTTATTGACAGAGGGCTGCCAGACGTTTTGGCATACATGGATTTTATAGGTGATGAATATCCTAAAGAATTTATAGCAACATGCAAGACAAACATGTACAACTATGTCTTTATTTTATCGCCTTGGCAGGAAATATTTACCAGTGACAATGAACGTTACGAAAACTTCGAACAAGCAGTAAGCATACATCATCATTTATTAGATACATACAAAAAGTATGAATACAATTTACTGGATGTTCCTTTTGATACGGTTGAAAAACGTGCAGATTACATTTTAGAGATTATTAAAGCCATGTAATGCAACACCCAATACAAATACTTGAACGTTATTGGAATTTTACCAATTTTAAACCTTTACAAGAGGAGATTATCACTTCTGTTTTAGAAGGTAATGATACGTTTGCGTTGTTACCAACTGGAGGTGGGAAATCTATTTGTTTCCAGATACCAGCTCTCGCTCAAGAAGGTATTTGTATTGTTATTTCTCCTTTAGTTGCTTTAATGAAAAACCAAGTCCAAGCTTTAAAAGATAAAGGTATTAAAGCCATGGCTTTAACCAGCGGAATAAAGTTTAGTGAATTGGATACTTTATTAGATAATTGTATCTATGGGAATTACAAATTCCTATATCTATCTCCAGAGCGTTTACAGCAGGAAATCGTTCAGGACAGAATTCGGCAAATGAACGTAAATTTAATTGCTGTAGATGAAGCGCATTGCATATCACAATGGGGAAATGACTTTAGGCCAGCTTATAAAAATATAACGGTATTAAGACAGCTTCAACCAGGTGTTAATGTTATCGCTTTAACAGCATCTGCGACTCCAAAAGTAGTTGATGACATTGTTTCCGAATTGGATTTTATCAGTCCAAAAATTTTCAAACAATCATTTGCTAGACCAAATTTGGCATACATGGTTTTTGATGAAGAGGATAAACATTACAGATTAGAGAAAATTTTAAAGAAAAATCCGCAATCGTCCATTATATACGTAAGAAGCAGAAAACTATCTATCGAAATAAGCAACTATTTAGAAAACAAGGGGTTTTCAAGCACATTTTTTCATGGAGGGATTACAAATGAAGAAAAAGACATCCGCTTAAACCAATGGCTAAACAACCAAAAACAAGTGGTTGTTGCTACTAATGCTTTTGGTATGGGAATTGACAAACCAGATGTAAAAACGGTTGTACATATTAATTTACCAGAAAGTATAGAAAGTTATTTTCAGGAAGCTGGTAGAGCTGGACGAAATGGTGAAAAAGCATACTCAATTATCTTAAAAAATAAGGGAGACGAAACAAGACTAAAACAACAGTTTTTAAGCATTTTACCATCAACAGATTTAGTAAAACAAGTATATAATAAACTATGTAACTATTTCCAAATATCGTATGGAGAAGGTGTAGATACAACGTATGGGTTTAATTTCAATACGTTTTGCAAGACGTATAAATTTAATTCTTTAACAGCCTATAATGCGCTTCGAATTTTAGACAGAAACAGCATTATTAGCATGAGTCCTGAGTTTCATAATAAATCGTCCATTCAATTTATTATTGGTAATAAGGTCCTGTTTTCTTATTTGGAAAAGAATCAAGACATCAGCTTAATAACAAAATCCATTTTGCGTACTTATGGTGGTGTCTTTGACCAAGAAGTAAGCATTAACATCAACTTAATTGCAAACAAAGTTGGTGCTTCCGAAAAAGCAGTAGTTCATGCGTTGTTGCAATTAGAAAAAGATGAAATAATTACCTTAAAGTTGAATAAAACGGATACGGAAATTACTTTTATTCAACCTCGTGAAGATGATAAAACCATCAATAGAATTGCCAATATTATTGAGCTTCAAAACGAACTAAAACAAAATCAGGTAGAATCAATTTTAAAGTACATTAATAATGATACTATCTGTAAAAGCATACAACTTCTCTCCTATTTTGGTGAAACAAACCTAAAGCCTTGCGGTATTTGTTCGGTATGTCTTAATGATAAGAAAAATGATTCAAATTATAATGATAAAAACATCAGAAAAAATATCATAACTGTTCTAAATAAAGGCAATTTATCATCCAGATTATTATCTGAAAAGTTATCTTATACAGAAGAAAAAATCAAAGTGAATATCAAGGAGTTATTAGAAGATGATATCATCGAAATAACAAAAACTAACACCTACAAATTAAAAAAGAAGATGAAAAGAGATTTAAGAATTGTATTTATGGGAACTCCAGATTTTGCTGTTACTACCTTAAAAAAGTTGGTAGACAACAAATACAATGTTGTCGGAGTTATTACTGCTCCAGACAAACCAGCAGGACGTGGACAAAAATTGCACCAAAGTGCAGTTAAAAAATATGCAGAATCTGAAGGATTAAATATTTTGCAACCTACCAATCTTAAAAATGAAGACTTTGTTTCAGAATTAAAATCTTTAAATGCCAACTTGCAAATAGTAGTTGCCTTTAGAATGCTACCAAAAGTCGTTTGGCAAATGCCAGAATATGGCACATTTAATCTGCATGCTTCCTTATTACCAAATTATCGTGGCGCTGCGCCAATAAATTGGGCTGTTATTAATGGAGAAACCAAAACAGGAGTTTCCACCTTCTTTATTGATGAAAAAATTGATACTGGCGAAATGATACTTCAAGAAGAAATTACTATCGATCCAACCGAAAATGCAGGCAGTTTACACGATAAACTAATGACTATTGGTAGCGAATTAGTGATTAATACTGTTCAACAAATAGAAAACAATACCGTCACAACTACACCTCAACCAGATAATGCAGATGTAAAAACAGCTTACAAGTTAAATAAAGACAATTGTAAAATAGATTGGAACGATTCTTTAGACACTATATATAATATGGTACGAGGATTAAGTCCATATCCTTCTGCTTGGTCGAAATTATTTAATAATGACGAAGACGTAAATATTAAAATATATAAGGTAGAAAAAGAAAGTAATACCCATGAGTTTCCAATAGGCACAATTTTCTCTACAAAAAAAGAAGTGAAGGTTGCGGTAACAGGAGGTTACATAATATTATTAGAAATTCAGTTACCTGGAAAACGAAAAATGGACATTAAATCGCTGTTAAATGGCTACAATTTTAAGGAAAATGCCAAAATGCTTTAAACCCCTTACTAACAGTACGGTTAAAAAAATCTAAAAATTACTGTCTCGTTATTAACAAATGCCCTAAGTTATCAACAAATTACCGTATTTCCCTTGCTATTACTTGTGTGAATGAATATTACGTATAATTTTGTAGAGGTTAAAACAAAAATGTTTAACCAAATTTATTTTATTAATTATTAAAAATTTAATTATGAACAAAACAGATTTAATCGAAGGAATGGCTGAAAACGCTGGAATTACAAAAGCAGCAGCAAAAAAAGCATTAGAGTCTTTATTAATTGACGTTGAAGGATCTCTTCAAAAAGGTAATAGAGTTTCTTTAGTAGGATTCGGTTCTTGGTCAGTAACTAGAAGAGCTGCAAGAGATGGAAGAAACCCTCAAACAGGAAAAACTATCAAAATAAAAGCAAAAAATGTTGTGAAATTTAAAGCTGGATCTGATTTAGCTAAAGCGGTAAACTAATATTTTTATCTATAAAATATTTGAAAAGCTCCCTTTTTAGGGAGCTTTTTTTATGTAAAAGGTTGAAATAATTTGTTTTTCCATAAAATAATTCTAAATTTAAGTAGAATTTCATTAGACAAATGATAACAACCAAACCAAAAAAAGGAAATCTATTAATTGCAGAACCATCCATTATTGGTGATATTTCGTTTAATCGTTCCGTAATTCTTTTAACCGATCGTACAGAAGAAGGTTCTATAGGTTTTATACTAAACAAACCTTTTGATTTTGGTGTTAAAGATTTGGTTCCAGAGATTGAAATGGATTTTAAAGTTTATAATGGTGGTCCTGTTGAGCAGGATAACTTATACTTTATTCACAAATCACCAGAGTTAATTCCAAATAGTATCGAAATTTCCTTAGGTATTTATTGGGGAGGCGATTTCTCTAATATCGTTGACTTAATCAACAATAAAAAGATTACCAATAATGATATTCGTTTTTTCCTTGGATATTCTGGCTGGGACGAAAATCAATTAGAAAACGAATTACAATCCAATTCTTGGGTTGTCGTAGAGAACATTTACAAATATGAAATAATCTCCAAGGAAGACGTTTCCTTCTGGAAAGAGAAAATGCTTGAACTTGGTGGGAAATATAGCATCTGGTCCAATGCTCCAGAAAATCCGAGTTATAATTAACCCAATCTCACCTTTGCATTTAGTTTTGATAGTAAGGATTTAGAAAACTCGTTACCATACTTCTTTTTACGATATTTTGTTACTGGCTGTATACCTTGAATAACATTTGTAATAAAAATTTCATCTACTTTTTGGAGCTCAAATGGCGAAATGGATTCTTCTGATAAATTAATTTCTGAAATTGTTTTAACAATATCTATTATTTGTTTTCGCATAATTCCTTTTAAACAGCCATCAGTTAATGGAGGTGTTTTTAACGTATCTCCTTTTAGTATAAAAACATTTCCATTCAAAGCTTCAACAACACTTTTATTGGTGTTTAACACCAAACAATTATTGAAATCGTTTTCATTGGCATATATGCTTCCAACAACGTTTAATACTTTGTTATTTGTTTTTAGGGTTGAAAGTAAGTCTGCAGAAACGTAATGGTCTTTAAATAAATCCACTTCATAATCTTCTTCATTTAACAAATAAAAATCATTGTCCAATTTTTCAGCAGTAATTATATAACTAATATTATTACTTTCAGGAAAGTACAAACCTCCTTCGTTTCTATGAATCAGCAATCTTATTTTTACAGTTGAATTTTCAAGATGATTAGCTTTGATTGTTTGATCTATTTGATCTTCCAAAAAGTCCATAGTAAAATTCATAGGAATTTCCATTCTTAAAATACGCATTGATGCCATTAACCTAAAGTAATGGTCTTCCCAAAATAAAATTTGGGCATTAACTATTTTAATGGTTTCAAATAAAGCATCTCCATATCTATAACCTCTATTGTCAATAGATATAACATTATTTTCTGTAATATTTCCGTTAATGTTTACCATAAAAAAATGTCCCGAATAATTCGGGACAAATATACTGTTAATTGCTTGTATTTTTAGTTAGGCAGAACCCAAAACTTGTTTAAGATCAGAAATTTGATTTTCCCACAACATTTTGGCTTCATCCACTTCATCATCATCAGAAAAATCAGTTACCATTAAAGAAACATCCTTAGTAATCTCATCTACTTGAATTCTTATTTCAAAGTAGCATTGATCTTGATCTTCCTCACCATTAAGCCATTTAAACTTAACACGTTCTCCACTCTTTTTTGTTAGTAGTTTAGCACTTTCTTCAGAACCATCCCAAATAAAAGTAAATAACTCTCCTCTTGAGTTTACATTATCTGCAAACCATTCTGCCAAACCAGATGGTGTGGATATATATTGAAACAATAACTGCGGTGAAGCATGTATTGGGAATTCAATTTCAAATTTAGTTTTCTCGTCCATGTATTATTATTAAAAGTCCAATATATACATTAATTTATTAAAAAAAAATTTATAGCCAATAATGTATACCCAATAGGTCCATTCTACAAGTACAATATTCAAGCCTTTTATTTATAAAATATCTCTTTAGATGTTTTAAAGTTTTGTTTTTCTTTTGGTCTTCTATTAATTATCTGTTTTGTTTGTTTCTGAATTTTTTAGAAAAATTATTTTTTAAGAATATAATGTCTTATAGGTATATTGGAATAATATTTAAGTCCTCTTTCACAAGAATCGGTACCTTACTTTTTTTATTTTACAACATCTTTCCCTTACTTGAGTTTTTCATCTTAAAGAATCTAGCAGTGAGTTCTATTATGGATACATTGTCCCCTTCATGATTTTTGACTATAAAACAGTATCTATCTTCCAGTCACCAAAGCGTAAATTGTAATTAATTACATGTTGATGCTTTTTATAGGCAAATTTTTCAATATTTCAATATTTCAAATATTACTCTTTCAAATTAAACTTAAGTAATTATTTATTGTCAGAAAATACATATATAATAGAATTTATCAACACTTCATCGATGTTTTTTGTGTTTCAAGGATTTTTTTTGTATTATTGCTAGTATTAATTAATTCTTTCCCTCATTATTAAACATAATAGCCTTTAATTTGGTTATTATTAATGATTTGCCCAAATCTAAAATAAATATGAATAGAATTTACCTCATTCTATTATTTAGCCTAATTACGCATTACTGTTTCTCCCAAGAAATAGTTAATGATGTTGTTGGTATGTCTGGTGAAAATATTTCTAATTCAGAAATTTTAATTAATCATACTTCTGGCGAGCTGGTCTCTACCACTATTAATAATTCTGATATAATCCTTACTCAAGGATTTCAACAAACAAGTAACATATTATATTTATCTCCTAAAGTGTTTTTACAAGGAGCTTTATTAAATTCAACTAATAACTTAATGCGTGATGATTTAAGAGAAGACAATTACCTTCCTCCTGCTTCACCATATAATAATAAGACTGTTGTAGCCGATAATCTTTTTGAAACTGCAACTGATGATGCAATTGTAGATTGGGTTAATATAGAATTAAGAAATTCAGAAAACAGAATAGTAAGCAAAAAATCTGCGTTAGTACAAAAAGATGGAGATATCGTTAACGCTAATGGAAACTCAAATTTACAATTTACTACTAATAATAAAGATTACTTCGTAGTTGTAAAACATAGAAATCATTTAGGTACTATGACAGCTAATCAAGTGTCATTTAATACTAATCCTGCATTATTAGATTTTACAGATGGTTCTGTATCAACCTATGGAAACAATGGACAAGTATTATTCGACACTAACACCTATGCTTTATGGGCAGGAAATGCTAATAATGATACAAGAATTAGGTATCAAGGATCGGGCAATGACACAAACTACATTAAAGATAAAATCGTATCACACCCTAACAACACAAATAATAACAACCTATTTTTTTATAATGGATATGATGTTGCTGATGTGAATATGGATGGTAGAATTAGATACCAAGGTTCTGGTAACGATTCAAACATTATCAAAGACATTATTTTAACACACCCAAACAATTTATCATTGTCTAATTTATATTTTTTTATACAACAAATCCCAAATTAAATTTTTAAATCATGAAAAAAAATTACTTAACCTCAGCCTTTTTATTAATAGCAACTTTTGTTATTAACGCACAAAACTATGAATATAGTTTGTCTTTCTTAGGAAATAATCCATCTAATGGCAACTACCAAATTGCACTTGTTGCTACTCCGGATTTTGACCAATCAACACCTGCTCCAACAGCAGATATGGGAGCTGCTCTATATATTCCTTCAGGCTATACCATAGGGAATTTTGTAGCAGGAAATTCTGGACTTCAGTTCTTTGAATGGGCTAACTCTCAAGAAAACTCTTATGATGGAGGTGTTACAGATTTGGTTCAACTTTTACGAACAGATATTATGGCCAATAATTTTACTCATACAATTGGTCAAACAATAGAATTAGTCTTATTTGATATAATCAGTGATTCTGGTAATGGTAATAATCCAACTTCTGGCGAAATTATTTTAGCAGAAAACATAGATCAAAACGTTATAGATAATTTTTATGAAAGCTATACAAACATAAACCTACAAGATGGCAACGGTACTCAGGATTACTTTTCGAATCACAATCCCACAACCAATTCAATAAATTTTGCAACATTATCAGTTCCAAATAATTTGATAAGTCAAGGAGATACAAAAATATCTGTTTATCCAAATCCGATTCAAGATTTTTTAAATATCACAACCAGCAGTAAATCTGTTCATTATGAACTTTATAACATCTTAGGACAAACTGTAAAAATTAATGGTACAATAACTGATAATAATACAATAACAATTAGTTTATCACATCTTTCAAACGGATTATATCTTTTAAAAACTGAAGATGAAGACAAAACTTTAAAATCTTTTAGGATTTTGAAAAACGAATAAGGTTTTTTACTAAAATAATTGACTGCCCCTAATTATTAATTTAACCTATTTATTGTGAAAAAAATACTTTTCATTATTGCATTTGTCCTTATGGGATTGAATGCTTTCGCTCAAACTTTCAACTATCAAGCTGCTGCAAGAGATAATGCAGGTGATGTAATTATTAACCAAAATCTTGGAGTCCAAATTAATGTCCTCCAAGGTAGTTCAGCTGGTACATTAGTTTATTCTGAATCACACTCAACTACAACGAATGATTTTGGTCTATTTAATTTACCTATTGGTGGCGGAACTGTCTTAAATGGGGATTTTTCAACAATTGATTGGAGTTCAATTGATTATTGGTTAGAGATTTCAATTGATGCCACTGGTGGTAGTTCATATCAATTAGTAGGAGCTACACAATTAAGGTCTGTACCATTTGCTATGTACGCTGCTTCAGGTAATACTGGATCTCAAGGGGAAAAAGGTTTACAGGGTGAACAAGGAATACAAGGTGAAACAGGTTTAGTTGGTGCTCAAGGAACTCAAGGTGAACAAGGAATACAAGGTGAAACAGGTTTAGCTGGTGAACAAGGAACTCAAGGTGAACAAGGTCTTCAAGGTGAAGCTGGTCTAGCTGGTGAACAAGGAACTCAAGGTGAACAAGGAATACAAGGTGAAGCTGGTCTAGATGGTGAACAAGGTATTCAAGGTGAAACTGGTATAGCTGGAACTAACGGAACTAATGGTGAACAAGGTATTCAAGGTGAAACTGGTATAGCTGGAACTAACGGTACAAATGGTATTGACGGTGAACAAGGTATTCAAGGTGAAACTGGTTTAGCTGGAACTAACGGTACAAACGGTATTGACGGTGAACAAGGTATTCAAGGTGAAACTGGTATAGCTGGAACTAACGGTACAAATGGTATAGATGGTGAACAAGGTTTACAAGGAGAACAAGGTGTAGCTGGAACTAACGGTACAAATGGTATAGATGGCGAACAAGGTATTCAAGGTGAAACTGGTATAGCTGGAACTAACGGAACTAATGGCGAACAAGGTATTCAAGGTGAAACTGGTCTAGCTGGAACTAACGGTACAAACGGAATAGATGGCGAACAAGGTATTCAAGGTGAAACTGGTCTAGCTGGAACTAACGGTACAAATGGTATAGATGGCGAACAAGGTCTTCAAGGAGAACAAGGTGTAGCTGGAACTAACGGTACAAACGGTATTGACGGTGAACAAGGTCTTCAAGGTGAAACTGGTTTAGCTGGAACTAACGGAACCAATGGTGAACAAGGTATTCAAGGTGAAACTGGTATAGCTGGTGCTCAAGGTACCCAAGGTGAACAAGGTCTTCAAGGTGAACAAGGTGTCGCTGGAACTAACGGAACTAATGGCGAACAAGGTATACAAGGTGAACAAGGTGTCGCTGGAACTAACGGAACTAATGGTGAACAAGGTATTCAAGGTGAAACTGGTCTAGCTGGAACTAACGGAACCAATGGCGAGCAAGGTATTCAAGGTGAAACTGGTCTAGCTGGAACTAACGGAACTAATGGCGAGCAAGGTATTCAAGGTGAAACTGGTCTAGCTGGAACTAACGGTACAAACGGTATTGACGGTGAACAAGGTATTCAAGGTGAAACTGGTCTAGCTGGAACTAACGGTACAAACGGTATTGACGGTGAACAAGGTATTCAAGGAGAACAAGGTTTAGCAGGAACTAACGGAACGAATGGCGAACAAGGTATTCAAGGTGAAACTGGTCTAGCCGGAACGAACGGAACGAATGGCGAACAATCAAGGTGAAACTGGTTTAGCTGGAACAAACGGAACCAACGGAATTGATGGCGAACAAGGTCTTCAAGGAGAACAAGGTGTAGCTGGAACTAACGGTACAAATGGTATAGATGGCGAACAAGGTCTTCAAGGAGAAACTGGTATAGCTGGAACTAACGGAACTAATGGTGAACAAGGTCTTCAAGGAGAACAAGGTATAGCTGGAACTAACGGAACTAATGGTGAACAAGGTATTCAAGGTGAAACTGGTCTAGCTGGAACTAACGGAACTAATGGCGAACAAGGTATTCAAGGTGAAACCGGTCTTACTGGTGCTCAAGGTCCTCAAGGAAACCAAGGTGAACAGGGAGTACAAGGAATAGTTGGTCCTCAAGGAAACCAAGGTGAAACCGGTCTTACTGGTGCTCAAGGTCCTCAAGGAGACCAGGGTGAACAAGGAGTACAAGGTATAGTTGGCCCTCAAGGAAACCAAGGTGAAACAGGTCTTACTGGTGCTCAAGGTCCTCAAGGTAACCAAGGTGAACAGGGAATACAAGGTATAGTTGGTCCTCAAGGAAGCCAAGGTGAAACCGGTCTTACTGGTGCACAAGGTCCTCAAGGTAACCAAGGTGAACAGGGAATACAAGGTATAGTTGGTCCTCAAGGAAGCCAAGGTGAAACCGGTCTTACTGGTG
>RCNF010003397.1_pt1 | contig 10670 bp, 7 predicted proteins | sample 2041311 | NCBI WGS metagenome assembly RCNF01 (sample SAMN09708228, study PRJNA481090) | Marine sediment metagenome, whole genome shotgun sequencing project. | biome: marine sediment; feature: ocean; material: sediment; isolation source: Sewage treatment plant 2 marine sediment (STP2) ... | reverse complement strand
AATCGAGCCCGCTTATCTGTTGAACCTGGAAGCCAAGGTCAAGGCAATTAAGAAGCGTATACAAAATAGCTGAGTAATTAAGAGAAGTAAAATTATGTCGAAAAAACCGGATTTAAAAGTAGATATCGGTGCATTAAAACTTCAAAATCCCGTGATGACGGCTTCCGGCACCTTCGGCTATGCCAGGGAATTTGACCATCTGGTTGATTTGAATCGGCTCGGTGGGATTATTGTCAAGGGATTGTCCCTCATGCCGGCCAAGGGCAATCCGCCCCCGCGGATTGTCGAGACGGCCTGCGGCATGATAAATGCCATCGGCCTTGAAAATGTTGGTATGGAAGCCTTTGTAGCGGACAAACTTCCCTTTTTGCAGGATCTTGTGCCGCCCATCATTGTCAATATTTATGGCAAGCTCGAAGAGGAGTACGTGCAGCTGGCGGCCCGCATTCATGATGTCGAAGCCATCTCCGGAATAGAAGTTAATATATCCTGTCCCAATGTAAAAACCGGCGGCATGGCCTTTGGCGTCGATCCCCAAGCCGCCTTCAGTGTTATCAGAGCAGTGCGGGAGCAAACATCAAAACCTTTGATCGTAAAGCTGTCCCCGAATGTCACGGATATCACCGAGATCGCCACAGCCGTGGAAGAAGCTGGTGCGGACTGCATTTCACTGATTAACACGATTACCGCCATGGCCATCGATATTGACACGCGACGCCCCAAGATCGCCAATATTATCGGTGGATTATCCGGTCCGGCCATAAAACCCGTGGCATTACGCATGGTCTGGCAGGTGGCGCAAATTTCTAAAATTCCCATCATCGGTATCGGTGGGATCATGACAGCCGAAGATGCCCTGGAATTTCTTATCGCCGGTGCGTCGGCCATTCAGGTAGGGACGGCCAATTTTGTCAATCCCCGGGCTACCACCGATATCATCGACGGCATCGAGGCATTTCTGGTCGCCAGAAACATAGAAAAGCTATCGGACATAATCGGGACGCTGGAAACCTAACAAGCGCCAAAAATTGCGGAATGCGGATTGCAGATTGCGGATTGATGACAGATGAATATCCATTTTCCAAATAGCGTTCCATAACCTTCTAAATCCGCAATCCGAAATCCCAAATCCGAAATCAGAGGCACTCCATTATTTCTATAAGCCATTTAATCATAGTCCTGCTGCTTCTTTGGCTGGATGTGACTTTAGATATTCCAGCCGGTTCAGACCGTTGACATAGGCTCTGGCACTGGCCGTAATAATATCCGGATCGGCACCCTTGCCCAGTGCCGTCAGGCCATTTTCCCTTAAGCGCACGGTGACCTCTCCCTGGGCATCGGTGCCGACGGTCAGAGCGCTGATGGAAAATCGCAGCAATTCCGATTCGGTGCCGGTGAGATTGGCAATGGTATTAAAAGCGGCATCAATGGGACCGTTTCCGTAGCCGGCACTTTGAACAGATCGGCCCTGGATATTCAATTTGACGCTGGCCATTGGCAGCACCGTCGTTCCGGCGATCACGTGCAGGTATTCTAGCTGGAAAACATCGGAGGTGCGCAGGATGCCTTCGGTGACAATTACTTCAAGATCTTCGTCCACAATATGTTTTTTCTTATCGGCCAATTCCTTGAATTTTTTAAAAACAAGATTGATCTCATCGTCTGAAAGATCATAACCCATATCTTTCAAATGCGCGTGCAGGGCGTGTCTGCCGGAGTGTTTGCCGAGGACCAGTTGGTTCGTGCTCAGGCCGATGGTTTCCGGTTTCATGATTTCATAGGTCATACGGTTTTTCAAAATGCCGTCTTGATGGATGCCGGCTTCATGCGCAAAGGCATTGGCTCCCACGATGGCCTTATTGGGCTGCACCATGATGCCGGTAATCATGCTTACCAGGCGACTGGTCGGATGGATATACTCGGTGTTAACGCTGGTAAGGGCGGGAAGAATATTCTGCCGGGTGTGCAGCGCCATAACGACTTCCTCCAGGGAAGTGTTGCCGGCCCTCTCACCGATGCCGTTGATGGTTACTTCCGCCTGACGGGCTCCGGCCTTGATGGCGGCGAGGGTATTGGCGGTTGCCAGCCCCAGATCATTGTGACAATGCACGCTGAATACCGCTTTATGGATGTTGGGCGTATGGCTGATGACATAGCTTACCAGATCCGCAAATTCTTCCGGCACTGCATAACCCACCGTGTCCGGAAGATTAACGGTGGTGGCGCCGGCTTCAATGGCAGCCTCGAATACCCGGCACAGGAAATCGGGGTCGCTGCGCGATCCGTCTTCGGAGGAAAACTCAATATTGTCGGTCAGGGTTTTGGCATATTTAACGGCCTCCACGGCTGTGTTTACAACCGCATCCCGTGACATTTTCAGTTTGTATTCCAAATGGATATCGGATGTGGCGATAAAGGTGTGGATTCTTGGCTTGGCCGCGTGGCTGATGGCCTGCCAGGCCCGATCGATATCGTCTTTGGCTGTGCGGGCCAACGCGGCGATTTCGGTCCTTTCCAGTTTGCCGGCAATCCGGGAAACTGCCTCGAGATCACCATCGGAAGCCGCCGGAAATCCCGCCTCCAGAACATCGATGCCCAGTTTTTCCAGCTGGATGGCCAGTCGCAACTTTTCAGCGGCATTCATGCTGGCGCCGGGAGACTGCTCACCGTCTCTTAAGGTGGTATCAAATATAATTACGCGATCAGTCATTTTTTTACTCCTTTATTTATTAAATAACGGCAGTTCTTCCTGCGCGGGAACTTTGCTGTGGCGAATCCGATTTTCACTTGCCAGTTTGAACTGAAAGCTGTCTGCCAGTGCCTGCCAGCTGGCTTCGATAATGTCTTCTGAAACCCCGATAGTGCTCCAGATTTGATCCTGGTCCCGGGACTCGATAAATACACGTACCTTGGCGGCGGTGCCCCGGTTACCGTCGATTACCCGCACTTTGAAATCAATCAGGCGCATGGTATCCAGATCCGGGAAAAATCGATCGAGGGCTTTTCGCAAGGCGTTGTCCAGGGCGCTGACGGGCCCGTATCCCTCCGCGGCGGTGATCTCCTGTTTATCTCCCACCGATATCTTCATGGTGGCCTGGGAAGTGCACGGACGGTCTTTATCTTTTTCGATGGTTATGCGAAATGATTCAAGGGTAAATAAGGGCTCAAATTGATCGGTAAATTTTTCCATCAAAATCTTGAACGATCCTTCAGCCACGTCGAACTGGTAACCCTGCTGTTCCAGTTGTTTAATTTCCGAGACAATCTTACTGCTGTCGTAACCGTTGGTGCCAAGCTCGACACCCAGTTCCCGTGCTTTATACTCTATATTGCTTTTGCCGGACAGATCGGAAACCAGAACCCGCCTTTTATTGCCGACCAGGGCCGGATCCATGTGTTCGTAAGCCTTGGGGGATTTCATAATGGCGCTCACATGGATGCCGCCTTTGTGAGCAAAGGCACTCTTGCCCACAAACGGTCGATTTTTTAACGGTACCTGATTCGCTGTCTCGCTGATATAGCGCGATAGGGTTTTGAGCTTTTTAAGATTGTCGCCGGAAATACAGGGCCTTTTCATTTTCAGATCCAGGACCGGAATAACCGAAGTCAAATCCGCATTGCCGCACCTTTCTCCATAGCCGTTGATCGTGCCTTGAACCATAACGGCACCCGCATGCACGGCGGTTATCGAGTTGGCCACCGCCAATCCGCAGTCATTGTGGGTATGAACGCCCAGCTTGACGGTGACACCGGTTGAACCGGCATCACCTCTGTCAGCTATCAGTTTCTGAACCTCCTTGAAGATTGAATCAATCTCAAAGGGCAGGGTGCCGCCGTTGGTATCGCACAGTACGATGAAATCCGCCCCGGCTTTTCGAGCGGCAAGCAAAGTTTCTACGGCATAATCGCGATTGTTTTTATAGCCATCAAAGAAGTGCTCGGCGTCATAAATGGTTTCGCGTTCGTTGCTTTTTAAAAAACCTACGCTGTCGTAAATCATGGCTAGATTTTCTTCCAGACTGTTGGCCATGATTTCTTCGACATGCAGGTTCCAGCTTTTACCGAATATTGTAACGGTAGGGGTTTCGCTGGCCAGAAGGGCCTTAAGGTTGCGGTCTTCATCCGGCTTTATTCCTGGCTTACGGGTGGAACCAAATGCGACCAGGCGGGACTTTTTAAAGTTTACCCGTTTGGCCAGGTCGAAAAACTGCATGTCTTTGGGATTCGAGCCGGGCCAGCCACCTTCGATGTAATGAATCCCGATATCATCCAGCCGAAGAGCGATCTTGACTTTTTCATCGGCGGAAAAGGTAATGTTCTCTCCCTGGGTTCCATCTCTCAGGGTCGTGTCGTAAAGCAATATTGGTTCCATCTTTCTCTCCATCGTCTCGGAAGGTGCGCCTTGTGCCCCAATTGGGCGTTATCTGTTACTGGTTATTGGTTAATAGTTTAAAAGGAATAAAATCTATTTTTATACCGCTTTATATCTCACCGAATCATAGAATTATAAAATGAGGTTGTTATCGAATTCTAATAACGATTAACAAATAACAATTAACGCCTAATTGAGCGTTTTTCGCTCGATTAAGGCTACACTTTTTTTCTATTTTCCGGTCGTAGCGATCGAACAGTGGCTCCGGTTTGCCACATTTCTGATTTTTTGACTTCATTCAGTTCTTTATCCAATTTTTCCCGGTAATCCGGCGCGCTGTTGGCTTCCAGGACCCGTTTGGTTTCTTCACCGGAGGTTACTTTCTGGTAAAGCTCGTCAAATACAGGGATCACCGCATCCCGGAATCGGGGACTCCAGTCCAGGGCGCCCCTCTGGGCCGTTGTCGAGCAATTGGAAAACATCCAATCCATGCCGTTTTCGGCCACCAGCCGGATAAGGCTCTGGGTCAATTCTTCAACGGTTTCGTTAAACGCTTCGCTCGGACTGTGTCCGTGTTTTCGCAGAAGATTATACTGCGCCTCCATAACCCCTGCCAGGCATCCCATCAAGACACCGCGCTCACCGGTAAGATCACTGTGAACTTCCTTTTCAAAGGTTGTGGGAAACAGATAGCCGGATCCGACGGCAATACCGAGAGCCAGGGTCCTTTGTCTGGCATTGCCCGTAAAATCCTGAAATACGGCATAGCTGGAGTTGATGCCGCTTCCATCCAGAAAATTATTGCGGACATTGCGACCCGATCCCTTGGGCGCAACCATGATCACATCCACATTAGCGGGCGGGATGATTCCGGTTTGATCCTTGAAGACAATGCCAAAGCCGTGGCTAAAGTAGAGCGCGTTGCCTTCATCCAGACAAGCTTTTATAGTTGGCCAGGTGGCAACCTGACCGGCATCGGAAAGCAAGTTCTGAATGATGGTCCCTTTTTGGGCCGCTTCCTCCAGGGGGAACAGGGTTTCCCCCGGCACGAAACCGTCGGCCACTGCACGCTCCCATGTCCGTCCCCCTTCACGCTGCCCCACGATAACGCGAATTCCGTTATCGCGCAGATTCAAGGCTTGACTGGGTCCCTGGACACCATACCCGAGAATGGCTATTGTTTCATTTTCCAGAACTTCTCTTGCTTTTTGCAAAGAGAATTCATCGGATGTAATCACATCCTCAACCACACCGCCGAAATTAAATTCTGTCATGTTTACCTCGCTTTTTTATCTAATGGTTTGATTAAAAGTAAATTTTGAGAAACTATTTGGGTTCACGGTATAGCGCCAAACTCCCGCTCCTGGCAATTTTCTCGATGCCCATGGGGCTTAACAGGTTAATAAGGGCTGCCAATTTGCCCTCATCCCCGGTAACCTCGATGATGTAATGCTCAGTACCGACGTCAACCACTTTACACCTGAAAATATCAACGATTCGCAATATTTCGGCTCGGAACTCCGGCTTGGCCCTGACGCAAATGAGCACCATTTCTCGTTTAACGGCCCGGGGCCCTGTCATATCGCGTAACTTTATGACGTTGATCAGTTTCCTCAACTGTTTTTCGATCTGTTCGATCACCGGGGGATTTGCCATTGTAACAATGGTAATCCTTGACACCCGCGGATCCATGGTTGGCGCGACACACAGACTTTCAATATTAAAGCCTTTGCCGCTGAAGAGTCCGACCACCCTGGAGAGCACCCCCGCTTGATTGTCGACCAGCATCGTCATAATGTGTTTTTGTTCTTTCATTTGCTTCCCCTTTGTTCAGACGTATTGCAATTCCAACCTTGCAATGCGTGATTCACAATATAGATAACCCAATAAATGCCTAAAATGCACTAAAATGCCTAAAGTGCCTAAAATTGTGGAATCGCTTCGCTCTATCATTTTTAATAACGATCGATGCCCGGCGTGAGCAAACCGGAATCCAAAATCGAAAGACCGGCACCCCGCAACCCGCAACTCGCACCCCGCAACGCGACTATACCAGCAGCATATCGGTGATGGCGGCCCCGGCCGGCACCATGGGGTAAACCCCTTCTTCCTTTTCAACAATAAAATCCATGATCACCGGTTTTGGAATTTTAAGACCTTCCGACAGCACCGACTCAACCTCCTCGGGCTTTGCTGCCCTTAAGCCCACCGCTCCGTAGGCTTCGGCCAGTTTTACAAAATCAGGAGCACAATCCATGCAAGTGGAAACGTAACGTTTATCATAGAATAATTCCTGCCATTGTCTGACCATGCCCATATAGCCGTTATTGAGGATCACAACCTTAACCGGCAGGCCGCTTTGCACTGCTGTGGCCATTTCCTGGATATTCATCTGGATGCTGGAGTCTCCGGCGATATCGACCACGGTTGCGTCCGGAAAGGCAACCTGGGCACCGATGGCGGCCGGAAGCCCGAAACCCATCGCTCCCAGGCCTCCTGATGTGATAAAATGGTTAGGCCGGTCAAATTGATAGTACTGGGCCGCCCACATCTGGTTCTGGCCGACCTCGGTGGTGATAATGGCCTGTCCCTTGGTCAATTCATAAAGTTTTTCGACCACAAATTGTGGTTTGATCACTTCTTTTTGCTCATAGGCCAGCGAATTGGTGCTTTTCCATTCCTCGATCTGATCAAACCAGGGCTTTCTTTTTTGGTCCAGATTTCCCAGTTCAACCTGATCGATCAACTGATTCAAATGCTCCAGGCTGATTTTGCAATCTCCGACGACAGGGATCGTTACCGGAATGTTTTTACGGATGGAGGTGGGATCGATGTCAATGTGCACAATCTGGGACTGGGAGGCAAAGGCATCGGTTTTTCCCGTAACGCGGTCATCAAATCGAACTCCGATTGCAATCATCAAATCACAGACCGAGGTGCACATATTGGCCCTGTATGTTCCGTGCATACCGATCATCCCCAGGGATAAGGGATCTGTTTCCGGAAAGGCCCCGAGACCCATCAGCGAGGTCGTCACCGGAATCCGGGCTTTGCGTGCCAATTCGGTTAACTCCCGGGATGCTTTGGAAAGAATAACCCCGCCGCCGGCAAAGATCATCGGTCTTTCGCTGCTTTCGATGAGGTTGCCGATTTTTTTTAATTGCTTCATATTCGGATTGTAGGTGGGATTATAGGATTTAAGTTTGACAGCTTTGCCCGCAGAATATTCACTCGTTTCTTTGGTTATATCTTTGGGGATGTCCACCAGGATGGGGCCCGGACGGCCGGAGCGTGCCAGATAGAAGGCTTCTTTGACCGTTGCGGCCAGGTCTCCAATGGACATCACCAGATAATTGTGCTTGGTGCAGGGGCGGGTAATGCCCACAATATCGACTTCCTGGAAGGCGTCATTGCCGATCAGCGCCGTCGGTACCTGCCCACTGAGGATAACCAGGGGGACAGAATCCATATACGCGGACGCAATACCGGTTACGGTGTTGGTTACCCCCGGTCCCGACGTCACGAGACAGACCCCCACCCGACCGCTGGCCCTGGCATACCCGTCGGCCGCATGCACGGCGGCCTGTTCATGTCGAACCAGTATATGGTGAATATCGGTCTTGGCCAGTTCATCGTAGATATCGATAATAGCGCCTCCGGGATACCCGAAAATGCTGTCGACACCTTCTTCTTTCAGTACTTCCATTAAAATTTGTGCGCCGGTGAGTTTCATGTTGCGTTTCCTTTCAAAAAAAAATCCGTTACCGGCCTCGGGGCTGATAACGGATTTTGTTTTGGTATGTTGGAGAAAGTTAGGCCATTATCAACCCTTTGTGCTCGCCGCAGATAATAATGACTCCGGCGAGTACGAGAATAAGGCTAATAAGGTTGTTAATGGCAATCATTTTTGACATGGTTCCAACACGATTGAATTATTTAATTTATAAAGAGGTAACAACGAACGATTTGATTGTCAAGCACTTTCTTTGAATCCACAGCCCTCCGTCAGGCAGGATACAAAGGTCCCCTGCTTGTTTTTTCAACCAGAAAATTGGCGCCGCAAACCGGACATTCGCGTCTGAGCGGTTTGTCCCAGGTGGCGAAGGTACACTCGGGGAAGCGGTTGCACCCGTAAAAAATTTTGCCACGCTTGGAGGTGCGTTCGACAATCTCTCCGCTGCAGTCTTTTTGGGGGCAGGGCAGGCCGATCTTTTTGCCGTTACCGCTAGCATTCAAGGATTGGGTACTTTTGCACTCCGGATATCCGCTGCAGGCCAGAAAACCGCCATAGCGTCCTTTTTTAATTACCATCGGTTTGCCGCACTTATCGCAAACTTTATCCGTGGCTTCTTCCTCTGAAATTTCTACCGCCTGAATATTTCCCTTTTCATCACGATTGTAGTCATTGGAGTAGGTACAATCCGGATAACCGCTGCAGGCAATAAAATGTCCGTTCTTGCCAACCTTGATGCGTAAGGGCTTTTGGCATTCAGGACACTTCAAATCGGTCGGCAGGCCCACGCCTTTTACACTCAACATTCCCTCGGATGCCGAATCCAGATCTTTGCTGAACGGCTTGTAGAAATGATCAAGGACCTGTAGCGCTTTAATTTTGTCAGACTCGATCTGATCCAGATTCTCTTCCATTTTGGCCGTAAATTCGACGTCAAATATATCCGGAAAGCTTTGCACCAGAAGATCATTGACGATGAAACCCAGTTCGCTGGGTCTGAAGTAGCCATTGACCAGGTCCACGTACCCCTTGCCGCGGATGGTCGATAAGATGGACGTATAGGTGCTGGGTCGGCCAATGCCGTTTTCTTCGAGTTCTTTTACCAGCGATGCCTCCGAAAATCGCGGCGGCGGCATGGTGAAATGCTGTTTGGGCTCCAGCTTGTTGAGTTTTAAAATCATGCCCTGGGAAAGTTCAGGCAATTTGGGTTTTTTCTGCTCGGATTCACTGGCGATTTCTTCATCTACAGACATGTACAGGGCCATAAACCCGGGAAATTTAACTGAAGATCCGCTGGCCGTAAACAGATAATCACCTGCTTTGATTGACACGGAAATCTGGTCGATAAGAGCCTGGGTCATCTGGGAAGAGACAAAGCGCTGCCAGATGAGCCGGTACAGCGCCAGTTGATCTGATGAAAGATGGGCTTTTACCTGTTCCGGGGTATTAAAAACCGATGTGGGCCGGATAGCCTCATGGGCGTCCTGAACTTTTTTCTTATTTTTAAAAAAGCGTGGTTTTTCCAGGGCATATTCTTTTCCGAAACGTTTCAGGATTAATTGTTGAGCTTCTGTGGCCGCTTCAGCCGCAATCCGAGTGGAATCAGTGCGCATGTAAGTGATGAGCCCGACCGGTTCACCGGGACCCAGGTCGATACCCTCGTAGAGTTGTTGCGCGATCATCATTGCTTTACGGGCACTGAACCTGAGCTTTCGAATGGCTTCCTGCTGTAGTTTGCTCGTGGTAAAGGGCGGGAGTGGATTTTTTTTAGTGGTTTTTTTCTGAATTTTTTCGACGATATATTTTTCCCCATCCAACGCGTTCAATATATCGTTGACTGCCTTTTCGTTGGGGATTTCTATTTTTTTCTGGTCTTTTTTTACCAGCTTGGCAGCAAAAGAAGGAGGAATATCACTTTCCAGATGGGCGGTGACCGACCAATATTCCCGGGGCACAAAGGCCTGAATCGCCCGCTCTCTTTCACAAATGATCCTTACGGCCACCGATTGAACCCTGCCGGCACTCAGGCCACCTTTTACTTTTCGCCATAAAAGCGGTGACACCTGGTAACCGACCAGCCGATCAAGAATTCTGCGTGTCTGCTGGGCTTCATATTTGCTTTGATCAAGCGTTTCGGGAGCGGCCATGGCTTTGCGAATGTAATTTTTGGTTAATTCATGAAAGAGTACCCGATGAAATTTTCGGCCCTTTTTTTTCAACACTTCAGAGGTATGCCAGGCAATCGCTTCACCTTCGCGGTCAGGGTCCGGTGCCAGATAGACGTCATCAGTGTCACCGGCGGCCTGCTTTAAGGTTTTTATGACCTTTTGCTTGCCCGGGATATTTTTATATTTGGGCTTGAACCCGTTTTCCACATCAATGCCCATTTCTTTAGTCGGAAGATCCTTAATGTGTCCGACGGTTGCGGCAACATTATAGTCTTTTCCGAGATATTTTTTAATGGTTCTTACTTTTGTCGGTGATTCTACGACAACTAACGGTTTGCTTACTGCCATTGTTAACACCAGTTCCGGTTAAGTGGCTTAACAGCCATGTTGATTTTAT
>RCNF010002093.1_pt1 | contig 10672 bp, 10 predicted proteins | sample 2041311 | NCBI WGS metagenome assembly RCNF01 (sample SAMN09708228, study PRJNA481090) | Marine sediment metagenome, whole genome shotgun sequencing project. | biome: marine sediment; feature: ocean; material: sediment; isolation source: Sewage treatment plant 2 marine sediment (STP2) ... | reverse complement strand
ACCGCACCACAGATGAGAACCGGTACATCCAACATCGCCAGGGTTTTTGCCAGATTGGCCGGCCTCCCGGGATCGAAAAACACATAGGATCGGTCCGTGATCCCAGCATTTTCGATTTCCGCGATCAACAATCGTCGCGACGCATCAAAAACCGGGGAAATGCGGTCTTCCCAGACAGTTACGGCAACTTTCATCGTTTTCACCTTCGACGTCTACCGATATACCGCCGATTGCTTGAGATAATCGCCCACACGGTGAGCAATCCGCGATTCAATTAAACCGATATCAAGCAGGTTGCTCATTAACTGTGTGAACCTCCTAAGCAGACGCAATGTCCCTGCGAGCGGCCATATCAACTGTCCCTTCCAATAATGAATAGGCCTTACGCAAGGTGCATGCCAGCCTGGGTAGTCGATGAGATTATTATAAATAATTAAATAAAACAGATATTTGTATGGTATTTTGGAGGTGGTAGAATGGACTGACTAACCCAATAGTCGCAATAATGCAGCCATAGGCGATGCTTTCGCTGCGAACCTGCGTCAGTCCTGATGCGGTTTGGTTTTTTTGGATCGGCCGTCGAATTCAGGAAGATCGATGCCCAGCCGTTTGATTTTACGGAAAAGCGTACTTTTATGCATGCCCAAATCCCTGGCCGCAGCCAACCGGTTGTATCGGTTGCGCTTAAGCGCATTGACGATGGCAATGGCTTCGGTGGCGTCGAGCGTGTGGGTCAAGGGGTCGCATGTATTGGAAGGCGGGTGGTGGGGGGAGAAACCGCCCGGCAGGTGGCGTGCCTGAATGGTGCCTGCACTGCAAAGGACAAAGGCGTGCTCAATGATGTTTTCCAGTTCACGGATATTCCCGGGAAAATCGTGGCACATGAGAATCTGAAGGACCTCTTCATCCACGCCGGAAATCGCTTTGCCGCGCAACATGTTCATTTTTTCGATGAAGTGTCCGATCAGCAGGGGAATGTCCTCCTTGCGTTCGCGAAGGGGAGGGAGGTGCAGTCGAACCACGTTGATGCGGTAGAACAGATCCTGGCGGAATTCACCCGTGGCGACCCGATCGTCAAGGTTTCTGTTGGTGGCGGCGATTACCCGCACGTCCGATTTGATCTTTTCAACGGCACCAAGGGGTACAAACGCCTGCTCTTCCAATACCCGCAGCAGCTTCGCCTGAAATGCGGCACTGGTATCTCCTATTTCATCCAATAGAATGGAACCGCCTGCAGTGGCTGCAAAGTAGCCGGGCTTGTCCTTCACGGCGTGGGTAAAGGCGCCGGATTTGTATCCGAACAATTCGGATTCGAGCAGGGTGTCGGGCAGCGCGCTGCAGTTGATGGCTACAAAGGGTTTGTGCTTTCGCGGGCTGGCATCGTGAATGGCGCGTGCCACCAATTCCTTTCCCGTACCGGTTTCCCCTTCCAACAGCACGGTGCTGCCGCTTTCCGCCACCATGGGCAGTATGGCCAGAATTTCATGCATGGCGTCGCTGCGGCTGATAATGTCGCCGATTTGAAACCGGCTGTCCAGTCGCTTGCGCAGCGCTTCCACCAGGCTGTGGTCCCTGAAGGTTTCCACGCCACCCAACACATCACCGTTCTTGTTTTTCAGCGGAGCCGTGGAGACCGTAATGGGAATGCGCTTTTTGGCGCTGTTGACAATATAGGTCGACGTATTGGTTAGGGACGTGCCTTCCTTCATCGTCCGCTTCAGGGCGCAGTCAGCTTCACACATATTGGAGCGGAACACTTCCCAACAATGACGGCCGATAGCCTCGTGCCGGTCGATGCCGGTTATTTTTTCGGCGGCACGATTGAAAGACATGATGCGCCACTGGTGGTCGACGGTGAACACGCCATCGGAAATGCTTTCCAGAATAATTTCGGTGACGTTGTCTGGAATGGGGGCGAGTTTTGTTGGCTTTTTCATGGTGGCCTGCGTTGGTTTTGATCGGCAACCCATTCCATGAGGGGTCGTCGAGTCGATTGCCAGTATCATATGCATACCTTCTTTGGTTGGCAAATTCCAGCCTGGTTTTTATCGCGAGCCAAGGCGCCCGAACAATTGACCGTCGCGGGTGGGGTGATGGTGGTCTGGCCGGTAACTGATGAAATAATTGAGTTATTTAACCATGCGCAGGTGGTGTTGGCTGCGACGCCATTCATCGAAGGCGTTGAGGTGGGACAAGAGGTCCCTGCACTCCATCCTGAGCATCTTTATGTGCCAGATGCTAGACGGTGAGATGTGGGCACTGAAGATGTCGAAGATACTGCCATGACCGCAAGGATCCATGGCTTTCAACTGGTCGACCAGTTTTTCCACCCTGGGGAAATAGTCGTTGATATCGATGGGGTTCTCGATGATTTCAGCAGCCTGGGCTTTCAGATCCCGGTAGGTTCGGGGGTGGTGTGTCACGGCCGCCCGGGTTGCCGCCAGCGCCTTTTCCCATCGGGCTTCCAGTTCTTTTACGGTCAGGCAAATGCTCATTGTACGGTTCCAGTTGTATCCCCTGGGATCCCACATCCACCGGGACCCCAGGGGAAAAAAAACTACATGGCGGTTTCCGGGTGAAAAACGTTGACCTCTTTCAGGTCTTCACCCAGGTATTCGCGTTCATTGGGTCCCAATATGCCCAGGGAGAGGCATATCAGGGTCCACAGGTGAACCACGGGGTAGTTGCCGCCGTAGTGTTCGCTAAGTTCGTGGATCTGGGCGTGGCAGTTATGGCAGCCGGCAATGCAGTAATCTGCGCCAGTGGCCTTGATCTGCTGATCTTTGATCTCTCCGTACTTGAGGCGCTGTTCTTTGAAACCGGATTGGAGAAATCCGCCGCCGCCGCCGCAGCAGAAGTTGTTGGAGCGGTTGGGTTGCATGTCGATGAAATTTTCTTCACCCACGACGGATCTGACGACATAGCGCAGATCCTCGGCAATGGGGTCACCATAGCTTTTGCGGACGATCTGGCAGGGATCCTGGACCGTAAACTTGATCTTCAGGTCCTTGTTCCAGTCTGCATTGACTTTCAGTTTACCCTCGCGAATCCACTTGGCGTAGTACTCATAGATGTTTTTGACTTCAAAATTGTGTTCAAGGTTGAATTTTTTCAGTCCGGCCCGGACTGAGAATGTCACGTGTCCTCACTCGGTGTTGAGAAACGTTTTCACCCCCAATTTGTTGGCCTGGTTGACGGTTGTGCTGGTGACTTTTTCCCAGGAATCGTCGTCCGCCAGAAACATGCAGTAGTTCTCACCGGCCCAGCCGGCACTGCCGTAAGTCCAGTCCGCCCCGGCAAGGTGCAGGATCTTCCACAGCGGAACCAGTTCATCGGGTTCGGTGACCGGCTCCCGTGAATTCTGGTTTAGAAAGAATTCAGCCCCCTCTTTGTCGATGGGTGCCTGCATGTCGGCAAATTCGGGCTGCGATTCCTGATACTCTTCCAGTACATCCTCCACAACGAAGACAAAATCATCGGGTGCGGTGCCCATGGCGCTGGTGCTCTCATTTCTAAGGGCCATGTCGCAGGACCCCAGAATGCCCTTGGGCCTCTCTTCTCTCGGGCGCAGCCCCCGGGCGTTGTAAACCAGCTGCGGGATGTCGATACTCATCGGGCAGACATAGATGCAGCGCTGGCACATGGTGCACATCCACGGCCAATCCGATTTGGCGATCTCTTGGTCCAAACCGAGTGCGGCCATGCGCAGGAACTTTCGCGGGTCCATACCATCTAGACCGGTTGCCGGACATCCGGAAGAGCACGCACCACAGGTAAGGCACAGGTTCAAGTTGCCGCCTTCCGGTAAAATCTCCTTGACTTTGTCCATAAAGGTGTTCTGCTTTTTGCCGCCCAACTGAATGACATCATCATTCATCGATTCCGCCTCCTGTTCTGATTTAGGGTTGTCATCCGCAATTTAATTCAAGTTATCGTGTTCGTGGTCCGATATAGGGTATAGGGCCTCGGAAAAAATAAATTGTGCCATCCGACGCAATAATCAGTTCAATTTATATTTTCCGAGGCCCTTATCCGGCGACCACCTTTGGTAGGGCAGTGCGCCCTGCACGCATACCAGCCACTAGAGCATAAAGCGTGCCCGATCCCTAAACGTCAGGGGTTTAAAAAAAGAATGTATTTACAGATAGATAAAACCGAAATGGGAAAATGGTCTCATCAAAGAGTCGCAAACTTGCATCTATACGGGGGGCGGTGGGTTCTGATCGTGCGACACTGGTTGATTGGGCTGGCGGAAAAAAACGGTTGGTATTGTCATTTAACCCTTGCCAAGACGGTTTGTCTGTTATAAACATGGGTCCAACGCAATATTCCTGCTGTTGGCAGGTGATGCGCTTACCCCTACGTAAAGCGGTGTTTGCCTCCCTTAATTAAAATTAATGCAGACGTAAATTCCAAAACGGCAGGTGGATTGCTGACAATCGTGCATGTTGCGAATCGCTTCATGCGACTTTTACTGGATGGTCCGGCTGTAGATATGTGCAGTCGGATTAAACCTTGACTGATCAACCACGAAGAAAGACAAAGAAGAGAAATTGATGGACGAGAACAAACGAAAAAAAATTGAAGCCAAGCTTTTTCAGCTTTTTACGCAGACCGACCCAAACACCAAGGCCGGTTCCCACACGAAAACAACACCCACCATCGTCAAGGTCATTCGTCGCCGTAAGGGCAATCCCGATCTTCAGGTTGCCTGAAACACACCTGTTACCCATCCACGAATGGCGCTTTATCAGGCTGTTGAAAAACGATTGCGCTTGGCACGAAAGCGTTAAAATTCGGCTCAAAATGCTCATTTATCAACCATAACTGCGCTTTTTTGCCGAATTTAGCCTTGTCTTGCCTGTGCTCATGACGTTTTTAAACAGCATGGTAATGTGATTTCCGTGTTGGACACCATGATTTGAACCGCGATAGCCTGCACATTCCCTGTCTCTTGTCGGAACGAAGCAGAGATACCGAGCACCGGTGCGGCGCGGTCAACGAGCGAATTGGAAACGATATCCATTCCTACGGTGCTGCGCAGCACTGCCGTTGCAGGCAGAAGATTTCCCCCGGCTGTCCGCGGGGAATCTTCAATCCTCAACATGGCCAGCTATGCCTGTGGTTCAAATCTGCCTTCCGCCCCGAACTCACGCGAAATCCATCATCCGTGGTCCTGTCGGTGGTCATGAAACCATTGCATGGATTCAGAAATAGTGGTATTTAAACGGTATTTGAACTGAAACGCTGATTTTTTCCCTTGTTTTGCCTGCGCGGGGACGGTTCTCGGCACCCGGTGAATACGGTTTCCTGAACCGGATGCCGTGCATGGCGCTGCTGATGTGCCCATATTCGGAGCACGCCGGTTTTCCGTAAAAAGGACGATGATGACCTGAAGGTGCCTTGTGGCTATGACGCAAACCCTGATCGCCTGCCACGAATGTGACCTGCTACACCGCGTGCAACCGCTGCCGAAAAAAAGCAAAGCCCGCTGTAGACGTTGCGGGGCATTGCTGTACGTCCACTTTCCGAAAACGATTGACCGGTCGTTGGCTTTGGCTATCACCGGCCTGGTGCTGCTGGTCATCGCCAACATCTACCCCTTTTTGTCGCTGGAATCCCAGGGGACCGTCCTGGAAACCACCCTGATCACCGGGACGATCATTCTTTCCCAGCAGAGCATGGCCGGCGTGGCCATACTGGTTCTGCTCACCAGCATGCTCATCCCCTGTATACTTCTGGGAGCCCTCGTTTACGTGTTGTGGCCGATGAAATTGGGGCATCGCCTGCCGGCCAACCGGCGGGCTTTCAGGTTGGCCCTCACCCTCCGTCCGTGGAGCATGACCGAAATTTTTTTGCTGGGCATCCTGGTATCCGTGGTCAAACTATCTAAAATGGCCACCATCATTCCCGGTACTGCCCTGTTCTCCTTTCTTGCGCTGGTGTTTGTGCTGGCGGCGGTCAACACGTTTCTGGTTCCTATCACCATATGGGAGAAAATGGACGAATGGCGATGACGCGCGTGCATGTCGACCCCACTGCCGCCCGATCCGGCCTGTTCAACTGCCACGGGTGCAGTCTGCTTGTCCGACGGCCGTCGGTGGTCGGCCGGGTGCATGTCAGATGCCCTCGATGCGGTGCGCTTCTGCATCTTAGAAAACCGAACAGCATTGCCCGCACCTGGGCCCTTTTGATTGCAGCCACAATTTTCTACATTCCGGCGAATCTGTTGCCGGTGACCATCACCACCTACCTGGGCAGCACCCAGCCCGATACGATTATGAGCGGTGTCATTTTTTTCATGCAGACCGGCTCCTGGGGCATCGCTCTGATTATTTTCGTAGCCAGCATCGTGGTCCCCATTGCCAAGCTGATCGCCTTGGGCGGGCTTCTCCTTTCGGTTCAACGGCGATCCCGTTGGCGGCCTGAAGAGCGCACCCGTCTCTATCGAATCACGGAACTGGTGGGGCGCTGGTCCATGCTGGATGTCTTTGTGGTGACGGTGCTGGTCGCCTTGGTTCGGCTCGGATACCTGACCACCATTGAAGCGGGGTCCGGCGTCGTTTATTTTGCCGCTGTGGTGGTCATTTCCATGATTGCCGCCATGACTTTCGATCCGAGACTGATTTGGGACGCGCTGGAGAAAAATGATGAATCACCTGCCCACTGAATCCGCCGTTGACGAATCGATTCCCGAGCCTGAGGTCATGCACGGCAAGCGCTTTTCCATTGTCTGGCTGATTCCTCTTCTCGCCGCGTTGATCGGCGGGTGGCTCGCCGTCAAAGCCATCCGGGAAACCGGCCCGACCATCACGATTGTCTTCAATTCCGCCGAAGGACTGGTGCCTGGTAAAACGGAAATCAAATATAAAGATGTCACGGTTGGCAAGGTTCAGCGGATTCAGCTCAGCGAGGACTTGTCACAGGTGTTGGTCTCGGCGGCCATGAGCCCCGAGGTGGCCGATCATCTCACGCAAGATTCGCTGTTCTGGATCGTCAGGGCGCGTGTGGCTGTGGGCGAGGTGTCCGGTATCAACACCCTGTTTTCCGGTGCTTACATCGGTATGATGCCCGGCAAAAGCGACAAGACCGTGAGCCGGTTCGAAGGCGCTGAGAAGCCGCCGGCCATTTTCCGCGATACGCCGGGGCGGCAATTCAACCTGCGGGCCGAGCAGTTGGGGTCTCTGGATATCGGATCTCCGGTGTACTATCGGCAGGTCAAGGTGGGGCGCGTCAGCAATGTGGAAATGGCCGAAGACGGTACCGGCGTGCTCCTTGAGATATTCGTGGAGGCGCCCTACCACCATCAGGTGAAGCGCGGTTCCCGGTTTTACAATGCCAGCGGTCTGAATATGAAAATCGGTGCCGACGGGGTCCGCATCGATACGCCCTCGCTGGCCAGTCTGCTGGTGGGGGGGATTTCCTTCTTCACCGCGGAGGAAATGAAAACAGCACCCCCGCCTGCCGAAAGCCAGATCTTCAACCTGTATGACAGTCGCGACGACGCCAATTCGGCTTACTACAGCTATCGTGAGTATTATCTGCTCTACTTTGAAGAGACCGTTCGGGGACTATCGGCGGGCGCCCCGGTGGACTTCTACGGCATAAAGATCGGCGAGGTGATCAGTATCCGGTTGCTGTTTGATCAGGATACGCTGACTTTCCGGATCCCGGTGCTCATTGCCATCGAACCGGATCGGATCGAGCTTTCCGGTGAACTGGCCATACCCGAGTATAGCGTGATGGAGAAGCTGGTGGCAAAAGGGCTGCGTGCGCAGCAGCGGACGGCGAACCTGCTGACCGGCCAAAGTTACGTGAGCATGCGCATTCAACCGGAAGCCGAGTCCCAGGATATCCGAACCGGCGATGTTTATCCGGTACTGCCCACCATTCCCAACACGGTGGAAGAAATCACGGCAACGGCCAAACGGGTGCTGGATCGCTTCAACCATCTCCCCTTGGAAGAGACCCTGGCAGACATTCGGGAAGCCGCGCTGCAGGTTAAGGATATGACCGGTTCCAAGTCCCTGGAAAGCGCCATCGACAATATCGACCAGAGCTTTGCCGAATTCAAAAAGGTGAATACCGACCTCAACGACGGCACCCTTCCGAAAATCAACCGCATGCTGGATCAGGCCAGAGAAGCCATGGTTCGCGGAGAGGAAGCCCTTGCCACCGCCAATACCGTGCTTGGCGAAGGCGCGCCCATCGCCCACAACCTGAACCGTCTGCTCCTGGAACTTCAGGAGGCGGCCCGGGCCGTGGAAGCGCTGGCCGACTATCTGGAGCGCCATCCCGACGCCATCGTTTTTGGAAAAGGAAACCCGGAATGAACCGATTATCGCTGTGGACCCTCACTTTCAGTTGTGCGCTGATTATCGTATGCTCCGGATGCCGATCCATTACGCCATCGGTGTCCTACTATATCCTGAACTCCCTGGCTGACACATCGACCTCACCAGTGGATACAGATGGCAATCTGACCAAGACCGTCGGGATCAACCCGATTGAACTGCCCGGATATCTCAATCGGGCACAAATGGTGAAACGGACCGGGCCGAACCAACTGGCCGTCGCTTCCCAACACCGGTGGGCCGACTACCCGGACCGCATGATTCAGCGGGTGCTCGGCGACAATCTCCAAATGCTCATGGCCGATGCCCGAGTTTACAGCGCACCCTGGCCGGCCGGCCTTAAGCCGGATGTCACCGTCGACGTTACCTTCCTCGAGTTGATCGGCACGACCGATAAAAAGATGCTGCTCAACGCGGTGTGGACAATCACCGGCAACGGTGATCCGTCGCCGACTCACCGGACCACCCTTTCTGAAACGGTCGCCGGAGCGGGTTTCGATGATCTTGCCGCTGCCCACAGCCGTGTGCTTGAGGCGCTTTGCCGGGAGGTTGCCGACACGCTGACCGATTTTCCTGTCCATTGACTGTTGCCCACCCGTTTCAGTCGCCGCTAATGGCTCTGCCTTTGATGAAAAATGACAGCACCAGGCAGACAAGCGCGCCTGCCAGACAGACGCTGAATGCACTTTTGAATCCCGACAGTGAATACAGTTCGCTGACCCGGCCGGCTTTGTCGATGATGTTGCCGGTCAGCACCTGGAAGGCCGCAACACCCAAAAAGGGTGCCGGATTGAGAATGCCGGCGGTCAGGCCCAGGAACTCGGCCGGCGTGGTTTCCCGGATGATGCCCCAGATCGTGCTGATGAAACCGCCGATGACAACTCCCATCACGAAAAAGAGCGTTGCATACCCGACGACACCCAATCGGTCGAAAACCAGTATGATGGCCAGCCAGCAAAGGGTGTAGACAGCCGTGATGAAGGACAGCGTATGGGCTTTGTTCAAGGAAAAACGATTCGGCAGCCATCCGAAAAATGGCGCGCCGATGATGACGCCGATGGGGATCAGCATGTTCAGTTTACTGGCCAGGATGCGTTCGACGTCCAGCACGACCATTAAAAAGGGCGTGGCCCACAATCCCTGTAGGGTTACTGCCGTACCGTAGATGCCGAAGAAAATGGCGGCCACCAGCCAGAACTGGATGGAAGCAATGATCGTGACTATGTTGCGTGCCAGACCCGGTGACGGCGTGTCGGGGGCATCGTCATGTCGCGCATCCGGACGCTTCACTTGCGGGGAATCGCGGGTGATGGCCAGCATCAGGATGGCCATTCCCATGGTGACGCCGCCGATGAGAAAAAAGGTGGGCCGCCACCCCCAGGTACCGGCCGCCCAGGCCAGCGGCGTGGTGGCCACCACCGCGCCGAAGTTGCCCACGGACATGAGCAGTCCCACCATGGTGGCGAACTCTTTTTCCCTGAACCATTGGGAGAGGGCCTTGACCGTCGGCACGTACACCCCGCCCACCCCGAAGCCGATCAGCGCACGGCCCAGTGTTGCCCAGCCGATGGACGGTGCCAAGCCGAAGATGAAGCACCCCAAGGCCGCCGTCATACTCCAGTAGGCAATTACCCGCCGCGGGCCGATTCGATCCGCCAGATATCCCACGATGGGCTGGTCCAGGGCGTAGATGTAAAAATACACGGACGACATGAATCCCAGGGCCGTGGCATTGGTATTGAACGCCGCCAGCAGGTCCGAGACGATCACCGAGGTGGAGACCCGGTGGAAATAGACGAAGAAATAGATCAGGCAAATGACGGAAAAGACCACCCAGCGGTGGGGGTCGCGATATGAAGCGGCAGCGGGTTGATTCATCAAGGCCATACCTTTCCACACGTTTGAAATAAGAACGGCCTGCCATAACACAGGCGTGTTTTGATGTACATTGTGAAAATGATCCACCGGTGGCGATCGATGGTATTGACGAATATTTAAATATTATGATATTTGAAATATTTCTTTATGGCGCTGCGCAATCTGGGAATCCACCGACGCCGATGCCGTGAAGATTGTTTTTTGCGACAGGAGAAAGGCTGCACCCATATGTTCGAGACCGTTCGCCAGAGCAAGACCACGGAAATCATCATCGGCCAGATCCGCACCGCCATCCTGGAGGGACGGCTGGCGCCCGGGGACCGGCTGCCGCCGGAAAAGCAGTTGGGCGAGCAGTTCCAGGTGAGCAAGCAGACCCTGCGCGAGTCCATGCGTGCATTAGAGCACATGGGACTCATCGACGTGCGCAAAGGGGTCGGCGG
>RCNF010004132.1_pt1 | contig 10673 bp, 5 predicted proteins | sample 2041311 | NCBI WGS metagenome assembly RCNF01 (sample SAMN09708228, study PRJNA481090) | Marine sediment metagenome, whole genome shotgun sequencing project. | biome: marine sediment; feature: ocean; material: sediment; isolation source: Sewage treatment plant 2 marine sediment (STP2) ... | reverse complement strand
TTGTAGAGGCCTCCCACGGCTAGCATGATAATGTCCGCACCCGCGCTGCCCGGCGAGCACTCATCCTCCAGTCCACTCCCACCGGAGTGGGTGCCCGGTGTGTTCGCCTCAGCGATCGCCTCGTGGAGGGAGCACTGATTGTCGTCCACTACACCCTCCGCAGCCAACTGATCCGCGGGGATGGTTGCGCCGTTCACCTCGAAAGCGGTACCGACCACAAGCATCGCCATGCTGAACACCGTCAAACAAAGATGACTCCGAGATCTCATGACGACCCCCTGCCCTGCGAAATATGCTGCAGATCAATCATACAAGAGAGCTCCACCATGGGTGCCTCTATAAGAAGTCAAGCGCCAAGTGCCACCACCTTTAGGTCACTTTGAACATGGGTGCCACGTTCAGAATGCACCATTGTTGCCCTGTGATGAGCGCCGAATCGGAATCGGTGCCAGGTGAAACAAGGTTAACAACATGGGCATGGGTGCCACGTTCAAGAGGCACGCCCCGATGGGTGCAGATTTCTTCCGTTCCGAGTGAGGGAAAACGCGGATCCGGATCGTCCATCTCGCAAGAACAGGGAATTCATGCGGGAGGTTGACCATGGACAGATACTGGAAATCGGGAGCCCTCATAAAATCACGATCTCGATCCACCCCGCCTTCTTCGCCTATCAGGCGGAGGATTCGGATTGCCTGGTGGGTCGTGGTGTTTGTCGCCGTTTTCTTGCCCGCCCGATCCTCCGGCGCCCAGGTCTATTTGTCGTACTTCTACACACCGGCTGACGTGACCGTCTTCATGCCTGAGGTGGGGACCGCAGTCTCGCTCAAGACATCCCTGGTACCGGACGTCTGGTCGAACTCCGCGACCTTGACCTCAGGAGAGGTCGCGGACGTCACCGGTCTCGGGCCGGGGTTCTACCGCGTCACCAGCAACAAAAAGGTCGTGGTGATGGCTGGTGACATGGTGACCGGCAGCGGCAGTCACACCCGCAGCTACTACGCCCGGGACGTCGATGGGAAGGCGGTCGGTACCGAGCTCTACACCTATCTCCGCAGCACCACCGAGAACAACAGCCCGAAGCTCTTCGTCTTCTCGCACCAGGACTCAAACAACGTGGCCGTTCGATATCGGGGCGAGTTCGGCTGGGAAACCGTGTGGAGCGGCACCCTCGGCAACGGCCACAGGCAGGACATCGCCAGGTACTCGCCCGACCACATACAGATCACGTCCGACTATCCCGTCTCGGCTCTCGTTGCGGGCTCCGATCATTACGACGATCCTGGCGCCCACTGCATCCCGGCGATTTCATCGGGAACGTTCTACGGAGAGCTTTTTTCGACCTGGCTACCCGGCGGCGAGGCCTATGTCTACTCCTACACCGACGACACCAGTGTCGAGCTGTACGACACATTTACGATCAACCCAACACCCCGAATTTCCTGGAATCTGGACAAAGGTGAGGTCGGCTCCTACCCGATACCGTTCGACCAACCGTTTGCCATCACTGTTCAGGCGACGAATCCGATTTCAGTTTGCCGTATGTACCAGAACGTTGCCACCACCAACGGCATGCACAACGTACCCGCGAAATCGGGGACCATGATTGGGACCGAGTTCGTCATTGACACCAATGATCCGATGGAGGTCATCGCCTACGAAGACGGGGCGTCGGTGGAGTACACCCAGCGCAACGGCACAGTCCACAGCTATACACTCAGCGCTTGGAGCCACCAGCTACTGCCGTCCGCAACGGCCGGACGCCTCACCGCCACGAAGGCGGTGTCGGTGGTCGCGACATCCACCATCGGTGCAACCTTCGTCCCCATCCCGGTGACGGCGCTCGACACCGCGCCGGGACCGCCCGCGGTATTCGCGGTCCGTCACAACCCGCCTGACCCCACGGTCAACGACAGCACCGTCACTGTCACCTGGGCGACCGACGAGCCATCGACAACCTGCATGAGCTATCGGAGAAATGGTGGTGCCTGGGTAATTGTCCCGTGTAGCCAGACCTACCAGACTCAGCACAACGTTGCCATCAACATTTCATCGTACGTAGCAAATGACCTGGTCGAATACTACGTGTGGTCGACGGACAAGGACAACAACACGACGATCAACGACAATAACGGACTGGACTACTCTTTCAGCATCACCGACGACATTCCCCAGCTCTCCGTGTCGCGCCTGTCTTCTTTTCCTCCTTCAACCAACAACGACCCCTTCACAATCAACCTGATGGTCGAGAACACGGGCATCAACGAGGCACAAAGCATCCAGATCCGCGAACGGGTGACCGGTATGATCTCGCCGACTACGGCCACCGCCCTCATACCCATCACGACCCGCGAGTTCACTCTCGAGATCCCCGTTCCCAACATCCCGGCAGGAGGGTTCACAGTCGTCAGTTACGATCTCATCCCGCTGCTCTATCCGACGTACTCCACGTTTGGGGTCAACATCTCGACCCCCTCGGTCGTCTCCTATCGTTCCACCGGCGGACAGACCTTCAGCAGCAACTTTTCGATCCCGGTCAACTTCTCAGCAAGTGCCGCCCTGAGCTGGATCCGCGGCAAGGACTATGCCATCGCCACCAATGTCAGCCGCCTGAGGTCACTGAACACCGCGGCTCAGGCGGGCCAGGTCATCGAAGAGGCGGCTCGCCTCGCCCTGGCGCGCGACGGAGTCGTGGCCGAGCTCGAGACCACCGACCGCTATGCCATCGAAAAGCTGATCAACAGCAGCTGGAACGGGCGTCTGGGCCATATCGGATTCGGCGGATGGCGCTTCTTGCTGTTCGTCGGCTGCCAGGGTGTCGTCCCCAGTTTCCACATGGTCCACAAGTGCACCTGGGACGATCCTCGTGAGGTGCCGATCGCAGACAACATCTACGCGGACGTCAACACAGGGGACTACTTCAAGCCCGAGGTCATCCCGGCGAGGACGCCGACAGCCTGGTCGACCAGATTCAGAACTCGCTGACTGGAATATCCAACGATCGGGTGGTTCTTATGAGCGGCACGGGGGATGGACAAAGCGCGTTTGTAGACGCGATCGACGACGTGGACGGATACCTCGGACAGTACACCACACACGTGAAACGCCACTGGAAAGACGTCCCCGACTTGCTGACGCGCTGGAGTAACTTCATCGCCGATGCGCCGAATACCGACCTCGTGGTATACCGCGATCATGGTCTGGAGTGGTCCTGGGGCAACCATGGAGAGGTCAAAACCAGCAATCTTTCCACACTCGATTTCGGCACCAAACACCCGATGGTGTGGTCAATCGCCTGCCTCACCGGCGATATCGGCGCAAGTCCATCCCTCGCTGAGGCGTTTCTCGAACGCGGCGCATCAGTATTCATTGGTGCCACGGAGGTTTCGCCGCGTACCCCGAACAACAAATTCGCCCACTATCTGGCCAAGTACCACACGATGTCTGCTTACTATCCGACCATCGGCGACGCCTTCAAATGGGCCAAGCGGAAGGTTATCGACGAGACAATCTATTTCGGCTCTTGGTGCTACGTCGACGCTCGGGCGAAACAGCTCGTCAACGAGTACAACCTCTACGGGGACCCGAAACGATACGAGACGCCGATCACCAAGGCCTTGGCGTTATCCCGGACTGAAGCCGCAGGCGAGGGCGCGCCCCCGGATTCCATCGAGTTGGTCCTTCCGGACTACGAGGTGACGACAACCGAGAGCGGTACGGACTATGTCAGGTTTCCGGTCGAGGAGGGTGGAACGCTCGACGAAGAAGGGCAGCCGATCGTACCCATCTACATTTATCGCGTCACGTTCGGCCCCGAGTACAAGGTTTCGGATGTGACGTTGGAAGATCGCAGTGGGCTGGAGACTGAAAGCGGCCTCAACCTGCCGGTTGCGAGCTTTGAAGATAACGGTGGCAGACAGGCCCAGGCACGTTCGCAGAACAAGGTCTCCTCCACCTTTCCGCCACCTGAGATACGCTACGACTGGGAGGTGGAGGAGCAGCTCGACAGCAGCCACGTTCTGCTGCTGAAGGTCTATCCGTTCTACTACGATTCCACGACTACCGAGATCGACTTCTACCGCAACCACGCCTTCACGGTGGACTGGAACAGATCCGCCACGACCATCACCGAGATCGAGCCGTCAGAAGAGGTCTTCGCCCTCGGCGAGCCGATCGAGGGCCTCGTCGACGTCCATCAGGGAAGCGGCTCCGTGATGGCGAACTTCGAGGTCGACCTGCTCGACGAAACGACGGGAGAGGTCGTCGCCAGTATGGATCCGCACGCCGTCGGACTCGACGAGGGGACGACCACGCTCGATTTTGGAATCGCGCTGGCGGCGACTGAGCCATCCACCTACCTTCTCCGAGTTCACCTCGCGACCGTCGATGAGCTTCTTGACGAGGCCACCAAGCGCATTCGGGTCGGCATCCTGAGTGCGATTGGAGAGGCGTTCTCCGTAGACCCGGATCCGGCTGGCGGGTTCGAGATCGGCGAACTGATTACCGCCGATGCTTGGTTCCAGAACAACGGTCCCAACCCCATCAGCGGCCGTGCGCGGCTTCAGGTCGTCGACACGGCGACGGCCCAGATCGTCGCCGAGCACCTCGAGGACGCGGTCATCGCGCCCACTGCAGCCCACAACGCTCAGATGATCTGGGACAGCACTCCGGCAACTGAAGGGACATATCGAATCTCGGCGGTGTTCGAGTACGACGGTCTCTCGACCGATCCCATGACCGAGGACGTTTTCACCCTCCGCAATATGGGAGTCGCGCTGGCGACCGACCGCCAGGTCTACGGCATCGGCGACAAGGTGGTGGTGTGGGCCTCATGCACCGATGCCGACGGCGAGCCCCTGGTGGTCACGCCGACCCTTTGGCTCGCCCTGCCGGATGCGTCCTCCGTTCCGATTCAGCTCACGTATCTGAGCAATCTCGGGATCTACAGTGGTTGGCACTTTCTGGCGGCCGGCTCACCCACTGGGCCATACGGATTCGCCCTCACCGCAGACGCCACCGGGTACCACTCCGGCAGCGCGCAACACTTCTTCTCCGTCGGTGGGGCACCTCCGACACCGGGTTTCACCTGGTCGCCCTCGCATCCAACGGCGGGCGAACAGGTTCAATTCACCGACTCATCCGTCGGTAGCCCGATTTCCTGGGCATGGTCGTTTGGCGACGGTACAACAAGTAGCTCCCAAAACCCGGTTCATACATACGGTACTTCGGGCGACTTGGAGGTCACGCTGGAAGTCACCAACGCCTTTGGAACCACCTGGATCACCCAGGCTGTCACAGTGACCGCCACCGCAGGACCGGTCTTTTCCGACGGTTTCGAGAGTGGGGACTGCAGCCGCTGGAGTGTGGAGGTGCCCTAACGGGGAAAGGTGATGTCCGACCTGCAGACATGCATGGGTGCCACATGGGTGCCACGTTCACACTTACACACTTGTTGATCTGCCTCGTATGGGTGCCAGACCCAACGATTTAACCAAATTGAGGAAATCTGTAAAGGTGCCAGGTACGGGGGTAGTGATGTTTCGTTTCGGTGCCAGGCTTTAGGATCCTAGGGAGTTCAATAGCTTTACCTCGATTCGTCAACTACCTAAGTTTCTAAAGCCTGGTACCCATTTCGATGCCTCGGATGATAAAATTGGCCAACTGATCACCAGATCGAATGAGAGGGGCGAGAAAAAACCGCGAGTTCGTCGCCCCGGGGGAAGGCCGTTATGCGAATCCGAAGCAAAGTCGCAGTTTTTCGTTCAGCGTTCATGGTCGCAACCATCGTGCTCGTGATCGGAGCCGTGCAACCGGCGATGGCGGTCCTCGGCCCCGACGATTGCGTCGACTTCGAAGACCTGACGCCCGCCACCGTGTACAACGTGGGCGGATCATTCTCCGACTCGGGCGTGATCGTGACCATGGGAGATTTTCAGTGGTCAAACGGCAGTTGGACCTCCGCAGGATTCACACGCGTCGAGACCTCAAATCTCGCAGGAAGTCTGGGGAACGAAATGCAGGTCAACAACATCACTCTCGACTTTGACTTCGGCCGAGTTGTCGAGGATATGAGCATCCGTTTCGCCCAGCTCGGCGGCAACATCAACCTCACCATCAACGGCGATTTCAGAAACGAGTTGGAACTCGTGGATCTCGACGGCCAGCTGATCGGTGGGACCCTGGTGAAGGTCTTCTTCGACGGGACCACGGGAAAAGGCATCGTCGTCATCACAGGTGTTGTGGCCTCCTTCGCCATCGGCGGCCAGGAGCTCTGGGTCGACGATGTCTGCGAAAACCCGCCGTCGGCTGACTGCGTCGAGTTCGAGGAGCAGCCGCATCCACAGAGCTACAGCTTCGGGCAGTTCTTTGTTGATGCCGGGGTCGCCATCGAGCTCGGTGAGTTTTTCTGGTCCGGGGGCGGTTCGACCACAATGGGCTCGTGCAACATCGACAACCAGCAGATCTCCGGCGGCACGGGTCAGGACGCCAACTCGGACAATATCACCCTACACTTTGACTTCGGCACGTGGTACGAGCGCCTCGACCTGCAGTACACAAACCTCGGCGGAAACATCAACGTGTGGGTCAACGGGGCGATGGCGAACGTCGAGAATGTCACGGATCTAGACTCCACAATGTTGGGTGGGGCCACCATTCTCGTTCAACCCTCGACAGGGAATTTCGGAATGCTCGTTGTCGTCGGCCACATCGATTCGTTCGGAATTGGCGGTCAGGAGCTGTGGATCGACGACGTGTGCATCTCGGGCCGCCCGCTCTTCAGCGACGACTTCGAGCTCGGCAACACCAACAGGTGGGATCAGATCGTTCCTTAGTAGACGCCGAATCTCCCGCAGATGTAGCCATATCATGGGTGCCACGTTCGCCATTGCACCATTGTTGCGTTGTGATGATGGGTGCCAGATGGGTGCCAGCCTTGGTGCTCAGTCAGCGCGGCTTGGGTGCTATGCTCCGAACAACCGATTCGACCGCTCGTGGCGGTACCCGAGGAGATTCCGATGCCGAGGACCACCATCCGCAACGCCCTGGCCGCCGTTGGGATCACCCTGTTGACTTGCACGGTCCCTGCCTTTTCTGAGGAGACCAAAAACGGGGAAAGCGGCACCGTCATGAAACCGCCGACCAGAATGCCCTTCCTCGTCGCCGGGATGATGCCCCATCTGACGGGTGTACTCAAGCAACACTGGGACGATCCCGATCTCGAGTTGAAACCCGAGCAGAAGGTTGTTCTCCTCGAGATCCGAAAGACAACGATGTCCGCCGTGATGGGCCTCGCCAAAGAGCTCGATCAGCTGGAATCATCGCTCGCAGATCAGGCCATGGACGGCACTCCACCCGACCAACTGGCCCCCCTCGTAGAGAAGATCAGCGACATCAAGACCAAGGCCACCATGGTCCACCTGAGGTGCATTTACGACACGATGGAAATCCTCGACGACCGACAGCTGGCCAGTGTCCTCGAAATGTCGGGGACACCTTAGACTCGATCACACATGGGTGCCGGGCACCTTTACCCATGGGTGCCACGTACCGAATTGTTGAATTGTGCATGGGTGCCACATGGGTGCCACGTTCACACTTGTTGCATTGGATGGGTGCCACGTTCACAAATCCACATTTGTCAGCTCGTGAATGACCTACACGTTGGCATCCAGGAACCAAACGTGGATGTCGAGCTATCATCACAATTCAACAATTGTGAACGTGGCACTCTAGCTAGAGGATATGGAGCCTATGACAACAGACACGGGGCGCGACGCGACAACTGGCATGAGCGACGGACTGAGGGAGGATGTCCGCTATCTCGGCGCTCTACTGGGTGACGTGCTCCGCGAGCAGGGCGGCGATGATCTCTTTGAGACCATTGAATCGGCGCGCCTGGCAGCACGATCGCGCCGCCGGGGCGACGCAGCGGCAGAGCAGCAGTTGGCCGAGCTGTTGAGCGGCCTCGAGCCACAGCGGGCGGCAGAGCTCGCACGCGCCTTTTCTGCCTATTTCGCTGTGGTCAATATGGCCGAAAGGGTGCAGCGCATTCGTCGCCGCCGGGAGTATTTGCGATCCGGCACACCGCAGCCCGGTAGCCTGGACGACGTTCTTCGGCGCCTCGCCGCCTCCGGCGTAACGCGTGAGCGAGCCCTTCGCGTGCTCGGAGAAATGCTGGTGATACCAGCCTTCACCGCACATCCCACAGAGGCCATCCGGCGCACCATCCTTGCTAAGGAGCAACGGGTGGCGGGGCTCTTACTCGATCGATTGCAGCACACGAATCGCACACCGCCGGAGGACGCTGCTCTCACCGGCCAGTTACGCGACGAAATCACCCTCATGTGGCAAACCGCCGAGCATCCGGCAGTGCGGCGGACGGTCGCTGACGAGGTCGAACACGTCCTCTTCTACCTCATCGACGTGATCTACCGTGTCGTGCCGGCGCTTGACGAAGCGATGGCGCAGGCGTTCGGCACGGCGTATGACTGTGACACGACCAACATTTTTCCGGAGCCCTTCGTGCGCTTCGGGTCCTGGGTCGGCGGAGATATGGACGGTAACCCCAACGTAGGACCCGAGACCATCCGCAACACCCTCCAACGGCAACGAACACTAATCGTCGACCGCTATATCACCGAGGTCCGGGAACTCTTCGGTCATCTCAGCCAGTCGAGATCAAGAATCGCCGTGGACCCAGAAGTCGAGGAGCGATGCTCCGAATACCGGCAATCCATGCCGGAGGTAGCCGCGGAAATCCCGGGCCGATATGACGACATGCCTTACCGGGTCTTACTGTGGTTCTGTTGGGCTCGTTTGGATGCAACCCTTGCCGGAAATGACCACGCCTACCAGTCGGCACGACATTTCCGAAATGACCTCGAACTCATTACCGCCAGCCTCCGCCGTCAAAGGGGAAAGCACGCCGGACTGCTCAAGGCCACCCGGCTCGCACAACGAGTCGCCACCTTCGGATTCCATCTGGCGAGCCTGGACGTTCGCCAGGATGCCCTCGTCCACCGGGTCAACATCGGTTCCCTGCTCGAGAGCCCGGCATTCGTGGATGCTGACGCCTTCGAGCGCGCCACCATTTTGAGACGTGTCATGGTGTCAGACGCGGCGGTCGATACCCCCAAGGACCCGGAGCTCGCCAAGACGCTCGATGTCTTCGATGGGATTGCAGAGGCACGGCGTGTGTATGGTCCGGAGGCGATCGGCCCCTACATCATTTCGATGGCGCAAGGGCCCGACGATGCGCTGGCCGCACTGTATCTCGCGAGGTGTGCAGGCCTCGTCGATCGCGATCGCGCCGTCCCCCTCGACGTGGCACCCTTATTCGAAACCGTCGCCGACCTCGATCGCGCCGGCGCTACCCTCACCACCCTGTTCGACGACCCGATCTATCGGGCCCACGTGACGGCCCGGGGGGACCGCCAGATTGTGATGTTGGGCTACTCGGATTCGAGCAAGGAGTCCGGCCTTGCAGCATCACGATGGGCCCTCTACCGCGCGGAGTCGGCACTGTCGGAAGTGGCCGATCGCGCCGGCGTCGAGCTCACCCTGTTTCACGGCCGAGGCGGCACCCCGAGCCGGGGCGGCAGCAAACCAAGGGCGGGTATCCTCGCCCAACCACCGGGCGTCATCCACGGCCGGCTGCGGCTCACCGAACAGGGCGAGATCATCCACGCCAAATATGGCTTGCGCGGAATCGCCCTTCGCACCCTCGAGCTGATGACCGGCGCCGTGCTGGAGGCCAGCGCCACGGGAGGCGCCGGTGCCGGTCCACCGGAGGAGTTCTGCGAGGCGATGACCACCATCGCCAACACCGGCCGTTCGACATTTCGCGCCCTCGTCTATGAGCACCCTGATTTCGTCCCCTACTTTCGAAGCGCAACGCCTATCGATGTCATCGAACGGCTCGAAATCGGCTCGCGGCCGGCCTCTCGCCGCACCGGCGGCGGCGTTGAAAACCTGCGCGCAATACCGTGGGTCTTTTCTTGGGTGCAGAATCGCCACCTGTTGCCGGGTTGGTACGGCGTCGGCGCAGGGATCGGCGCAGCTGTCGAGCTGCATGGCACCATACTTCTGCAGCGTATGGCCCGTGAGTGGCCCTTCTTTGCAAACCTTCTGGCCGATGTAGAGATGGTTCTGGCAAAAGCGGATATGGGTATCGCCGAGCGCTACTCACGACTGGCCGGCAAGGCCGGCGAGCGGCTCTTCCCACAGATTCTTGCAGAATATGACCGAACCTGCGAGGTGATCCTCGGCCTACTCGGAACCAAAGAAGCACTGGATCGGGAACCGGTACTCAGGGATTCCATCGGGCTTCGAAATCCCTATGTGGATCCCATCAGTCTCTTGCAGGTGGATCTGCTCACGCGTTGGCGCGCCGGCGACCGCAGCGACCCAGACCTCGAAGAGGCCCTCAAGGTGACGGTGAGGGGGATCGCACGAGGGATGCAGAACACCGGATAGTCCTCCTTTTTGCATCGGTGCAACACTAGCTTCTCTGTCCACGGGTGCCACGTTCACCATTGCACCATCAATTCGGTACGTGGCACCGACGGGCGTGGCCCCAACCATTCGACGCCGACGGGCATCCAATTCAGGTATGGTACGTCGATTCAACCCGATAGGTGCCACCGTTCGCATTCCTTTCATTGTCGGGCGACGAT
>RCNF010002091.1_pt1 | contig 10676 bp, 9 predicted proteins | sample 2041311 | NCBI WGS metagenome assembly RCNF01 (sample SAMN09708228, study PRJNA481090) | Marine sediment metagenome, whole genome shotgun sequencing project. | biome: marine sediment; feature: ocean; material: sediment; isolation source: Sewage treatment plant 2 marine sediment (STP2) ... | reverse complement strand
CATATCCTGGGCCCGGATGATCTCCTTTTCATCAACATAGGTCCTGATCAGTTCGACAAACCGCTTACCATATCGCTGTGCTTTGCCAGAACCTACACCCTGAATATTATGCAGCTCCTCCATGTTAATGGGATATTGTATAGCCATATCCTCAAGGGAAGGATCCTGAAATATCACAAAAGGTGGAAGATTCAGTTTACGAGATATTTTCTTGCGAAGGTCCTTCAGGATATTGAATAGTTCTACATCAACCGTGCTGGTCTTTCCTCCCTGTGCCATGGCAGCATCTTCTGTAGCAGCCTCATAGTCATGATCCCTGGTTACCATCCGGCTGTATGGATTGGCCATATACTCATGACCCTTTGCAGTTATCTTTAGCAGGCCATAATTCTCAATATCCTTGGTGAGGAACTGGGCGACCAGGGAATGGCGTAGAACAGCATTCCAGAATTTGATATCCTGGTCACTGCCTGATCCAAATTCAGGTATCTTATGATGTTTATATGATTTGACAGAGGAAGACGCATTACCTGCCAGTATATCGGCAATATGTGATGCCTTGAATTTTTCCTTGACTGCAAGGATTATCTGCAAAGCCTTGACAATAAAATCTTTTCCTTCTATTTCCTCTTTGGGATGGAGGCAATTGTCGCAATTGTCACAATGGCCATCCATGATTTCTCCAAAGTAATTCAACAACAATTTGGGCCTGCAGACAGATGATTCAGCGTACGCAACAGTTTCCAGCAGTAGTTGTTTACCGATCTCCTGTTCCGCAACTGGTTTTCCCTGCATAAACTTCTCCAGTTTCTGGATATCGTTGTAGCTGTAAAAGGCGATGCAGTTACCTTCACCGCCGTCCCTGCCGGCCCTCCCGGTTTCCTGGTAATAACCTTCAAGGCTTTTTGGGATGTCATAATGGATCACAAATCTCACATCCGGTTTATCAATCCCCATACCAAAAGCGATGGTGGCCACGATCACATCAACCTCCTCCATCAGGAATTGATCCTGGTTGGAAGACCGGGTGGCTGAATCCATTCCGGCATGGTAGGGCAGGGCCTTGATACCATTTACCTTCAGCGTTTCAGCCAGTTCCTCAACCTTCTTGCGACTAAGGCAATATATAATTCCCGATTTCCCAGTATGGCTCAGGATATAGCGGATGATCTCCTTGCTTGCGTTAATCTTTGGGCGTATCTCGTAATAAAGGTTCGCCCGGCGGAATGAATCCTTGAATACCCGGGCATCAAGCATGGTCAGGTTTTTCTGGATGTCATGCTGCACTTTGGGTGTGGCTGTAGCCGTCAGTGCGATGATGGGAGCCGTGCCAATCAGGTTAATAATGGGCCGGATGCGCCGGTACTCCGGCCTGAAATCATGGCCCCATTCGGAAATACAATGGGCTTCATCAACCGCATAGAATGAGATCTTGATCTTTTTTAGGAAGTCAATATTCTCCTGCTTTGTAAGTGATTCGGGTGCCACATAGAGCAACCTGGTACGCCCGTCTGAAAGGTCACGTTTAACCTGCTCAACCTGGGCTTTTGACAGGGAGGAATTAAGGAAATGTGCGATGCCATCATCCGTGCTGAAACTCCGCATGGCATCAACCTGGTTCTTCATCAGTGCAATCAGGGGTGATATGACAATAGCAGTCCCTTCCATGATCAAGGACGGAAGCTGATAGCAAAGGGATTTGCCACCTCCTGTCGGCATCAGGACAAATGAATCATGGCCGTCAAGAACACTTTTTATGATCTCTTCCTGGTTACCTTTGAAAGTATCAAAACCAAAATGCTTCTTCAGGTGACCGATAAGTGATATATCTGTACTAACTGTCATTAGGTGCTACTCTATTACCCAACAATTAAGATACGAAATATTTATAGTAATTATTCTACTGTGAGTTTATTTAACTTCTAAATAACAAGATCTCCTAAATGGAAGGATTCTTCCTGCCCATTTAAAATATATGAATACATTTGTATTCTAAATTTAGAAAAAATCTAATTATGGATCGCAATTGCGGGCCATATAATACATTATATCTGACAATAATATTCAAGCATGGCAGAAAAGACTGAGAATGAAATGTCATTCCTGGAGCACCTGGAAGTATTAAGGTGGCATATCATACGGGCAATATTGAGTATCCTGGTCGTCGCTATTGTAGCCTTTATTTTCAAGGATATCGTATTTAACAAGATCATCCTGGCCCCTAAATTGCCGGAATTCGTTACCAACCGTTTGCTCTGCGATTTCGGAAGGATGATCAATATCCTGAGCTTATGTATCAATTCCAGGCCATTCGAAGTGATCAGTATTAAAATGGCAGGGCAATTCTCCATGCATATCATGGTATCCTTGATCGCTGGTTTTGTGGTTGCTTTCCCTCTGGTTTTTCACGAATTCTGGAGATTTATAGTACCTGCCCTTTATTCCAAGGAAAAAAAGCATGCCAGCGGGGCTGTTTTTTACAGTTCCTTATTATTCATGCTGGGTGTACTCTTCGGCTACTTCGTAATTGTTCCCCTTTCTGTTCACTTTCTTGGGTCCTACAGCGTGAGTGAACAGGTTACCAACCAGATCAACCTGATCTCATATGTTTCAACCGTAGCTTCAGTGGTACTGGCGGCCGGGGTTATTTTTGAGCTGCCTATTCTTGTGTATTTTTTGAGTAAAGCGGGACTGGTAACACCGGAGTTCCTGAGAAAATACCGGAAACATTCCCTGGTATTGATCCTGGCCCTTTCTGCCATCATTACACCACCAGATATTTTCAGCCAGGTATTGGTGTCATTTCCGCTGATATTTCTTTACGAGATCGGCATTGGCATATCCAGACGGATCAATACAAAGCGGGAGGAGGAACTGAAGGAAGGTGACAAAACATAATGAAGAAAAAACCGTTATTTAGAAGCTAAAGATCATCCAATGAGACTGCACACCAGCAAACTTGTCAAAAGATACCGGGCAAGGACCGTGGTGAAAAGGGTATCCATTGAGCTGGAACAGGGAGAGATTGTTGGTTTACTTGGTCCCAACGGCGCCGGGAAGACCACTACTTTCTATATGATCGTGGGACTAATATCCCCGAATGAGGGAAAAATTTTCGTTGATGACCTGGAGATCACCAAGGAGCCGGTTTATAAGAGGGCGAGGCTTGGTATCGGTTACCTTGCACAGGAAGCTTCGGTATTCAGGAAACTTTCAGTAGAGGATAACCTAATGGCAGTGCTCGAGATGTCAAACCTGACCAGGGATGAACAGAGAGCCCGTGTAGAGGAGCTATTGGGGGAATTCGGACTGGAAAAATTAAGGAAAAGCCTGGGTATACAGCTATCTGGTGGAGAACGAAGGAGAACGGAAATTGCCAGGGCCCTGGCCTTGAGTCCCAAGTTCATCCTCCTCGATGAACCATTTGCAGGAGTTGATCCCATTGCCGTGGAGGATATTCAGCAGATTGTTAAAAATCTGAGAACCAAAAATATTGGCATCCTGATCACCGACCACAATGTACACGAGACACTTTCCATAACTGACAGGGCTTACCTCCTGTTCGAGGGAAATATCCTCAAATCGGGAACTTCCGATGAACTGGCAGAAGATGAACAGGTTCGAAAGGTTTATTTGGGTAAAAATTTTGAGCTGAGATAGCAGCCAGGATGAGCATCTTACCTGTCCCGTTGACATTCTCAAGAAAAAAGAATAAATTTGCGGCGTCAAAAGCGGATGTGGCGGAATTGGTAGACGCGCTAGATTTAGGATCTAGTGCCTTACGGCGTGGGGGTTCGAGTCCCTTCATCCGCACTTTTTAACAGATCTGCCGCCGTGCTGACGATGACCGGTCGTTCGTATGGCGGTTTTTAAGTAATAATAAGCGTTACTATGAATATCAGCAAAGAAAACACAGATGATTTGAATGCCGTTCTGAAGATCCGGATTGAAGAGTCGGATTATACAGTGCGTGTTGATGAGGTATTGAAAGATTACCGGAAAAAGGTTCAATTGGATGGATTCAGGCCAGGGAAGGTGCCTGCGGGACTGGTACGTAAGATGTACCATAAGCCCATTATGGTGGAAGAGATTAACAAACTGGTCTCAGAATCCATATCCAAATACCTCAAGGAAGAGGAGATAAGCATACTGGGAGAACCCCTTCCAAGACAGGAGCAACCTGAGGAAATAGATTGGGATACACAGACTAAGTTTGAATTTGATTTTGACCTGGGACTCGCACCCAAGCTGGAAATAGCTTTGACCCAGAAGGATAAGGTGCCCATGTATGAGATCCAGCTTGATGATAAAATGATTAATGAGAGCAAGGAATCTTATGCCAAGCGGATGGGTCAGATGATCCCCATAGAGCAAATTGAAGGATCTGAGCTGGTAAAAGGAGATTTCATGCAGATTGACAAGGAAGGAAACCCCATCGATGGAGGGATCTTTACTGCCGATGCCCAGATCTCCATGGAAATCATCAAGGATGATAAAATTAAAACTTCGTTTAAGGCAAGGCAGGTAGAAGATACGGTAGATTTCGATATCCGTGCAGCCTTTCCCAATGATACAGAGATCTCTTCCCTGCTTAAGATAGACAAGGCAACAGTCCCCGAGATTGTTCCGACTTTCCGCATGCATATAAAGGAAATCACAAAGTTCCAGGCAGCAGAGATCAACCAGGAACTCTGGGATATGTTGTATGGCAAGGATGAGATTAAATCAGATGCGGAATTTGAGGAGAAAATTAAGGAAGAACTTCGCACAGCCCTTTCCAAGGACAGTGAATACCGTTTTGAGATAGACGCCAAAAAGATGATGCTGAAGAAGATGAAATTTGACCTTCCGGTTGAGTTCCTGAAGCGTTGGCTTGTACTGGTAAATGAGGGAAAATTCACCATTGAACAGATCGATGAGGACTTTCCAAAGTTTGAAGATGACTTAAAATGGCAACTAATCCGTGATCAGATCGTAAAAGACCAGGAAATAAAGGTTGAAGCTGAAGAGGTAAAGTCCCAGGCCAAAGAAATAGCCAGGTTGCAGTTCCAGCAATATGGCATGATGAACATTCCGGAAGAGAACCTGGAAAACTATGCTGCTGAGATGCTTAAGAATGAAGATGAGATCAGAAAGGCCACGGAAAAAATCCTGGATAATAAAGTAATTGATTATCTCAAAGCCGCTGTCAGAGTTGATAATAAACAAATTACCGTAGAAAAATTCAATAAATTATTCGAGAATAACTAAATTCGCAGGTAAACACATTAATATGGACCCGAACGAATTCTATAAATACGCTACAAAGCACCAGGGCATCAGCAGCATGACCCTACAACGTTATACCTCTATCTGGAACAATTATATTTCACCGACCATTATCGAAGAGAGACAGCTAAACATTGCCTCCATGGATGTTTTCTCACGGCTGATGATGGACAGGATCATATTCCTGGGACTTCCTATAGATGATTACGTGGCAAATATCATACAGGCACAGCTGCTTTTCCTTGATTCATCCGATCCAAACAAGGATATCCAGATCTATTTCAATACCCCTGGAGGTTCAGTGCACGCAGGATTGGGGATTTATGACACAATGCAATATATTAGTTCTGATGTAGCCAGCATCTGTACAGGAATGGCGGCCTCCATGGGTGCTGTTCTGCTGACTGCCGGAACGAAGGGTAAGCGTTCTGCATTGAGGCATTCAAGGGTCATGATCCACCAGCCCATGGGAGGTGCCCAGGGCACAGCCTCTGATATAGAGATTACAACACGGGAGATCCTGAAAATGAAGAATGAGCTTTACCAGATCCTGGCTGATCATTCAGGCAACCCCATAGAACAGATCGAAAAGGATTCAGACCGTGATCACTGGATGACAGCAAAGGAAGCCCTGGAATATGGGATGATCGATGAGGTACTGGAGAAGGGGAAAAGCAAGAAAGACTAATTTAAATTTCAAAATATGGACCGGTGTTCATTTTGTGGTAGGGAAAAGCGTGATACAAATCTGTTAATCGCAGGGATATCAGGCCATATCTGTGATAGTTGTATTGAGCAGGCCCACAGTATCCTTCAGGAGGAATTGAAGAAAAAGTCAGAGTTTGATGTAAACCAGATCAAGCTTTCAAAACCATATGAGATCAAGAGCTTCCTGGATCAGTATGTCATTGGCCAGGACTATGCCAAGAAATTTATCTCCGTCGCTGTATATAATCATTACAAGCGGCTTGTCCATGTCAAGAGCGAGGATACGAACGAGGTAGAAATAGAAAAATCCAACATTGTCCTGGTGGGTGAAACCGGGACCGGCAAAACATTGCTGGCGCGTACTATAGCCAAAATGCTGCATGTTCCCTTCACCATCGTAGATGCCACTGTCCTCACTGAAGCAGGTTATGTCGGTGAAGATATCGAAAGTATCCTGACCAGGCTACTGCAGGTGGCTGACTATAATGTTGAAGCTGCAGAGAAAGGAATTGTATTTATCGATGAGCTCGATAAAATTGCCCGGAAAAGTGATAATCCTTCCATTACCAGGGATGTTTCAGGAGAAGGTGTACAGCAGGGCCTGCTCAAGTTGCTTGAAGGCTCAACAGTGAACGTACCACCACAGGGTGGAAGGAAGCATCCTGACCAGAAAATGATCCCTGTCAATACAAAGAACATCCTGTTCATTTGTGGAGGGGCCTTCGATGGCATTGAGAAAAAGATCGGGCAGAGACTAAATACCAAGACCGTTGGGTATACCGCAGTGAAGGATTCAGATAAAGTTGACCGGAGTAACTTATTACAATATATTGCTCCACAGGACCTGAAGGCCTTTGGCCTGATCCCTGAGATCGTGGGGCGCCTGCCGGTACTGTCATACCTGAATCCGCTGGATCAGTCTGCCCTCAGAAGCATTTTGACAGAACCCAGGAATGCCATTATTAAACAATATGAAAGCCTCTTCGACATGGACGGTATCAAACTCAGTTTTGAAGAGGATGTGCTGGACTATATCGTTGAAAAATCCATGGAATATAAGCTGGGTGCAAGGGGACTTCGTTCCATCTGTGAGGCTATAATGATCGATGACATGTTTAATTTGCCTTCCACAGAGATCAAGGAGATCAATGTGGAACTGGAATATGCCAAGGAGAAGTTTGAAAAGTCTGATGTCAAAAGGCTGAGGGCTGCTTAAATTTATTTTGTTTATTAAACGAAATTCATTTTCTTTGACCCAACAAAGAACAGTAATGAAAAATTATACTTTTAACAATTGGTGGTGGCTTTTATCTGCATGGGGAACCCGTGAGTTGTGAAAGCCATTGTTAAAAAACTGCATAAAATATAAGGCTTGCCAATCACGGCAGGCCTTTTTTTTATGATAAAATATAAGACAATGCAAAAAATAAAGATCAAAACAGCCATAAAACAGATCCTGTCAGACACCATTACACCTGTGAGTGCTTACCTCAGGGTAAGGGATATATTTCCCCAGTCCATTTTGCTGGAAAGTAGTGACTATCATTCCAACGAGGATTCGTATTCTTTCATTTGCCTCCAGCCATTCTATTCATTTACCATTGAGCAGGGGAAGATAATCCTGAGGGATGAGCATGGAGGATCCGACATTAAGCAGATTACGCCAGATACATCCATTCCCGATGAGTTGAACAGGTTCTTTCAATCTTTCGAGCTCGCAGATCCCGACCCGAGGATCAGGACCAATGGATTCTTTGGCTATTCAGCCTATGATGCCATTAAATATTTCGAGGACATCAAAGTGGCGGAAGACGTGGAAAGCGCTTATGCCATTCCGGATATGGTTTATTCCCTGTACAGGATCATCATAGCCATTAATCATTTCCAGAATACCCTTACCATCCTGGAAAACCAGACCGATGGATATGATAGCCAGCTGGATTACATACAATCCATGCTTTTCAACCGTAATTTCGCAACCTTTCCCTTCAGTCCCAGTGCAAAAGAAGAATCCAATATGACTGACCAGGACTACAGGGACCTGGTCAAAAAGGGCAAGGAACATTGCTACCGCGGAGATGTATTCCAGATCGTTCTCTCGCGTCAGTTCAAACAGGATTTCACCGGGGATGATTTCAATGTCTACCGTTGCCTGAGGTCGGTTAATCCTTCCCCCTACCTGTTCTATTTTGATTTCGGGAGCTATAAGATCTTCGGTTCCTCCCCAGAGGCCCTGCTACAGATACAGGACAGGATTGCCTATATCCATCCCATTGCCGGTACATTTAAACGGACCGGGGATGATTCGGAGGACAAAGATTCGGCGATCAAGCTGGCGCGGGACAAAAAAGAGAATTCGGAACATATCATGCTGGTTGACCTGGCACGCAATGACCTGAGCCGCAATGCAGACCATGTTACGGTGGAAACCTTCCGTGAGATACAGTATTACTCGCATGTGATACATATGGTTTCCAAGGTGTCCGGGATGTTGCCGAAAGATTACAATGCCGTTCGGGTGATGGGGGATACCTTCCCGGCCGGTACACTTTCAGGGGCCCCGAAATACAGAGCCATGGAACTGATTGACAGGTATGAAAACCAGCACCGCGGCTATTATGGTGGAGGGATTGGTTACCTGGGCTTCGACGGGGCCCTGAACCATGCCATCATGATACGGTCATTTCTCAGCAAGAATAATTCATTATACTACCAGGCAGGCGCCGGTATTGTGGCAGATTCTGTAGAAGAAACGGAATTGCAGGAAGTTAATAATAAACTGATGGCCCTTAAAAAAGCCATCGATATGGCAAAGGAGATTTAAGACATGGAAAAAGTAGTTGTTATCGATAATTACGATTCTTTTACCTATAACCTGGTGCATGCACTGAACCAGATCACCGGTTCCAGGGTAGATGTGTTCAGGAATGATAAGGTTGAGGTAGATGCCCTGGCCGTTTACACTCATATCGTCCTGTCTCCCGGTCCCGGGATACCTGATGAAGCCGGACTCCTGAAAGATATTATCCGGAAGTATGCCCCTGAAAAAAGGATGCTCGGAGTTTGCCTGGGGCACCAGGCCATTGCTGAAGTTTTCGGGGGCAGCCTGATCAATATCAGCAAGGTGTTTCACGGGGTGTCAACCCGCATCAGGGTACTGGACAGGGAAGATTACCTCTACCGGGACATACCCACAGAATTTGACGGGGGCAGGTACCACTCCTGGATAGTCTCTGAAGATGACCTTCCTGCCTCCCTGCAGATCACTGCAAAGGCAGAAGATGGTGAGATCATGGGCATGAGTCACAATGAATATGATGTAAAGGGTGTGCAGTACCACCCGGAATCTGTACTGACCAAAGAGGGTATGGCCATACTGACCAACTGGATAATTTCATGATTTGAAAAACGCGGAACCATGAAAGAAATACTGAATTATTTATATGAGCATAAGACCCTGGACAGAGAGGAAGCAAAAAAGGTCCTGACAAACATTGCCAGCGGGGTATACAATCATTCACAGATAGCCTCCTTTATTTCTGTATACCTGATGCGTAGCATAACGGTTGATGAGCTTTCCGGTTTCCGGGATGCATTGCTTGAGCTTTGCCAGCCGGTGGACCTGGCAGAATTTGATGCCATTGATCTTTGCGGGACGGGTGGGGACGGGAAGGACACCTTTAATATTTCTACCCTTTCAACCTTTGTTGTGGTTGGAGCCGGGGTAAAGGTAGCCAAACACGGGAACTATGGGGTATCCTCCCCGGTCGGATCCTCCAACCTGATGGAATCTGCCGGGTACAGGTTTTCCAGCGATGCATCAAAGCTCAGGGCAGAGATTGATAAGGCCGGCATATGTTTCCTGCATGCTCCCCTTTTCAACCCGGCCATGAAAAATGTAGCCCCGGTCAGGAAAGAACTGGGCATGAAAACTTTTTTTAATATGCTGGGACCCATGGTCAATCCAAGTTTCCCCAGCCGGCAGCTGGTTGGTGTCTACAGCCTTGAACTTTCCCGTTTATATAACTACCTGTACCAGGCCGGAGATAAAGAATATGTGATCCTGCACAGCCTTGACGGATATGATGAGATATCTCTTACAGGTGCTTGTAAGGTGATTACAAGAACAATGGACAGGATCATTCAACCCTCCGACCTTGGATTTCCCATCTATTCAGCGGAGCAGTTGAGAGGAGGGAGCACCCCTGAGGATGCCATGAAAATCTTCATGGCAGTGCTTCAGAATAAAGCTACTGATGCTCAAAAAAATGTGGTGATTGCTAACGCGGGATTGGGACTCCAGGCTTGTTTTCCGGGAAGAAATTTGGAGGATTGCCTTGGCATGGCCAGGGAATCAATCGAAAGTGGTTCTGCGCTGAAAGTATTTAATACGCTAATGGAAATGAATAAATAATATTGTAGCCCGTGGATATCCTCCAAACCATAATTGCTGATAAAAAGCGGGAACTGCAGCTGGTAAAGCAGAAGGTCTCAACAGGTGAACTGGAGAGAGATCCTGTGTTTATCAGGCCAACAATCTCATTGCGTGATGGTTTGGCAGGGAGTAGTAAGGCTGGGATCATCGCAGAGTTCAAACGAAAATCTCCATCCCGGGGCATGATCAATGAATATGCAGATCCGGTTAAAGTAAGTAGTGGCTATGTTCAGGCAGGAGCAAATGGCTTATCAGTATTAACAGA
>RCNF010003155.1_pt1 | contig 10677 bp, 6 predicted proteins | sample 2041311 | NCBI WGS metagenome assembly RCNF01 (sample SAMN09708228, study PRJNA481090) | Marine sediment metagenome, whole genome shotgun sequencing project. | biome: marine sediment; feature: ocean; material: sediment; isolation source: Sewage treatment plant 2 marine sediment (STP2) ... | reverse complement strand
TAATCACCACCCACCCAAAAATTCGTCTGACCACAAGATGTAGCGGTGCTTGAAAATAGCCTTCTTTCAAGAGACTGGCAAGCTATCCCAACAATCTTAACCGGTTAAAAACTACAGATTACATCAAACTCAAGCATCTATTTACAACTCCTGAAAAACCTTTCAAATATCATCTATCGGGTTATGATTTCACGTTTTTTTCACATTTTTTTTACAGTCAGTTCACTCGCTTCAAGCTAAACTTTCCCCATGTTTAAAGTGACCAGTGTCTTGCTTATCCTTGCCTTGGAAACTTTTGACGATTATACCAGAAGGAATTTCAACCGCGCCCCGGAGGAGACCCATGACGCCTAACATCCGGCTGCTCATCATCGAGGATAACCCGGCCATTGTGCAAAACATGACCGATTTTCTGGAATCGAAAGGCTATCTCCTGGATTTCGCCATGGACGGCATCGGCGGTCTCCACCTGGCCCTGACCCAGGATTATGACGTCATTGTACTGGACCTCATGCTGCCGGGCATGGACGGCATCACCTTGTGCCGAAAACTGCGTCGGGAGGCAGAAAAACAGGTCCCGGTGATCATGCTCACGGCCAGGGACACCCTGGACGACAAGCTTCTCGGGTTTGAATCCGGTGCCGATGATTACCTGGTCAAGCCCTTTGCCTTGAAGGAGTTGGAGGCCCGCATAAAGATCCTCGCAAAAAGGCGGGTGGCCGAAAATAAGGTGTTGTCGGTCGCTGATCTGAGTATGGACCTCGGGACCTTTGAGGTCTCCCGCCAGGGGAATAAAATTACACTGAACAATACCTGCGTCTCAATTTTGAAACTTCTCATGGAATCCGCCCCCAATGTGGTATCTCGCAAGGATCTGGAAAACCACCTCTGGGGGGACATGCCGCCGGGCAGCGATGTGCTGCGCAGCCACATGTACACCCTGCGGAAAAAGATCGACAAACCCTTTGGCCAGGCCCTGATCGAAACCGTCCACGGCATCGGCTTCAGGCTCAAAGGAGACGCCTCATGAAATTCTATCAGAGCATCCGGTTCAGAATCGTAGCCGGTATCCTTGTGTTCGGGACCCTGCTGATCCTCCTGAATACCGGGATCTTCATATTTATCACGCGCGACAGCATGTCCAGGATGATTGCCAACCTTATCGATACGGAAGTGGACACCTTTATTTATAAATACGAAAAGGACCGGACGACGCCCCTGCCCCATTCCAAATATATCAATATGTACGCAGGGGTTGAAACCGTGCCGCCACATTTCAAGGATTCGGTAAAAACGCTGCCGACCGGCGTTCACACGATTGATGACCCTGACAAGAAACACCGGCTCCACGTGGGGGTCATCCAATTGCCGGATAAGGAAACCCCCTATTTTATGTTTTTCCACGGCAAGGAGTTTTTCGAGGAAAATGTCTGGCTCCACCCCAGGCAGGTCCCGCTAATCTCCCTGGCCCTTTTGCTCATCCCGGGCATCATTATCGGTTATATCATCTCACGCATGCTGTTTGCACCGGTGGTGACCCTCATGGGACAGATCAAGAATCTGAACCCTGACAATATACCGGCCCGGTTTTCCCAGAAACACGCCAACAATGAACTCGGCATGCTCACCCGAACTATCGAGACCACCATGAACCGAATCAAAGCCTTCATCCAGCGGGAGAAAGAGTTCACCCGGGATGCCAGCCACGAACTCAGGACCCCGTTAACCGTCGTCAAAGGGGCCGTGGAAATCATGGAGACGCAGCCAGAACTGGCGGCCAATCCCCTGTTGAAAAACCCCTTAAAGCGAATTTCCAGGTCGGTCAAAGACATGGAAACCACCATTGAAACCTTTCTCTGGCTTGCCAGGGAAGAGAACCCGGCCGAAGAAAGCTGCCGGGTGGCGCCGGTGGCAGAAAAAGCGATCAGCGATAACCAGTACCTGATAGAAAACAAGGAAGTCCAGCTGCATCTGGATGTCCGTCAGGACAAATCCGTCAGGGTCAAAGAAGAAGTCCTTTATATCGCCGTCACGAACCTGATTCGCAATGCCTTTCATTTTACATCCACAGGATCGGTAACCGTCACCATCGACGACAGCCATATCGAAATTGCCGATACCGGTATGGGTATCGCAGCTGACAAACTGGATTCGGTCACCCATTCCCATATCAAAGGGGAGAAGAGCCAGGGGTTCGGCCTGGGTCTGAGCATTGTCTCCCGTCTGTGTAAACGTTTCGGCTGGCAGCTGACCATTGAAAGTGAGCCGGGAAAAGGGACCCGGACCCGGATCCTGTGGCAGGCGGCCTGAATTACAACGATCTCAAAAACCAGGTAATATCAAACATTGGCAGAAAATGTTTGGAGCTACTGTTCCTGATTTTAGCAAAGGGGAATGAACATGGTCAAAAAACATTCAATTCTCAGCCCAAATAGTGCGGCTTCCAGTTTGCCCCGGCTTCAGCCCGCCTACGTGAAAAAGAACAAGATCGTATCTGCAGAAGAGGCCGTTCGTCTTATCCAGGGCGGGGATACGGTGGTGTTTGGTGGTTTTGTCGGGGCCGGAGCGCCGGAAGAGATTGCTCAGGAACTGGAACGGCGGTACCTCGAAACCGGCAAACCGCGCGATCTCACCTTGATGTTTACCGTAGCCACCGGCAAGGGGGACACGACCAACTGCGGGCTCAACCACCTGGCCCATGAAGGCCTCATTCAGCGCATCATCGGCGGACACTGGGGGATGGCGCCGATGATCCAGGAACTGGCGGTACAGAACAAAGTCATCGCCTACAATTTACCACAGGGTGTCATCAGCCATCTATACCGAAATATTGCCGCCGGTAAAGCGGGTTACATCTCCCAAGTGGGTTTGGGAACATTTGTAGATCCACGCAATGATGGCGGTAAGCTCAATGCCAGAACGACGGAAGATATCGTCAGTTTGATGGATATTGAGGGAGAAGAGTACCTTTTTTATAAGACCCTGCCTGTAAATATTGCTGTTATCCGGGGGACAACCGCAGATACCGACGGCAATATCACCATGGAAAAAGAGGCCTTAACTCTGGATTCGCTCGCTATCGCCATGGCGGCCAATAATTCCGGGGGGCTTGTCATCGTTCAGGTGGAACGGGTCGCCAAGTCTGGGACATTGAATCCGCACCAGGTGAAGATTCCCGGTATTCTGGTGGATTGTGTTGTGATGGCCCGACCGGAAAACCACTGGCAGACATTTGTGGAGCCGTACAGTCCCTCTTTTAGCGGGGCGATGAAAGTCCCCCTGGAATCCCTTGCCGCGATGGAATTGAATCCCCGTAAAATCATCGCCCGCCGGGCGGCCTTTGAACTCAAGCCCAACTGTGTGGTCAATCTGGGCATCGGCATACCGGAAGGTGTCTCCAATGTAGCCAATGAAGAGAAAATCCTCGATTTCATGACGCTTACGACTGAACCGGGGGTGATCGGTGGATTGCCGGCGGGCGGCATTAATTTTGGTGCCGGCCTGAATGCAGCTGCGATCATCGACCAGCCCTACCAGTTCGATTTTTACAATGGCGGTGGTATAGATGTCGCCTTTTTAGGCATGGCCGAAGCCGATCGCGAGGGGAATGTCAACGTGAGTCGGTTCGGTTCCCGGTTAGCCGGCGCCGGGGGGTTTATCAACATCAGCCAGAATTCTAAAAAAGTGGTCTTTATGGGGTCATTTACGGCCGGGGCGGCGCGGATCAATATTCAGGATAACCGCCTGCAGATCGAAAAAGAAGGCCGGTTTAAGAAGTTTGTTCGGCAGGTACAGCACATCACTTTTAGCGGTCGCTACGGTTCAAAATCCGGACGCAAAATTCTCTACATCACCGAGCGATGCGTGTTCTCCCTATGCGATCAGGGTCTGGAACTCATCGAAATCGCACCCGGCATCGATCTTAATAAAGATATTTTGGATCTCATGGATTTTGAACCGATTATTACACGCCCGCCCAAACTCATGGATGCGCGTATTTTCGGTTCCGAGCCCATGGGATTAAAAGACGACCTGTTGAGCATCTCGCTCGAAGATCGAATCACCTACGATGCGAAAAAGAACAGGCTGTTCGCCAATCTCGCGGGATATGCAATCAAATCCCCGGATGATATTTCATCCATCTGTGCGACTATCGAAAACCTCCTCAAGCCGTTGGGTAAAAAAGTGTATGCCATCGGCAATTACGACGAATCATTCATTGATCCCGACCTAATGGATGATTACGCGGAAATGCAGAAATATCTAACGGAAAAATATTTTAACCGCGTCAGTCGCTATACGACCAGCGCCTTTTTGCGCATGAAGCTGGGTGCTGCGTTAGAAAAACGGGGCCTGCCGCCCCACATCTACGAAAGTGCTGAAGAGGCCCACTCGTTCCTGACTACTGGCTAAATAGGAGTTGTTTCTAAATTGTCTTTTGGCCCAATCTCGGTGTTGGGCGTTCAGTTTCAATCCTCGAAATACTTGAGTATTCCTCCGGTTGAAACCTCACGACCGCCTTGAGCTTGAACCAAAATCCTAATTTAGAAACAGCCCTAATGCCTATCCAGAAATGGTCTTTTTGTCCAATTTCTGCGTTGGACCCTGTTTCCAACTCCTCGAAATACAATAAGTATGTCTGCAGGTTGAAAAACCCCGGCCGTCTTGGCCCTGACCAAAAATCCTCGTTTCTGGACGGACACTATCTATAGCTTCCCGGGAAGGAAGCAATTGAGATGACCGCAGATAGAATCCCCGATTTCACATCTTTTTCACATCCTTTTCACGGCCTGTTCACGCATCCCAAGCTACGTTTTGTCCATAAAGAACGCTGAAGGAAATGGGAACCTTCTTAACGAGGAATCAAAATGGCAATTCGATACAAAAATTTATTTAAGCGCTTGCAGCTACCGGCTGGACGACCGGGGAGCAGGGTGCTCCTGCTGGCACTATTGGTGGCCCTGCTCTCGGGCTGCAGCACGACCAGTCACGATCTCAAGGCACCGCTCGAAATTCCGGCCCGGTTCTCCGAAGTCGGCACCTCACCGTTGCCCGACAGGTGGTGGTTGACTTTTGAAGACACTGTGCTGAACACGCTCATCGATAAGGCGCTGTCGAATAACTTCAGCCTGAAGACGGCCTGGGACCGGCTCAATCAGGCCAAAGCAGAGGCCCGCAGTGCAGGGGCGGATCTCTTTCCGTCACTCGATGCCAATGCCGGCACATCAGTGACCCGCATTCGCGAAGGTGGCCGGACAAGCAACAGCAGTGAATACTCCCTGGGACTGGCCGCCAGTTACGAGCTGGACCTGTGGGGCCGCATCCGTTCCAGTCGCGATGCTGCAGTGTTCGATATGCAAGCCAGTGAACAAGACCTCCAGGCCGCAGCATTAACTCTATCAGCACAGGTAGCCGGCACCTGGTACCAGTTGGTTGAGCAATACGGACAATTGAATGTGCTGGAGGCGCAGATCGTTACCAACGAAAAGGTTCTCGAACTGGTGACCTTGCAGTTCCGCACCGGTCAGGTCGGCATCGCCGATATGCTGCAGCAACGGCAACTGGTAGAGTCCAACCGGGGTGAAAAATCCCAGGCGTTGGCTCAGGCCAAGGTTCTTGAGCATCAGTTGGCAATCCTGCTCGGAGTTCCACCCCAACAAAATGTGGCGCAGCAGGTTGCGTCGTTGATAAACCTGCCGCCGATGCCACAATCGGGCCTACCAACCGAATTGATTAAACATCGTCCGGATGTCCGAAGCGCTTTTTACAGTGTTCAATCGGCAGACAGCGACTTGGCTGCAGCCATAGCCGACCGCTTTCCCCGGTTGAGCCTCACCGCCGGGGTGGACACCTCGGGTGGGCATACCCGCGACCTGTTCGACAACTGGCTGGCCACGCTTGCCGCCAATCTCGTGGCTCCGGTCCTCGATGGGGGCTTGCGCAAGGCCGAAGTCGACCGGACGCGTGCCGTTGCGTCCGAAGCGCTGCACACCTATGGCCAGACGATTCTCGATGCTTTGAGCGAGGTCGAGGATGCCCTGGTTCAGGAACAGCGCCAACGTGACTTCATCGCCAGCATAGACAGGCAGCTGACGCTGGCCGGGCAAGTAATTGAGAGATTACGCGACCGGTACATCCAGGGGACAGTGGATTACCAGCGAGTGCTCGATGCGCTGCTCTCCCATCAGGAACTCCAACGCAGCCTGTTGACCGCCAAGCGGGATATAGTGCAGTACCGTATCGATCTGTGCCGTGCCCTGGGTACAGGATGGACGTTGGATCGTCCGGAAGAAAACCAAGCCGATGCTTCAACAACCTCAGGTAAAGGAAATTCCGATGCTGTCTAAGCAAGAAATCTCAACAAAAAATAAACAAGAAGTACTCGTGGCGGGAACTAAAGGCGGGGATGGGCGACACCCGGCAAAGGCAATTATTCGAACCCTGATGCCGTTGGCCGTCCTTGCTGCAGGCGCGGCCGTCGCCTTCTGGCTGATGGAGACCAGTCCTCAGGCAAAACCGCGACCCCAGGTACACAACGCAACACTGGTGAGCGTAAAGTCTGTGGATTACAGTCCCCAGCAGACGGTGATTTCCGGCATGGGGACGGTTACCGCAGCACACAATGTGGAATTGAAACCACAGGTCAGCGGTGAAATCACCGAATTGAGCCGCAACCTGGTACCCGGTGGCCATTTTCGCCAGGGTGAAACGCTGCTGACTATCGACCCCACCAACTACCGTCTGACCGTGAGGCAATTGACCACCGATGTGGCCAAAGCCGAGTCGGACTTGCAGCTTGAACAGGGAAATCAGCTCGTCGCTCAAAAAGAGTACAAATTGTTGGGAGAAACGGTCAGCGATGTCGAGAAAGCGTTGATGCTGCGCCGACCCCAGCTGGAAAACCTGCGCGCCACCCTCGAAGCGGCCCAGGCAAAGCTCGAACAGGCCCAGGTTGATCTGGCGCGCACCCAGATCAAGGCGCCGTTCAATGCGGTAGTACAAGCGCGTTCGGCAGACGTCGGTGCCCGGGCCAGTGAATCCACCGTACTGGCCTCCCTGGTAGGCACTGACGCCTACTGGGTGGAAGTGTCGGTGCCGGTGAGCCAATTACGTTGGATCCAGATACCCCAAACCGATGGGGACCAGGGGGCGCTGGTCAGGGTTTACGATTCGGCCGCCTGGGGTGATGGCGTCTTTCGGCCAGGCCGGGTGGTTCGGCTGGAAGCGGATCTGGAGGAGCAGGGACGCATGGCGCGGCTGCTGGTCCGGGTGGAAGATCCCCTGAGCCTTTCACCGGACAATACGGGTCAACCCCGTATGCTGCTCGGTTCATACGTACGGGTGGAAATCGAGGGGCAAACAATGACTTCTGCAGCAGCCATCGACCGTGAATTCATTCGCAACGGCAGTGATGTCTGGATCATGGAAGAAAATGGGAACCTCTCGATCCGGCCGGTGGAAATCGCCTTCCGGGGAATCGATCACATCCTGGTCACTGGCGGCATTTCGCCGGGAGAAAACCTTGTTGTCACCGATCTGGCTGCACCGGTGGAAGGGATGTTGTTACGCGCCGCTGATACCCCAAGCGATCAAATTGCAGCGAAACCTTCGAGCCTGCAGGAGGACCCCTCATGAGCAATAATCGTCTTTCCAGGACCCACGGCCCGATCTCCTGGATGGTGCATAACCGGGTCACACCAAACCTGCTCATGATTTTCCTGGTGCTTGGCGGACTGTTTATGACTACCCGCATCAAGCAGGAGGTTTTCCCCGAGTTCGACCTGGACATGGTGACGGTCAGCGTCGGCTACTCCGGGGCCAGCCCTGAAGAGGTTGAGCAAGGGATCATCCTGGCGGTGGAGGAGGCCATCCGCGCCATCGACGGTGTCAAAGAGCTAACCGCCACCGCTGTCGAGGGAAACGGGACGGTCGCTGCCGAACTGGAGGAAGGCGCGGACCAGCAGAAAATCTACCAGGAGATCAAACAGGAGATCGATCGGATTACCACGTTTCCCGAGGATGCAGATGAGCCCGAAGTCTCCCTGGCCACTCACCTTCGAGAGGTACTTGCCATCGACCTTTACGGTGATGTGTCGGAAATGGCCCTTCGAGAGACGGCCGATCAGGTGCGGGACCGCTTGCTGCAGAACCCCGATATCACTCAGGTCGACCTGGCCGGGGCTCGGGACTACGAAATCCTTGTTGAAGTGTCCCAGGAGCGGCTGCGAGCTTACGGCCTTACCATAGCCGGGATCGCCACGGCCATCAATAACGCCTCCACTGAGGTCCCCGGCGGATCGGTGGATACGGCTGGTGGGGATATCCTGCTGCGGATGAAAGACCGCCGCGACTGGGCTGTTGAGTTTGCCCGAATTCCCATCGTCACCACCACCGACGGCAGTGTGGTGTATCTGGAAGACATTGCAGCGGTGCGCGAAGATTTTGAAGACAGCGACAAGTCAGCCGCCTACAACGGGCGCCGGTGCATCGGCATCGATGTTTACCGGGTCGGGGACCAGACCCCAATGGGGGTCGCCGGGGCCGTGCGTACGGCCATGGGTGAAATCGAGCAGGATTTGCCCGTTGGCATCTCGTGGCACATCAGCAACGACCAGTCCGAAGTCTACCAGCAACGCCTGGAACTACTGTTGAAAAACGCTTTCATGGGGTTGGTGTTGGTACTGGCGGTGCTCGGATTGTTTCTGGAATTCAGGCTGGCCTTCTGGGTCACCATACCGCCTTTCTCGGCAGCCTGCTTTTTCTGCCGGTTGTGGGGGTGTCGATCAACATGATCTCCATGTTTGCCTTTATCGTGGCCCTGGGCATCGTGGTGGACGACGCCATCGTTGCCGGCGAAAATATTTACGAGTACCAGCAACAGGGAATGGGGTTTGCCCGGGCCGCGGTTCTCGGTGCCCGGGATGTGGCCATGCCCATCACTTTTTCCATATTGACTAACGTGGTGGCTTTTCTGCCCCTTTCCTTTATTCCAGGGACGATGGGAAAGATCTGGAAGGTCATTCCCCTTGTGGTGATCACGGTTTTTCTCATCTCCTGGGTCGAATCCCTGCTGATCCTGCCGGGCCACCTGGCCCACATCAAGAACAGCAAGACCGGCCGCCCGACGACCCGTCTGCACCGCTGGCAGCAGGGGTTTACCCGGAAAGTGGCCCGCTTTATAGACAAGGTCTACGGCCCTTTTCTGGATCTTTGCCTCCGCTGGCGGGCCCTCACCGTTGCCCTTTGCCTGACGGTGCTGATCGTCGTGCTCAGCTACGCCCTCAGCGGCCGCATCGGAATGATCCTGATGCCCCGGGTCGAGTCGGACCAGGCCGAGGTAACCGCCGTCCTCCCCGTGGGCAGTCCCATGGACAAGGTGGCAGCCGTTCAGGAAAAACTGTCCGCTGCCATGAATGCTGTGGCTAGTGAAAACGGCGGCGACCAGCTGCTCAAGGGGATCTTTTCCAGTGTCGATGAAAATCAGGTGAAAGTAAAAGCCTACCTGACCGATTCCGGGGTGCGCTCCTTGAACACCGGTGAAGTAACCCAGTTGTGGCGGGAAAAGCTCGGCCCTGTCGTTGGCCTGGAATCCATTCTCTTTGAGTCGGACGGGGGCGGGCCCGGCTCCGGGGCGTCCTTGACCGTTGAACTCTCCCATTCCGATATCCAAGTGCTCGACCAGGCCAGTGCTGCCCTGGCCGAAGGCCTGGCCGGGTTTTCCAACGTCAAGGATATTGACGACGGCTACACACCGGGAAAACAGCAGCTGGACTTTTCCATCAAGCCCGAGGGGCAGAGCCTGGGCCTGACATCTGCCGAGGTGGCCCGTCAGGTGCGCAACGCCTTCTCCGGTGCCGAGGCCCTCAGCCAGCAGCGCGGCCGCAACGAGGTGACCGTCCGTGTGCGGCTGCCCGAAAACGAGCGCACCAGCGAATACCATGTGGAGCATCTGATGATCCAGACCCCGGCGGGAATCTTTGTGCCGCTGGCCGAGATCGCCACGGTTGAGCGGGGCCGGGCCTATACTACCATCAGCCGTCGCGATGCTCGGCGTACGGTGACGGTTAGCGCCAACGTCGAGCCCATCGGCGAAACCGGCCAGGTGCAGGCCGCCCTCAACAGCACCATTTTACCCGACCTGGCCCGCGCATACCCCGGCCTCGCCTATGGCTACCAGGGGCGGCAGGCCGACATGAAAGAGAGCATGCAAAGCCTGATCGGCGGATTTGTCCTGTCCATGCTGGCGGTCTACTTTCTGCTGGCGATTCCCTTTCGCAGTTACAGCCAGCCGCTGATCGTCATGATCGCTATTCCGTTTGGCATCGTCGGTGCGGTACTCGGCCATCTGCTGATGGGATACAACCTCAGCCTGATGAGCATGATGGGAATCGTGGCACTGGCCGGGGTGGTGGTCAACGACTCGCTGGTGCTCATCGATTACGCCAACCGGCAGCGGAGTGAAGGCGCCGGCCCGCTCGAAGCGATTCGCGTTGCCGGTTTGCGCCGTTTTCGGCCCATTGTCCTGACCACCCTGACCACTTTCGGCGGTCTGTCGCCGATGATTTTCGAAACCTCCCGCCAGGCCCGGTTCATGATTCCCATGGCCCTGTCGCTGGGTTTCGGCATCCTCTTTGCCACGGTCATCACCCTGATTCTGGTGCCGTGCCTGTATCTGTT
>RCNF010003704.1_pt1 | contig 10678 bp, 8 predicted proteins | sample 2041311 | NCBI WGS metagenome assembly RCNF01 (sample SAMN09708228, study PRJNA481090) | Marine sediment metagenome, whole genome shotgun sequencing project. | biome: marine sediment; feature: ocean; material: sediment; isolation source: Sewage treatment plant 2 marine sediment (STP2) ... | reverse complement strand
CTCCCGGTGGTTCTCTGGAAGGAATATCCATTGCGAATTTTATGCAGATGATCGAGATGGAGCAACAAACATGCATCTTTGAAGTGGAGGCTCCGGAAGAAGGGAAAGGCTCTTTTTATTTTGAGGAGGGTGTACTGTTTGATGCGGTTTATGGTGACATGAAAGGCCTAAAGGCCGCTCTGAAACTTATTCCGTTAGAGGATGTCAAAATCCGATTCAAGAATTTTCCAAAAGGCGCAAAAAAGATTCCAAGACGAATCAAAGAAGATTCGATGAATGTTATCATGGAGGCAATGCGCCTAAAGGATGAATCAGAGGCAGAAGAAGATTTTGATATCCAGATCATACATGATGAGTTGCCTGAATCAGGCGATGTCAATCATAAGGGTGAATTTGAGGCAGAAGAAGATTTTGATATCCAAATCATACCCGATGAGTTGCCTGAACCAGGCGGTGTTAATCATGCGGAAACCGAGGAAAGCTTTCAGGAAGTCTTTTTGACCGAAGAACCAAAGGTCTCAGAGAAATTAGAGAAGGAACCGCTATCGAAAGAAACGCGGGATGAGTTTGTTATAAACCTAAAGGGTTATATCAAGGAATTACAAATTATTAATGGATATAAGGCCATTGCCGTCATGAATTTCACTGGAGAGATTCTGGAAAGTGATTCAAAAGACCCGAATTTGGATCTGAATTATTTATGTGCGATGTTTAACGATATTTTCCTGTCCGCTCACAAAGTCTGTAAAAAAGTCGGCTTTGACGAAACCCTCGAAACTACTATTGTTACACCGAAGGGAATTGTGCTCATGCGGTGCTCCGGCACCCAGTCGAAAACGCATATTCATGTCATTGCCATCCTTGAACCGGGTGGAAATCATGCATTAATGAAAATGGAAATGGAAAGAATGATGCCTGCACTTGTCGCTGAACTCGCTTAATATAACCTGACTCACAGTCAATCCTGGTACCGATTGAAAACTCTCATCCGAGGTAACCGTCGTTCTCATGGTAACCTCCGTCACAGTTTTTATTATAACTTTTGTGATAATCCCACCTAAATCAAGAGAAATGATGACACAGCACATGAAAGGAAACTGACAAAAACCTGAATAAGTGTTTTGCAACGTCCTGCAATATACAAAACACAATTTTTACAGGAGTCAAAGATTTGACATAGTGCCAGGTTCCAAATCCAATTTGCTCATGTTTTAATTTTCACATTTTTCAAGAAAAGGGATAAACCTGCTGCAATTATTACAAATTAATTCCTTTCAACATTTTGGCATGATTCCTGCTCGAAATTTCAATTGGGTAGCATTCTTACAATCCAGTATTGATATTTTCACTAAAAGATCAAACATGATGGAGGAGAAATAAATTTCCAAATATTTCCATAATCGAAAACAGTTGGAAACAAAACGTTATTACCTGAATTTTGCACCAAGTATCGTAGCGAGGCGCAGAAAGCCTTGTGTTTAAAGCGTAATTGGAGTGATTTTGACCCGCAAGCATATTACCTATATGGTGAGGATCAAAATCATGAAACGAGCTTTAAAGACAAAGCGCTTCAAGCCGTAGTAGATGGTTGGTGCAAGATTCAGGTATTATAAGTCGATTGGTGAGGTAACATATGGCATTTTTGCAGGTCATTCAAGGTCCACAGAGGGGCAGGATATTTGAGCTGAAGAAGTCGGGAAACGAAATTGGGCGTCAAAGAGAGACTCTTCCCTTGGCCGACGAGATGATTTCGCGTCAACACGCCCGAGTTTTTTTTCGAACCGGACGCTGGTTAATCGAGGATCTCGGCTCGGCCAACGGCACGTTCATAGATGGCATGGAGGTATCCCGGCCGATGCCGTTGTTCTCTGGCAATCAAATTCGTTGCGGGGAGACGACGCTGGAGTTCAGTGATGGCGAGACACCCGGGCAAACTACCAGGGTACACGAGGAGGAAGACGTCGACCACTTTGGTTCAACCATCGTGGCGTCCGTCCCGAGTGATGAAGATTCTGTGATCATATCGGCCAAAGAGATCGGCATAACCCCACAGACCGAAAGTCTCCGCATTATCTATGATCTGGCCACGAATACCAGCACTATTTTGAGCATCGACACACTGCTCCAGGTAACACTCGATAAAATTTTTCAGGTTATGAAGGCGGATAGTAGTTTTGCAATGTTGATCAAGGAAGACGGCAAGCTAGGGCATCTAAGGCAAAGCATTCGGCCTCTCACAAACGCGTCCCGATTTCTCGAAAGATAATCAAGGAGGTCATCAACAAGCAGGTCGGCGTACTGGTATCCAACGCAGAACTCGACGACCGCTTCTCTTCTGACGATAGCATACACTCCCTCGGTATCCGGTCGACTATCTGTGTGCCCATCAAAGGTCGAGAACGGGTCCTTGGGATTATCCAGGTCAGTTGCAGTGTTTCCGAGCACACTTTCACCCGCAATGAGCTACGCTTATTAACGATAGGGTATCAGACCGGCCTTGCTGTGGACAACCTTCGATTGTATAAGTCCCTGGTGCAAAGTGAGCGAATGGCCGCCATGGGTGAAACGGTCGCCTTCCTGTCGCATGATATCAAAAATATTCTCCAGGCACTTGGCGGTGGGATGGACCTCGTGGACTTCGGGTTACAGCAGATGAGTATCGAAAAGGCCAAGGATGCCTGGCCGATCGTGCAGCGTGCCCTTCGACAGATAAACCAACTCGTGTTGAATATGCTCGCATTTAGCAAAGAACGTGAACCGATATTGCAGTCAGTCAACATCAACAGTATTATCGAGGAAATAGTCGAGTTGGAGAAGATTGGGGTCGACGAGCGAGGCGTCATCTTGGGGACGGACCTGCATCATGTGTCACCTATCCAGGCTGAGAAATCGGGGCTGCAACAGGCCCTACTCAATCTTATTTCAAATGCTCTCGAAGTCGTACCGGATAAATCAGGCGTAGTCACTGTTAGCAGCCGGTTGGATAGGGCCAATAACAATGTCATCATAGTGGTGAGCGATAACGGGGGCGGCATAGAGAGCGAACAGTTAAAAAAAATCTTCACGCCCTTCTTTTCAAGCAAGGGACAGAAGGGTACTGGCCTGGGCCTGGCGGTTACCCACAAGGTAATCAAAGAGCACGGTGGGAACATCCAAGTTACTTCCAAGGTCAACATGGGCACTAAATTCACCATTACCCTGCCCACCGGAAACGACGACACCAAACAAACCAACGTCCAGCCAAAGAAATAAGTATAGTGTCCCCGGAATTCCCGTAAATTTGTCACGTACTATTTAAGCGGATAATGGCATTCAAATGACCGGTTGCCATCTCTGACAGTTTTCGGGGCCTCCGTCTTACACAACTGCTTTGCTCTGGAGCAGCGGGGATGAAGGCTGCAGCCGGAGGGCGGGTCAATGGGGTTGGGGTAGGTGATTCCCAAATGGGTTTCCGGCAGACCGAGCCGGGGATCAGGGGTTAACACCGAGTCAAGCAGTTAATGGGTGACCCCATTTCTGATATTTTCTGAATTAACTTCAATTTCAAGCCGTGTCCTAATTCGGCGGATGTTCCGCCAAATCCCAAAACAGTCCGGTCATTAGCCGAAGCCCTTCCCGGGCTATGGGAGCCAGAAGATGTTCGTCGGGAGCGTGCTGGGAACAGCCGCCATAAGAATGAGGCACCCAGATGGTCGGCAGACCTAAAATGTCGCTGAATGCATCGTTGGGCAGGGTTCCCCCGAGGTTGGGCAGAAAAGCCGGTTTGCAGCTGGTTTCTTCAAAGGAGTGCAACGCCCATTTAACCCAGGGATTGTCCGGCTCAAGCCGGGTAGCCATGCCGTAAGTGTTGCGGACTTCTGTTATCCGGACTTGTTCAAAGCCATGCTCGTCGAGATGGTTTCTAACCGCCGCAATGAATTGCCGGGGCCGACTTCCCGCCACGAAGCGGATGTGGCAGCGGGCCCAGGCACTGGGCGGTATGGCATGCACGGGATTGGCCGGGTTGCCGGATTCAAGGGCGATAACATCAAGGGTATTCCAGCCATAAACCTTTTCGGCCAGGCTCAGCCCCGGCTCCCCCCAATCCGGATCAATCCCGGGTCCTTTCTCGCCGGTCACCTCCAACTCCGCCAGCGCCTGTCGAATCGTCTCGGGTATGCCCGCCGGTTTGAGTTCTTCCACCAGAATCCGGCCCCGGGCATCCACCATTGAACTGATGGCATGGGCCAAAATAATTGCGGGATTTGCCAGCAGGCCTCCCCAGTTGCCAGAGTGGTGCCCTCCCTCTCGCAGTTCAAGATGAAGATCGAAATTGAACACACCCCGGCTGCCGCCGAAGATGGTGGGCTTGCTCGGATCGATGCGAGGGCCGTCCGAAGCGATGAGCACATCAGCCCTCAAAGACTCCTTCTCGCGGGCGCAGATTTCATGCAGCCCGGGAGAGCCCTGCTCTTCTCCCATTTCGATTAAAACCTTGACGTTGAAGCCCAGCCGGCCATGCTCTGTCAAGAGGCAGTCCAAGGCGGCAAGATTGATGGTGTGCTGACCTTTATTGTCGGCCGCACCACGACCGTACCAGCGCTCACCTTCTTTAGTCAGATGCCATGGATGAAGCCCTTTCCTCCAGCGCTCTTCCATGCCCCAGACTGTGTCGCCGTGGCCGTATGTAAGAACTGTAGGCAGTGTGTCCTCCTCGATCCGCTGCGCGATCAAAAAAGGCATCCGGCTGTTGACGGGGTTGTCGACAATCCGAATGCCAAATCCCATTTTCTCCAGATAGGGCTGCATGTCCTCGGTCAAATAATCTTTCATCTCAGACACGCGGTCTTCGTTCTGACTTTCCGTCGGGTATGCTACGCGGCGGGCAAGATCTTTGAAGAAAGATCCGTCATCAAAATAGGCTTCCGCTCGGCCAATCGCTGTGTCTCGGCTCATTTCTTTTCTTCTTATAAAGATTCGGGGTGGTGGCATTCAACCATTCGATCGGCCTCAATGTAAGGTCTGGGTGCGGAGGTCTGGCAGAGTTCGTTTGCTTTGGGGCAGCGGGGATGAAATGTACATCCAGATGGTGGGTCAATGGGGTTGGGGTAGGTGATCCCCAAATGGGTTTCCGGCAGGCCGAGCCGGGGATCCGGGGTTAATACCGAGTCAAGCAGGGCCTGGGTATAGGGATGGTGGGGTCGCTTGAACAAGTCCAGGGTGGGCGCCTCTTCAACGATGCGACCCAGATACATGACCGCAACCCGCGAGGCAATGTGTTCAACGACGGCCAGATTGTGGCTGATGACAAGGTAGGTGAGACCTAATTCCTTTCGAAGGTCGATAAGCAGGTTGAGGATTTGGGACTGGACGGAGACATCCAGCGCCGAGGTGGGCTCATCACAAATGACAATCTCGGGTCGCATGATAAGGGCGCGGGCAATGGCCACCCGTTGCCGCTGTCCGCCTGAAAGTTGATTGGGATAGCTGTGCTTCAATCGGGCAGGCAATCCCACGATGTCCATGATTTCGTCAACCTTTTTTTCCCAATCGGCCCGTCCGCCGACTTTGTGGACCCTCAGGGGCAGTGAAATGATGGAACCGATGGATTTGCGCGGATTGAGAGAGGAATAGGGGTCTTGAAAGATCGGTTGAACACGCCGTGTCATCTCACGGCGAGCAACGCGCGAAATGGAATTGCCATCCAGCAGGATGTGTCCGTCTGTGGCTGATTCCAAGCCCAGTATAATCTTAGCCACCGTACTCTTGCCACATCCCGATTCACCCACCAAACCCAGGACGGAACCCTCCTCCACCTCCAAGCTCACACCGTTGACGGCATGGAGGGGAAGCTTGCCCTTAAATGCGCCGGCGCTGACCCTATAGGTTTTGGTCACGTCTTGGATTTGTAATACCATGTGCGTCATTCTGATTGACCCCCAGACAGGTTCTGGGCACAAACCTCGGGGCTCAGCAGACACCGATAAGCGCGGCCTTTCGAGACTTCCCGTAGGTCCACCAGCCGGGCAGAACAGTCATCAAAGGCATAGACGCATCGGTTGCGAAATACGCAGCCGTGCTGTTCGCCGATGGGGGTGGGTACCATACCGGAAATGGAACCGAGGTGCTCCCCGGGCTTGGTTTTACCCGGAATGGGAAGAGATGCGAGGAGTCCCTGGGTGTAAGGATGGAGCGGATTTTCAAACAGGGACGTGGCATCGCCCGTTTCGACAACCAAACCACAATACATGACAGCTACCCGGTGAGCGACTCGAGCGACCACACCAAGATCGTGGGTGATCAGGATGAGACCCATCTCAAATTCTTGTTGTAACGAGGCCAACAGGGCGAGAATTTGGGCTTGAATGGTTACATCCAGCGCCGTTGTGGGCTCATCGGCAATAATCAGCGGCGGTCCGCACATAAGGCCCATGGCGATCATCACCCGCTGTCTCAGGCCTCCCGAAAGCTGATGGGGGTATTGTTTGAGGCGCGATGCAGCGGCGGTGATGCCGACCTTTTCCAGCAGAAAAACCGCTCGGTCCCTGGCGTCACTTCGTGAGACTTTTTGGTGTCTCAAGAGGGCTTCCTCCAGTTGATTGCCGATCGTGTAACATGGGTTGAGCGAGGTCATGGGCTCTTGAAAGATCATGGCCATTCTGCTGCCCCTGATATCTGCCATTTTGCGTTCGTTGGTTGACGTCAAATCTACATCGTTAAGGACCAGCTTTTCGGCGTGCCAGCGTGCCTTTTTGGGCAGGAGATTCATAATGGCCAAAACGCTCAATGACTTGCCACATCCCGACTCACCCACCAGTGATAGCGTTTGGCCGCGATTGACCGAAAAGCTCACATTCCTGACGGCGTGAAGCGTGCCTGCAGCCAGGGGAATGTCCACATGAAGACCTTTGACTTCCAATAGCGCGTCCATTACCGACTCTCCGGTGCAGTAACGTCGCGGATGCCGTCACCGAGTAGATTGATGGAAAGGACCAGGATAAAGATGGCCATGCCCGGAATGGTAATCATCCAGGGACTGAAAAGCATAAATTCTTTGGCCTCGGAGACCATCAGCCCCCATGAAGGCAGTGGCGGCTGAACACCCATACCCAGGAAGGACAAAGCAGCCTCAATGAGAATGGCCCGCGTCACTTCCAGTGTGGCCACGACGATGAGGTTGTTGAGGATGTTGGGCAAAACCTCGGTCAGGAGAATCCTAAAGGTGGAACAGCCAGCCGCCTTGGCCGCGCTCACATAATCCACCGAACGTAACTGCTGGGTGGAAGCGCGCATCACCAGGACAAACCGATTCCAGATCATCAAACCGAGTACGAGAATCACAATTCCCAGCGAACCGCCTCTCAAGGCGACAACGGCCAGGGCGACCAGCATGATGGGCAGGGCCAGCCGGGTTGTGAGAATGGCATTGACCACCATGTCCACCCGTCCGCCAAAGTACCCGGCAGCCACTCCCAATGTGGTCCCAATCACACCGCAAATGAGCATGGCCGCCACGCCGATTAACAGGGAGATCCGGGCTCCGTACATCAGGCGGCTGAGATAGTCCCGCCCGAGGTTGTCCGTACCCAATGGGTGTTCCCAAGAGCCATCCTCATGCCAGATGGGATTGATGAGCCGACGGGACAAATCCTGATCATACGGATCATGAGGGGCCAGAACGGGCGCCAACAGAGCAACGGCAACGATGAGCACCAGCACGATGCCACCAAACATGAAACCGCGGTGGCGCAACATCTGCCGCCGAATCATTTGCCCCGGGGTTGGGAAATCGATTTCTTTGAAGGGGCTGAGGGATGGGTTTTCCATGCGCAAACTCACTTCGCCCGTATTCGGGGATCCAAAAACGCATTCAGGAGGTCTGCGAACAAGGTCATCATCACATAAATCACCGAAAACAAGAGCACGATAGCTTGAACCACCGGAAGGTCGGTCCTTTCTATGGAACGGACTGCCAGAAACCCGACACCTTGCACGGCAAAAACGATCTCGATGACAAAAGCGCCACCGAGCATATAGCCGAACTGGACAAAGGCCAGGGATACCACCGGGATGATGGCATTTCGCAATGCGTGTTTAAACAGAACGGGAAACCACCGAAGTCCCTTTGCCCGGGCTGTCCGGATATAATCCGAAGACAGGACTTCGAGCATTCCGGTCCGCGTCAGACGCATCAGGGATGGGACCGCATAGTAGCCCAGGGCAATTGCAGGCATAATGAAGTGTTTCCAGGTCGAACTTCCAGAGATGGGGAGTATTCGTAACATCACCCCACAGACAATGATCAGGATCAAGCCAAAAAAGAAGTTAGGCATGGCCTGTCCCAGAACCGAAATGGTCAGGGCGAGTCGGTCAATCCAGGTGTTGGGCCGGATAGCAGCGATAACGCCCAAGGGGATCGCCAAACAAACGGCAAACACGAACGCACATACCCCCAGGGTCATGGTCACACCGATCCTGCCGCCAATCACGTCCTTTACCGGTTGATTGAAATATGGAGATTCACCGAAATCACCACTGATCGCTCGCCGAAGCCAGTCTGCATATTGGACAAGAATGGGTCGATCCAGGCCGTACTTCTCCCCAATGAACCTGATCTCCTCGGGCGTGGCGTCGGCGCCGGCCAGTGCGCCTGCCGGGTCGCCCGAGAGGTTCAAGAGCATAAAGCTAATGAAGGAGACCGTGATTGCCACCCCCAGGGCGAGCAGCAAACGCTTTAGGGTATAAACAAGCAAGAATGGAACTCCGGTTATTCAGTATGGTAGTGGACGCGGCCCCGTAAGGGGCAGCGTCTTTTAAGTGAGTCTATTTCCACTTGGATAGGAAAAACCGCGGTACTGCATCCGGCTGGGGCTTAAAATCCAGATCCTTGTTAAAGGCATAGTTGGACACCCATGTAAAAAGAGGAAGGATATACGCCTGTTCCGCAATACGTTCCAACGCTTTTTTGTAAACCGCCCTGCGTGCGTCCACATCGATGGTCGTGTCACCCTCCTCAAGCCAGTCCCTTACCTGTTGATCTCTGGCAAAATCGACTTTTGAAAACTTGAAATGGCGACCGGTAATATTGGATATGTCATTGACGCCATAGGACCCCCAAGTGGTGAAGTTAAAAGCCGTTTTATTGCCATAGACCCTTTTTCTAAGTGCAGAGTACTTCAGGTACTTGAGGTTGGCCTTGATACCGGCAGCCCTAAGATACCCGATCATTGCCTCTGCGTAGGGTCGATTGCGATAGCCAGTGAGGTCAATCTCAAATCCGTTGGGATATCCCGCCTCGGCCAGTAGTTTTTTGGCCTTCTCCGGATTGTAGTCATATTGCATGACGTCCTGGGTGCATCCAAACTGGGTCGGAAAACAGTGGGAATGAATGACCCGGGACTGGCCACCCACCAGGTTCCGGGAAATGGCCTCCCGATCAATGGCATGGCAGACGGCTCGACGAACTTTGAGTTTCTTGAACGGGTTTTCGCCCGTGCGGCCTGCGGCATCCATGACAATCCAACCAATCCGCATGGTTTCCGCAAGAATCACATTGATATCGCGCATATCGGCCAGTTTTTCGGCCTGATCCTTAGGAACCTGGTAAATCCAATCCAGACCCCCTGTCATCAATTCGGCGACCATGGTGGTCACTTCAGGGATCGTCCGCTGGACAAGCTTGCCAATGGAGGGCTGACCTTTGGGGCTGTCTTTGAAGTAGTCTTTGTTTTTCTCGAATACGATCCTTTTACCCACCTCGTTCTTGACCACCTTATAGGGTCCGGTGCCGACAGGTTTGAGACCAAATCCCTTGGGTCCGACCTTGGCATAGTAGTCATTGGGATAGATCGGGATGTTGCCGGCCAGATACTCAAGCGCGGAAGGAAAAGGATTTTTCAGATACAGTCTGACCTTATAGGGACCCAATTTCTCGGCCTTCTCAATCCAATTCACGTTGCGCTGCACGAGCACCTTGTTGTCCGGATTGGTCACATAGTTGATGGTATAGACCACGTCATCCGCATCGAATTTTTCCCCGTTGTGGAAGACAATACCCTTTCGGAGCTCGAATTCCATGGTGGTGGTGTCCACCCATTTATAGGACTTGGCGAGCAGGGGTTTGTATTCATAGGTCTCCGGGTCCCGATACAGCAAGTCATCGCAAATCTGGCGGCTGACAATCATGCCTTCCCTTGCCGTATTGAAGTAGCGATCTAGAGTCTCAAGTTCTTTTTTCCAGGAAAAATAGAGGGTGTCATCGGACTTCCCCGCTAATGCGGGCAGTTCAGCCAACACCATCGCCGATAATGTGAACAAGGCTACAAAATAAATTCGCAATGTCTGTCTCGTCATAATTACTACCTCCTTTTTTTAGTTCGCTCCGATCATCGTAAGGCTGCCGATGCAGCATCGGCAATACCCTTTCACCCTTCAAAGAACCCAGTGACACTTAAAGGTTACACGGTACGAAACCATTGTTACATAGATGTCATTTGTGAACTAAATATTTCAAATACCACAACAGTTTTTATACTGTCAACAAAAAAATATGATGCCACGGAAACCTCATGGATTCCTCCTGCAATTAAGGGTGGCCCATAAGATACCGTCTGATGGTTTCGTAAAAAACCTCCACCCCTATTCCCAATACCGTTTCATCGATATCAAAATAGGGAGAATGCAGTGAATGGACGATTCC
>RCNF010002839.1_pt1 | contig 10678 bp, 7 predicted proteins | sample 2041311 | NCBI WGS metagenome assembly RCNF01 (sample SAMN09708228, study PRJNA481090) | Marine sediment metagenome, whole genome shotgun sequencing project. | biome: marine sediment; feature: ocean; material: sediment; isolation source: Sewage treatment plant 2 marine sediment (STP2) ... | reverse complement strand
TTACTTTTTCTATCTTTATCTCATAATAAACACCTTAATAAATGACTGATAAACACTGGGCTGATTTAAAGACCTTTATTAGCAGTGGTAAACTGGATTATACTCCCACAGGCTTTATAATAGACAGTCCGTGGTTACCGGGATGGAATAATATTTCGGCCCTCGATTATTACTCATCCGATAAGCACTGGTGGGATACAAATATTAAAGCCCTAAATACATTCCCTGACACATGGTTTATACCCGGATTCTGGTCTGAATATGGAATGTGTACCGAACCTTCTGCTTTTGGTGCCAGGATGATATGGTCGGAATCAATGCTGCCGCATGCAGAAAAAGTAATCGACAGCATAGAAGAAATAGACAAGCTGGTAAGCCCTAATGTTCAGACAGACGGACTACTTCCCTTTATGATTAACAGGCTAAAGATCTTCGAACCAAAGATTATTGATGCAGGACATAATATAAGATTTGCCGTATCGCGTGGACCGCATAATATAGCATCGTTCCTGATGGGTACTACAGAGTTTATGATGGCCATGATGATGGACCCTGAAAGAGCGCACTCCCTGATAAGAAAAATTACTGATTTTGTGAAGGAATGGCTGGCTTACCAGATAAGTTGCTTCCCCACAATTGAAGGCTTACTGGTTCTGGATGATATTATTGGCTTTGTTGGAGAAAACGAATTTGAGGAGTTTGTAAGCCCATATTTTAAAGAAATCTTCACAGCTTTCGAGACGCCGGCAAGATGTCTGCATAACGATGCCAAAGGCCTGATTACGGCGGCACGGCTAAAGGACATTAATGTTAATATCTTTAATTTTTCTTATGAGCATTCTATTAAGGAAATTTATGAGCTTGCCGGTGTGAATGTAGCACTGCTTGGTAATATACCACCCAGAGACATCATGAGCCAGGGGAATCCCCATGATGTTAGAGCATGGATACAGAAAGAGAAAAAAGAGACGCCACCTGAAGCTAAAGTAATATGGTCGGTTGGCGGAGGGATGGCTCCCGACACTCCAACAGATAACATTCTTGCTTTTCTGGATGAGATTAAAAGTATTGACAAATAATGATTATTTTCACAACGGGAGTTATGAAAAAGTTAATACTGATCTGTATTCTGGCAGTCAACTATTTATTCTCATATTCACAGAATGAGTGTCTTGCTAACTTTATTGTAAATAGTGGAAACCATTACCGTTATAATACTCCCGTATATATTGACCTTTCTTCGCTCGGACTAAGGCTTAATGACTCAAGCCTAATACTCTTCGAGTCTATAGACGGAGAGTTTATTTCAACACCTTCCCAGATTGAGCATGGTCACCAATCCATTTTATGGTGGATCCTTGAAGGCGAGACCATGGCTAAATCACAAAGAGAATACTGTTTTTTATATTACGGAGAGGGAGCTGAAAATCTTTCGACAATAAAGTCAGAGCTGTCTGATTATAATCTTACTCTCAGTAAGGATGACAACGAAATACTCAGCTATCGTTATGCGATGCACTACCCCCCTGAAGGAGTGCCTGAGATATTTAAGCGATCGGGATTTATTCATCCGATGATATCGCCAGCCGGTAATGTCCTTACAAGGATAAATCCACCCGATCATTGGCATCACTATGGGATTTGGAATCCCTGGACCAAAACCTTATTCAGAGGCGAATCGATAGACTTCTGGAATCTTAATCTGAACCAGGGCACCGTTGAATTTGCGGGATTACAGTCATGGATCAGCGGACCGGTATTTGGAGAATTCAAAGCCCTTCAGAAACATATCAGTTTCGTATCCGGGAAGGAAGAGACAATTGTACTAAACGAATTACTCGACACCAGGGTTTGGAACCTAAGCATGGAAGATAAAAGAAAAGTATACCTTATTGACTACAGCTCTTTTCTGAGCTGCGCCACCCCTGATGAGGTTCTGCTGGAAGCATACAGATATGGTGGAGGTATTGGCTTCAGAGCCACTGAAGAATGGACTAATATGAACAGCAGGGTTCTGACTTCAGAAGGGCTTACACGTAAAGATGCCGATGCCTCATTTGGGAAATGGGTTGATGTAAATGGCGACTTTGCTAACGGAACTCAATCTGGAATATTATTTATGTCCTCACCTACTAACAGGCAACACCCGGAATCTATGAGAGTATGGCCAGAAGACAGTAATAATGGACGTGGCGATATGTATTTTGAATTTTGCCCAATACGCCATAAATCATGGACTATAAAACCGGGGAAAGAATACACACAGAGATACAGAATGTTAATATACGACGGAACAATTAATAAAGAAACAGCGGAGAGAATTTGGACAGATTTTGCATATCCTCCGGTAGTAACAATAAAAACCTATTACAATGATTAAAAAGATTACATTAATCGCATTTGCTTTTGTTATGCTTCTGGGAGCATGCTCAACAATCCCGGAGAACTACAAGATTCTCGTATATACTAAGAACGAAATCGGGCCCGGAAAGTATTTACACGACAACATTGATGCCAGTGTAAAAGCAATACAACTTCTGGGAACTGAGAATGAATTTACAGTTGATGTAAGCAATAATGCGGCCGATATAAACGAAGCTTACCTTAAACAATATGCATGTATTGTGCTGTCTAATACCAATAATATAACTTTTGATACGAAAGATCAGAAGCTTGCATTTGTCAGGTACCTGCACGCCGGAGGCGGGGTAGTAGGGATACACTCTGCCTGTGGTTCGGAAAGAGAGTGGCCCTGGTTCTGGGCTATGCTGGGTGGAAAATTTGAAAGACATCCTCCAATGCAGGAATTTGATATTAAAGTAATAAGGCATGATCATCCCTCAACTGAATTCCTGGGTGATATTTGGGAATGGGAAGATGAATTCTATTACCTGAAACACCTTAATACTGACCTTACATTTTTGCTGGCAGGTGACCTCAGAACTCTTAACGATGAAAAAATGAGTGAATATCCAGGAGAAGTTTTTGGCAACTATTTTCCGCTAGCATGGTATCACGAATTTGAAGGAGGCAGAGTATTTTACACTGCTCTTGGTCATATGATAGAGTTTTATAAAGACGAAAATTTTACCAGACACATACTGGGAGGAATACAGTGGGCTGTCGGCGACGCATCTGGCCCTGATTACACAAATGTGACTACATCTGAAGTACCTGAAAACTAGAAATCTATATATTATGAAAGACAAAAAGAATATATCAAGAAGAAATTTTGTACGAAACGGAGTGATAGGTGCTGCAGGTACTATCATTCTACCTTCAATAGTACCTTCGAGTGTATTCGGAGCCAGTGCTCCAAGTAATAAAATAAATATTGCCCAGATAGGTTTTGGTCGTATTGCAATGACACACGATCTGCCCGAAGTAATGAAGCACGATATTTCAAGGATAATAGCCATCGCCGATGTCGACAGCAACAGGATGATGCAAGGAAAGGATTGGGTTCTGAACAGGTACGAAAAGATAAACGGCAAAAAGAACTTTGTCGATATCGACCTTTACCAGGATTACCGCGAGATGCTTCTCGATAAAAATATTGATGCAGTAATAGTATCCACACCAGATCACTGGCATGCTCAACCTGCCATTGAGGCCGCATTGGCCGGCAAGGATATATATCTGCAAAAACCGGCTTCTCTTACTATTGATGAAGGTCGCCAGATGAGCAATATTGTCCATCGCACCGGACGAATCTTCCAAATGGGGAGTCAGCAACGGTCAGTTAGTCCATGGCCACACTTTAAAAGAGCCTGCGAACTTGTAAGAAATGGCAGAATTGGTGATGTACATACAATATATATAGGACTCCCTGGCGATCCTTCCGGACCGGAAGCAACTGAAATGCCGGTACCTGAGAACCTGAATTATGATATGTGGCTTGGCTCAACCCCAGAAGCCTATTATACAGAAATGAGAGTTCATTCTCCTAAAGACATTGGTTCCCGTCCGGGATGGCTTAGATGTGAGCAATTTGGTGCAGGAATGATTACCGGATGGGGAGCACATCATATTGATACAGCTCATTGGGGAATGGGAACTGAATATACAGGACCTATCGAGGTTGAAGGATCCGCTAACTTTCCAGGAAGTGGTCTTTGGAATGTCCATGGCGATTTTAAAACAACATCCAAGTATGCTAATGGTGTTACCATGCATATTAGCGGATCATACCCGAATGGAGTTAAGTTTATTGGCTCCGAAGGTTGGATCTTTGTTTCAAGAGGTGCTGTACAGGTAACCGCATCTGATCCTACTTCATCTGGCAGCAAACTGGAAGCCCTGGATGCTTCAGATAAGCTTATACTTGACTCAGTTATAGGCCCTGATGAAATTCATCTCTACGACAGTCCAGAACAACACAAGAACTGGCTCGACTCTATTATAAGCAGGGAAGAAACAATTGCACCAGCAGAGGTCGGACACAGATCCTGTTCTGCATGCCTGGTAAATCATATCGCAATGAAATTGCCCAGAAAGCTTTACTGGGATCCTGAAAAAGAAAGATTTAAGAACGACGACGAGGCAAACAGCATGTTAAGCCGGTCACAAAGAGCCCCCTACGGGACTACTCACGTATTAAAAAACTTCAAAAGAGTATAGGATGAAAATCAAATTTTCTGCATTTGTGTATATTATTGCACTGCTTATAGTCTCATGTAGCAGTAACAACAATAAAGAGGAGAAAGATATGTCTGATGTTAAATTAATGACCCTCGATCCGGGGCACTTTCATGCTGCCCTTGTTCAAAAAAGCATGTACAGCGATGTTTCCCCCGAAGTGTTTGTTTATGCACCTGAAGGACCGGACGTTATAGGTCACCTGGCCCGAATCGAAGGATTCAACACCAGGCTTGATCAAGCAACAAACTGGAAGGAAACAGTTTATACAGGATCCGACTTTTTTGAAAAGATGATAGAAGAAAAACCGGGGAATGTTGTGGTGCTATCAGGGAATAATGGTAAAAAGACAGACTATATCATCAGTTCAGTAGAGGCTGGAATAAATGTTCTGGCTGATAAACCAATGGTAATATTCCCGAAGAAATTTGAAACGCTTGAGCAATCCTTTAAAGTTGCAAAAGAGAAGGGGGTTCTTTTATATGATGTAATGACCGAAAGGCATGAGATCAATACTATGTTGCAGAAAGCTCTCTCGCAAATGCCAGAACTATTCGGGGAATTAAAAGAGGGAAGCCCAGAAGAGCCAGCTGTGACAAAAGAGAGCGTCCATCATTTCTTTAAGTATGTTTCAGGCTCTGCACTTAAACGACCGGCATGGTTCTTTGATACGAAACAACAGGGAGAAGGCATTGTGGATGTTACTACCCATCTTGTTGATCTTGTACAATGGGAATGCTATCCTGAAGTAATCCTGAAGAAAAGCGATATTGAGATAGTATCTGCTAAACGATGGCCGACTATTATAAAATCCGAAGAGTTTAAGAAAATTACCGGACTAGAGGTATTTCCCGATTACCTTCAGAAGGATATATTTGAGGGAGATTTAAACTGCTTTGCCAATGGAGCTTTCGTGTATAAGATAAAAGACACTTACGCAAAGGTTGTAGTAGAATGGAAGTACCAGGCTCCTGAGGGCACTGGCGATACCCACTACTCAATAATGAGAGGAACAAAGTGCGACCTGATAATACAGCAGGGAGAAAAAGAAGGCTACAAGCCAACACTTTATGTGCAATCTCACGGAGATGATCTAACAGAAGTGCTCCCGGCATCTCTTGCAAACCTGGAATGGGAAGGTATAAGTTCTGAAGATCTTGGAGAAGGACTATGGAAGTTAAATGTGCCAGACAAATATAAGGTAGGTCATGAAACTCATTTTTCGCAGGTTACCGAAAAATTCCTGAAATACCTGAAGGAGGGCAAATTACCAGATTGGGAGGTTCCGAATATGATAGTTAAGTACTACACTACTACTGAGGCCCTGAAAATAGCAATGATCCAGTAGTAGGGACTCAATACCTTGCGTCTATTCGAATTTAAGATAAAGTAGAAAGTTGAGGAATAGTCAGTGGACAGCGATTAGTCTATTTCTTCTTAAATCGTCTATTGAAGTTTTTATCTCCCCTGGTTTTAGGCTTTTTATAGACTTTCTTTTTCCTTAGATAAGATCCTCCCTGGTTTGTTTTCTTATTCTTCTCACTCTTTTCGTGGAATGCTGGTCCTTTAGTATCTGCAACTTCAGTCCTTTTAAGCCTGATTTCAGCCAGTTCCTTGGGACGCTCTTCTGCTATTAACTCAGTTGATATCTCCACTTGAGAAGGAAAGTCGACAAGTGGGATTTTATAATCCATTAATGATTCTATAGCCTCTTTTGCCTTCTCCTCCTTTTCAGTAACAAATAAAATTGATTTTCCCTCATGTTCTGCTCTACCCGTTCTGCCAATCCTATGTATGTAATTCTCAGGATAGCCGGGAGTGTCAAAATTAAACACATGAGATACTTTATCCAGATCCAGCCCACGAGCCATAACATCGGTAGTTATCAGAATTCTGTTTGCGCCTTCTTCAAATTCTTTAAGGGAACGGAATCTGTAATTCTGTGATTTATTTGAGTGTATAACACAAGCCTCTGACCCAAATCTATCCTCCAGCGATTCAAATAGCCGATCTGCTCCCTTTTTACTGGATACAAAAACCAATGCTTTTTTATACTCATCCTTATCGCTCAGGAAGTATGATAAGAGGTTAACTTTGGTATTAAAATTTGCAACCTTATAGCATTGCTGAGAAATATTGTGCAAAGGTGTACCACTAATAGCTATAGATATTTTGGCGGGGGTTCTAAAGAAATCGTCAATCAATTGATCAACTTCCTCTGTCATTGTAGCAGAGAACATTATATTCTGTCTGCGTTCGGGCAGAAAGTCAAAAATATTTTTCAATTGGTATCTAAATCCCAGATCGAGCATAATGTCAACCTCGTCAATTACTAGTTTCTTAACGCCTTTGATCTGCAATATGCCATTCAGAACCAAATCATATAGGCGACCGGGTGTAGCAACCAGAATATCCGTACCTTCTGCTACAGCAATCTTTTGAGTATTTATATTTGCTCCTCCATAAATCCCCAGTACACGAAGATTGGCATATTTGATAAGGCTTTCTATTTCCCCAACAATCTGTAATACGAGTTCGCGGGTAGGAACCAGAACCAGGACAACCGGGTTTTTTTGCTTCGAAAACTTCATATCTCTCAAAATGGGAAGTAGATAGGCAAGTGTTTTACCGGTACCTGTCTGTGCAATTCCTACCACATCTCTTCCTGAAAGAATAACAGGACATGTCTCTGCCTGTATTGGTGTGGGGGTTTCAAATCCCAAATCATCAATTGCTTTATATAAGAATTTTGAAAGATTTAAATCCTGAAAAGTCTTCACTTATAGTTTCCTCCTCTATTTTTAATACTGATGTAACCCGACTGCAAAAGGTTCCAACTCAATGTACATTGCAGAGAGCTTTCTATTTGCTCTGCAAAATAAGCACAAGTCCAGAATTCTTATTTACTCTTACAGATGAAAGCGGATCAAATTCACTGGCCTCCTGCATTTCCTCAATTGCGGGACTAAAAAGGGTTGATCCATCGCTGTCGAATCCTAGCTTTTCCCAATCGTAATTCAACTTAACATCTGCATCCTGATCCGACCATGACGCAAGAACTATCATCACCTTATCCTCTTTAACATAAACCGTGCTCTTAATACCCGGTGTATTTGTCTTGATTGGTGATCTGTCGACCCAGTAGCCAAGCATCTCACTTTCTGCTATCCCGAACTCATCAAAGATACGCCAAATCTCTGAGGGATTGTAATTTCCATACACCCTGGTGGTCATTCCATAAATTAAACCATGATATGGTCTTCCTCCATCCTGCAACATCTCTCCTGCCAGTCCAAAAGGCAGTCCCGAGACCTCTGTAAACCAATAATCGGGTTGGGCATAGTAGTCGAAATATTCTCCAAACCAGAGTCTCGACACATAAGGGAAATGCTCCATATACAAAAACGCACTATTTATAAAACCATCCTTATTATTAAACTGATTCGCCGAATGAAGATCAATGACATAATTACCCCTATGTTTCGATAATACATTGGCAATTCTCTTTACGGTGGAACGGCTGAATGCAATATCGTCCAGATATAAGCCATCCATCCCCTGGTTTTTTGCAAGCCAGTTTATCCCTTCGATATAATAATTGGTCCACCTTGAATTTCCTTTATTCAGTATTGAAGCATCATTTACCCTGGTAGCATGCCAGGCAGAATAATAGTCAGCCCTGAGGTGTTCCTGTAACCACGAATGTCCCCCACCTTTCCCTGTATTAAGTATCTCATCACCCAGGCTTCTCAGAGCAAATAACTCGTAACATCTGTAGCTTAGTTCGCGAATGGTATTATATAGTTTTACTTTTATACCCTTCTCATGTGCTTCATCTATATAAGCCTTCTGTTCCTCAGTATTATAGAAAGGATAATTGATATAGGGATTAATCTCGTTGGCATGATGAATATTAACAATAGTACCATGAAGATCAGCAACAGAATCAACTGGAATATATTTATGTACAAAGCGGGTATTAAAATGAGTCCTGGTATCAAGGGTCTTAAAAGGTGTTATAAGAAACCGGATATTGAAATTCAAAGTATCCCCTGCCTTAACTGACCTCGGGCCAGAATAATTCTCAACCAGTGTTGTACCATCCTCAGAAGAAATATTAATTCCTCCCCTCCCATTATTATACCACGAAGGCGGAAGATTAAGGGGCTTGTCCTGGTAGAAATTTGTATTCAGGGGGCGCTCATAATTCTCATCCCTCAGAACATATTGGAGTCCTTTATTTATAGTGCCCAGCCACGCCCCTTCCTGGTGCTTCTTAACATCCCAAAGCCACTCTACCCTGGAGGGAGCTTTACGTCCTGTATGTCCGAGCCCCAGGATATACTCAGCCACTTCTGATTCCATGGGTATTTCCATTCTGATATCATTAAGGCTCCTGTCATCTTTTGCTACAAGTTGAATATGGTAATCGAGCATACCGTCGTACTCCAGCCGGCCAGCAACTTTCATTTCAAAAATATCTGACTGATTTACCGTTTCCCATTCAAGAATCCCTTCACCTATCTTCTCAACACTATAGTCCATTACCTCCCAGTCTACAGGGCTATTATTCTGATCAAGTATCGACAGTTTTATCGGCTCAGCTAAAATTGGTTCGGCAACATCCTTAAGCCTGGTCATTTCCTGAGCGAAAAATGATGAAATTTGTTCCGGTAAACCCAGATCATTTAGCTCTATTTGCCGACCAAGTACAGATAATACTTTACCGGAAGATTCAACCGGGATAAAAGGGTCTATAATGTAATCGTTATCAACTCCCACGGTTGAATTAAGCCATCTCATACGACTCATATTCTGTGGCATATTATCGCCATGATCAATTGCAACTTCATTTGCAATTTCCAGTAGCAGGTGAATGGTATCTGCCGGCATTCCCATCGGTTCTATTCTTACCCAGCCGCTGTATGACCCACTCTTAACAGATTCAGCAATATCTACTCCAAACCAGAGCGCCTGGACAGTAGTGACCTCAATTAAAAGAGACTTTTCAAAGCTCTTGCCATTTAAATCTACACCTTCGGTATTAAAACATGTGAAGTTTTCTGCCGGGATAATTCCCTTTTTGCCCTCTAAGCCTGAATATTCGATTTTAATATTTCTGAGTTCAAGATCCTGCGAATAGATTCCACACTGAAATGTATAATATTCACCTTTCAGAGCATTATCTTTCAAGCCATTTGCCTCCTCGCCCATCCATCTGAATGGAAGATCCTTGCGCATCCTTATCGGGAAATGACGATATTCCGGGAAGAGATAATAAGATGCCGGATTAGCAGAAGTATATTCCTTTATTTCATCATATGTAGCAATAAGTTCCATTGGGAAAAAACTATGAAAATCATCGATGGATTGTTCAGCAATAACTTCAGTTCGCGGAAGTTCTTCAAGGTTTGTCTTGCTAAGATTTACAGACTCAAGCCAGGTATCCAGTGCTGGTTCATCCCTGAGCAGGTATTCATACTTCGGGTAGTAGCCCCCTGAGTTCTTATGTGGCAAGTAATAAACATAATAAGTATCGGACCCGGGATTGGCCTGAAAAACAAGATCCAGTAATTCTCTGCCTTCTTCCAGGACATAACTCATTAGCACCTCTTCTCCGCTACCAGCATCAATAACAACAATATCTGATCTTTCTGGCAAATTATCGCTGCGCCTGCATGGAATAACAGATCTTACCATGGCATCATCACCAATACACTTAACAACAAAACGGTGATTGCCTGGAGTATAGTATCCATTAGTATAGTCGGGATGATCCCAGTCAGCCGCTTCATATTTAAAGGAATAAGCCTCCTGTGATTCATTAAAGTTTCTGAATATTATACCAGGATCATTATCGCTTTTACATGCGCTGAATAATACGAGTATAAAGGAAATAATCCATATTAAGTTACTTGCTTGTTTCTTCATGTTCTTCTAATATTTAAGGTCTTATAAATTTAAAATTTCCAGAATCTCAAGAAGAAATACAAAGCCCTTATCAACAAATAAGGTATCATAAGCTCCTACCTCCTGATCT
>RCNF010002087.1_pt1 | contig 10683 bp, 13 predicted proteins | sample 2041311 | NCBI WGS metagenome assembly RCNF01 (sample SAMN09708228, study PRJNA481090) | Marine sediment metagenome, whole genome shotgun sequencing project. | biome: marine sediment; feature: ocean; material: sediment; isolation source: Sewage treatment plant 2 marine sediment (STP2) ... | reverse complement strand
AAAGGGTTTGTTGCGGGGGATGTTGATACCGGGTTGATTGCGCGCGACATTGATATCTTGACCACCCCACCTGCGCCACAACCGAGGCACGCCGTGTCTGCGGCGATGGCGGCGGCACGGGTTGAAGATGGCGGCCCGGAGGCCGGGTTCACGTTGTGGGAGCCTTTGGCGCGCACGGTGACGCTGGATCAGTCGGGAGAGGTTTTTGACGCGGTGATGCGGGCCGAGGGGCCAGATCGTCAGTGCTGGTCAGTGCCGGGCGCAGAAATACTGGCAGAACGGATTGCTGGAGTGTGGGAGATTGACGGGCAGGCGGCCCCGGATGTGTCAGTTGGGACCGGCACTGTTACGGTGTTTGATGGCTATGGCATCACTTACGGCATTGTTGATCCGCTAGAGCGCATTACCGGTGCCCATGGCGACGGCAACCTGATCGAGGCGCCGATGCCAGGGCTGGTAAAGGCGGTGTTTGCACGTGCCGGTCAGGCGGTGGTCAAAGGCGATCGATTGGCGGTGTTGGAGGCGATGAAGATGGAGCACGCCTTGCTCGCGGCACGTGACGGTATTGTGGCCGAAGTGCTGACCGCAGAGGGCGCGCAGGTCGAGGCCGGAGCGGCGTTGGTTCGGTTGAAAGATGAGGGAGAAGATGTTGATTAGATTACATCATGTTCCATTCTCACGGTCATTCCGGGTGCTGTGGCTGCTGCATGAAATGGGACTTGATTGCGAGATTGTGCAGTACCAGATCCGCGACGGATCGCTGCGCGTGCCGGCGTTCGTCGACATTTCTCCGGCCGGCCGCGTGCCGGGGTTGGAGATTGACGGGCAAGGTCTGTTTGAAAGTGGCGCCATTGTTGAATATCTGTGCGAAACGCGTCCAGAACATGGGTTTGGCCGGGCTGCGGGCGATCAAGAACGTGCCCGCTATCTAGAGCTTATGTGGTTTGCCGAGACCATGGCCAGCGTCGTTGAGCAATTGAATATGAGCCATTTGTTTCTGCGTGATCCCGCGATGGCGTCACCCACTGTAATCAAGCTGAATACGGCGCGACTGGCGGGAACGCTGAAGGCGCTTGAGGCGATGCTCAACGGCCAAGACTATCTGTTGCTTTCGGGGTTTTCCGCGGTGGATGCGATGATGGGGTTCAATCTGTTTGCGGCGCCTTATTACGTGAAACTTGATCCGTTCCCGGGGCTGCAGGCCTATCGCGCGCGGCTTGAAGCACGCCCGGCTTACAAGGCGGCACGGGCGCGCGATGGCGCGCAGGATTTTTATACAAAATCGTTTTATCCGGTGCCGACGGCCTGAGGCTGTGTTGATCGGGTCATGGACATCCCGAATTAGGCAGCGCAGGCTGAGCGGAACGGCCAGGAAAGGCACATAATGCACAAGCAGGTAGAGATCTTTGAAGTCGGCCCACGGGACGGTCTGCAAAACCAAGAACGCGATATTTCGGTCGCGGACAAAATCGCCTTGGTCAATTGTCTGAGCCGAGCCGGGTTATCCCGGATTGAGGTGGCAAGTTTTGTGAGCCCGAAGCGGGTGCCTCAGATGGCGGGCAGTGCCGAGGTTCTGGCCGGCATCAAGCGTGCGCCCGGCGTATCTTATACCGCGCTGACCCCAAACATGCGTGGATTCGACGAGGCTGTTGCCGCAAAGGCGGACGCGGTCGCGATATTTGGCTCGGCCTCGGAAGGGTTTTCCAAGGCCAACATCAACGCGACGATTGCAGAATCACTGGATCTATTTGCACCGGTCGTCGCCGCAGCACGGCATGTTGATATTCCCGTGCGCGGCTATGTGTCTTGCGTGACGGATTGCCCTTATGACGGCAAGATCGATCCGGCCAAGGTGGCCGAAGTGGCGAGCGCGTTGTTTGCAATGGGCTGCTACGAGGTGTCGCTTGGCGACACGATCGGGGCTGGCACGCCGGACAGTATTGCAAAAATGCTGTTGGCGGTGCGCGAAGTGGTACCGATCCACCGACTGGCGGGGCATTATCATGATACCAGCGGACGGGCGCTTGATAATATTGACGCGTCGCTGTCTCTGGGTCTGCGGACCTTTGATGCGGCTGTTGGTGGATTGGGCGGATGTCCGTTTGCGCCGGGAGCAGCGGGCAATGTTGCGACCGAAGGTCTGGTGAGACATTTGCATGCGCTTGGTTATGAGACCGGCCTTGATCTTGATGCGCTGGAGGAGGCCGCAGTGATGGCGCGGGCCTTGCGTGGCTAGGGGGCGCGGACATGTTTGAGACCATAAGGGTTGATGTGGATGCGCGTGGTGTCGCCACGCTAATGCTGAATCGACCCGAAAAGCACAACGCGATGTCCGGACAAATGCTGGCTGAATTGAAACAGGCGGCCGAGCAACTTGGCGCTGACCATGCTGTGCGTGTGGTTGTGCTCAGCGGTGCCGGCACGTCGTTCTGCGCAGGCGGTGATCTGGGCTGGATGCGCGAACAGATGGCCGCGGATAATGAGACTCGGGGACGTGAAGCGGCCAAGCTGGCTTATGCGTTACAGGCGCTCAACACCATGCCAAAACCGCTGATCGGGGCGCTGCAGGGCAATGCGTTTGGCGGTGGGGTTGGTCTTGCCTCGGTCTGTGACGTGGCAATTGGTGCGGACCATATCAAAATGGGTCTGACCGAAACCCGTCTTGGGCTCATTCCCGCTACAATCGGCCCTTATGTGGTGTCACGCATGGGCGAAGGTCGCGCGCGTCGGGTGTTCATGTCAGCACGCATTTTTGGTGCGGCGGAGGCTGTTGAACTGGGGCTGCTGGCCAAAGTCGTGCCGGCGCAAGACTTGAAAGCGCGGGTTGAAGACGAAGTCGTGCCTTATCTGTCCTGTGCACCCGGGGCAGTGGGGGCGGCCAAAGCGCTGGCGCGGCGATTGGGGCCGCGCATTGACGAGGGCACGATTGAGATCACGATAAAGGCGTTGACGGAACGCTGGGCCAGCGAAGAATCCGCCGAAGGGATTGGCGCGTTTTTTGACAAGCGCAAGGCCGAGTGGATGGCTGACTGAATGGTTGACATGTGGTGTGGCCGATTATTCAGCACTATCTATAATAGATTGCTGAAATGAAATAAAAAGTGTCCTTTGTTCGAGACCAAATGATCCCGCCGCGCCCACCGCTGAAACCCGAACCGTATCCCCCTTGCCGTTTGTCCAATGGGCAAAAACAGTAGTACTGTGCGGCCCTTTTTTTGTTATTTGTTTACTTGATATGCGAACCTGATCAATCGGTGTGCGAAAATGTGAAGGGTCTACCGCTGCATTTCATCCTTTGCCTTGGCACCGTAATACTCTTTGTCCTGATCAATGCACTGCTAAAGCGCGCCAAAATGATAGGGATTAAATATCGTTGGCTTGGATGAAGATGCTCAAACGGAACTTTTTCCATTTGGGTGCAGAAGGTTGGTCAAGCAAAGCTCGATTTGACCGAGTTCGCGAAGGTTCCTGACCTGAAAGAGCGTGCCCCGCAGGGCACGCATTCTATATAGACTGCGGACAACAGTGGTGTGTTTCGCAACAGTTTTCTTCCGATTGCAATCGGATATAAAATTCCAATTCGCAGCGTCAGCAACAGTTCGGATGGGCACGTGACAAAATAGGTGCGTAAATCGCGAGCGGCCTTGGTTGACCCTGCCCCAAGCGGGGGGTAAACCCGAATGCAGTCATCTTCGCCGATTGACCTGTGCCCTGCGCGCAAGAATAGGAGCTGCCCCGTGGACGAAATGTTGAGGGAATATCTTCCCATCCTGGTATTTCTGGCCGTTGCCATTGGTCTGGGGTTGGTTTTGATCCTGGCCGCCGTAGTTATCGCGGTGCGCAACCCGGACCCGGAAAAAGTCTCAGCTTATGAATGCGGGTTCAACGCATTTGACGATGCGCGGATGAAATTTGATGTTCGGTTCTATCTGGTGTCGATCCTGTTTATCATTTTCGACCTCGAAATCGCGTTTCTGTTCCCCTGGGCGGTGGCCTTCAAAGACGGCAGTATGGCTGCGTTCTGGTCGATGATGGTGTTTCTGGCGGTCCTGACAATTGGCTTTGCATATGAGTGGAAAAAGGGAGCGCTCGAATGGGAGTAGCCGTTGGGGCCAACACCGCTGGTGTTGATATGGATACGTCGACGCAGGCACTGAATGCCAACCTGCAGGACAAGGGCTTTCTGCTCACATCGATGGCAGACATGGTGAACTGGGCCCGCACCGGCAGCTTGCACTGGATGACGTTTGGTCTGGCCTGCTGCGCGGTTGAGATGATGCATACCTCGATGCCGCGGTATGATCTGGAGCGGTTTGGCACAGCGCCGCGCGCCAGCCCGCGCCAATCAGATCTGATGATTGTGGCCGGAACGCTGACCAACAAAATGGCCCCGGCTCTGCGCAAAGTCTACGACCAGATGCCTGAGCCGCGTTATGTGATCTCAATGGGGTCCTGTGCCAACGGCGGCGGCTATTACCACTATTCCTATTCCGTGGTGCGCGGATGTGACCGCATTGTGCCGGTCGACGTTTACGTGCCGGGCTGTCCGCCCACGGCCGAAGCTTTGCTTTATGGCATTATGCAGCTTCAACGCAAAATTCGCCGGACTGGCACCATTGTCCGTTAAGCCGCTGGCAGACAGGATCAGATCATGAACGACGCTCTGAACGAACTCGGAACTCACATCGAGCTGAAACGCCCAGATTGCGTGCTGGCGTGGGACATTACTCAGGACGAACTGAACATCGACGTCGCCCCTGCCAATATTGTCGGGTTTGTCGAATTTCTCACAGCCGACAGCACCTGCAAGTTCTCAACACTGGTGGACATCACTGGCGTCGATTATCCGCAGCGACCAAAACGCTTTGATGTCGTCTATCATCTGTTGTCGATGTATCAGAATCATCGCGTCCGGTTGCGGGTCAGCATCCGCGAGCAGGATATGGTGCCCTCGATCATTGACGTACACCCCAGCGCAAACTGGTTTGAACGCGAAGTGTTCGACATGTTCGGTATCTTGTTTTCCGGGCACCCAGATTTGCGGCGTATCCTGACAGATTACGGATTTCGCGGGTATCCGCTGCGCAAAGATTTTCCAACGACTGGCTATACTGAAGTGCGCTATGACGAGGTGCTAAAACGTGTGGTCTACGAGCCGGTGTCACTGGTTCAGGAATACCGCCAGTTTGACTTTATGTCACCGTGGGAAGGGGCCGAATACATCCTGCCCGGTGATGAGAAGAAAGAGGAGGCGAAGTGATGGAATTCCTGATCTGGATCGTCCTTGTTATTGCAACCGTCGTGCCATTGTTGAAGCTATTGCCCCATTTCGGGATTAACAAAAACTGGGCATTCGCGTGTGTCATTTCGCCCGTCGCGATTGTGTTGCTGTGGGTGATGGCAATGAAACTGCAAGAGCTGGAGAAGCGCAGATGATCTCGTTTTGGATTGAGATTTTGGCATTGGCCGCCGCTGCGTCTGTGCTTGTTCTGGCAACACCGGTCGCGAAAAAATCCCATGCGCTTGCCAAGCGTACATGTTCGGAGGCCAAATGATGGACGGCGATATCCGCACAAACACCTATGATGACGGGTCTACTGATGCTCAGACCGGCGAACAGAAAATCCGCAACTTCAATATCAACTTTGGCCCGCAACACCCTGCGGCCCACGGTGTTCTGCGTCTGGTGCTTGAATTAGATGGTGAAATCGTAGAGCGCTGCGATCCACATATTGGTCTGCTTCACCGTGGCACGGAAAAGCTGATGGAAAGCCGGACCTACCTGCAGAACCTGCCTTATTTTGACCGGCTGGATTATGTCGCCCCGATGAATCAGGAACATGCCTGGTGTTTGGCGATTGAAAAGCTGACCAATACGCCGGTGCCGCGCCGTGCCAGCCTGATCCGGGTGCTTTATTCTGAAATCGGACGTGTGTTGAATCACCTGCTCAACGTGACCACACAAGCCATGGATGTCGGCGCATTGACGCCGCCGCTCTGGGGCTTTGAAGAACGTGAAAAGCTGATGATTTTTTACGAACGGGCCTGCGGCGCGCGTCTGCACGCGGCCTATTTCCGCCCCGGTGGAGTGCATCAAGATCTGCCAGATGCTTTGCTGGATGATATCGAAACATGGGCGCATGAATTTCCGGCGGTGATGGACGACATCGACGGGCTGCTGACTGAAAACCGGATTTTCAAACAGCGCAACGTTGATATCGGCATCATCAGCCAGCAGGACGCGCTGGACTGGGGTTTTTCCGGCGTCATGGTGCGCGGATCGGGCATGGCATGGGACTTGCGGCGCAGCCAGCCTTATGAATGCTACGACGAGTTCGAATTTCAGGTGCCGATTGGCAAAAACGGCGATTGTTATGATCGCTATCTGGTGCGCATGGAAGAAATGCGCCAGTCGGTCAGCATCATCAAACAATCCATCGCCAAGCTGCGCGACGAGCCGGGTGATATATTGTCACGTGGCAAAGTCACGCCGCCCTCGCGCAGCGATATGAAGACATCGATGGAAAGCCTGATCCACCACTTCAAGCTGTACACCGAAGGCTTTCACGTGCCAGCAGGCGAAGTTTATGCCTGCGTCGAAGCGCCCAAGGGTGAGTTCGGCGTCTACCTAGTGGCAGACGGCACCAACAAACCCTACCGCGCCAAACTCCGCGCTCCGGGTTTCCTGCATCTGCAAGCGATGGATTTCATGGCCACGGGGCATCAACTCGCTGATGTGGCCGCAATCATCGGCTCTATGGATGTAGTGTTCGGGGAGATTGATCGTTGATGTTCTGCACTGACACGCCTTTTCATTCGTTTTCAAAGACTTCTGCCGAAGGCGCCATCGCCCACCACGCGCACAGAAAGACGACCTAATGCTCCGCCGACTGCACCAAGACCAGCCCGATAGTTTTGCCTTCACCCCAGCCAATCAGGCATGGGCCGAAGGACAGATCACGAAATATCCCGAGGGTCGTCAGGCCAGCGCAATCATTCCGCTGTTGTGGCGTGCACAGGAACAGGAGGGGTGGCTGACCCGTCCGGCAATCGAGCATATTAGTGATATGTTGGGGCTGGCGTATATCCGGGGACTCGAGGTTGCCTCGTTCTACTTTATGTTCCAGTTGCAACCGGTTGGGTCTGTTGCGCATGTTCAGGTTTGCGGCACGACGTCCTGCATGATCTGCGGTGCAGAGGATCTTGTCGCCGTGTGCAAGGACAAGATCGCGCCCAAAGCGCACATGCTGTCGGATGATGGCAAGTTCAGCTGGGAAGAGGTCGAATGTCTTGGGTCCTGTTCGAACGCGCCAATGGCGCAGATAGGCAAAGACTATTACGAAGACCTGACCGCCGCGCGCATGGGCGAGATTATTGATCAGATGGCCGCCGGAAAAGTGCCTGTGCCGGGGCCGCAGAACGGGCGCTATGCGGCAGAGCCTTTGGGTGGGCTGACCAGCCTGACCGAATATGACAGTGGCAAAACCCAGTATAATATCAGTGCGCAGCTTGCCGTTGATATTGGCGATACGATCAAGCGGATTGACGGAACCGAAGTGCCTTTGACCATGCCGTGGCTGGGCAAGACTGCCAAAAAAGCGGCCAAGAAAACGCCAGCCAAGAAAGCCCCTGTCAAAGAGGCGACGCCTGTGGCGGCGAAGGCTGAACCCGCAAAAACCGCCGCTGCCAGTGCGGGTAAGAAACCAGAGCTCATGACAGCGCCGCGCAAATCCGGGGCCGATGATCTCAAGATGATCAAAGGTGTGGGGCCGAAGCTCGAGAAAACGCTGAATGGCATGGGATTTTACCATTTTGACCAGGTGGCCAAGTGGTCGGCGGATGAATTGGCGTGGGTTGATCAGAACCTTGAAGGGTTTAAAGGTCGGGCCAGCCGTGATGGTTGGATCGCGCAAGCCAAGCTGCTTGCCGCCGGAGCTGAGACCGAATTTTCCAAACGTGCAAAAAAAGACGGCGTATATAAATGAGCCGCATAAATCGACCGATAGGGGGACGTAATGGACCAGAATTCTGCAATGAGTGAATGCACACGCAAGTGGTGGCAGGTTTCAGTGATTTCCGGCGCAGTGATTGCAGTGTTGCTTTGGCTGTTCGTTTACGGTTTTCTTATGTCGCTGGTTGCGGGGATTGTGATCGCCGTTGTGGCAGGTCTGATCCTGAGCAAAGTTAAGTGCGCATCTGAGGCCGAAACACCGGCGATGAAATCCTCTGTAATGTCGCAGACAGCGGCGTCTCCTGTGACAACAACAGAAGTGCCCAAGCCCGCCGCCGCTCCAGTCGCCGCCGCGCCGGAGGCAAAAGCTGAAGCGCCGCCTGCGGCTGCAAAGGCCCCTGCGGCAAAGAAAGCGGCGCCAAAGGCATCGGCGGCAAAGGCGGCTCCCAAAAAGGCCGCTCCGACGGCCAAGAAGCCACCTGCCAAAAAAGCACCTGCCAAGGCGGCGCCTGCCAAAGCGCCCGCAGCATCTGCACGCCAGCCCGTCGCAGGTGACGGAAAGCCAGAGATGCTGACAGCGGCGCGCGCCGGTGGGGCGGATGATCTAAAGCTCCTCAAAGGGGTTGGCCCCAAGCTGGAGGGCACATTGAACGAGCTGGGTGTCTACCACTTTGATCAGGTCGCCGGGTGGCGCAAAAAGGAAATTGAGTGGGTCGACGACCGGTTGAAATTCAAAGGCCGCATCGAACGCGACGAATGGATCAAACAAGCCAAGGTTCTGGCCAAAGGTGGCGAAACCGAATTTTCAAAACGCAGTAAGAAGTCGTAGCGGGGCGTTTCTGATTGAACGCTGATCACAATATCGCCAAAGACGCGGCTGTTGCGCGCAAGGGTCGCCTTGTGGCGCTGGTCATTGCCGGTTCAATGGTGCTCTGGCTGGCGGCTCAGGTGATTGGCGCGTCGATCGGTCTTCCGGGGCGTTATGCGCTGTTGTTCGACTTTGCTGCTTTGGCCGCGCTGATCTGGGCGATGGTCAATATTTATCAAATGCGCCGTGCGCGCCGTGACAACCAAGGGTAGTCCACATGCTGAAAGATCAGGACCGCATCTTTACCAATCTCTATGGGATGCATGACCGCACGCTTAAAGGCGCGCAGGCACGGGGCCATTGGGATGGTACTGCGGGCATTCTGAAAAATGGCCGTGACTGGATCATCCAGAACATGAAAGACAGCGGCTTGCGCGGTCGCGGCGGCGCCGGTTTTCCGACCGGGCTGAAATGGTCGTTCATGCCCAAAGAAAGTGATGGACGCCCAGCTTATCTGGTGGTGAATGCGGATGAATCCGAACCCGGCACCTGCAAAGACCGCGAGATCATGCGCCATGATCCCCACACGCTGATCGAAGGCTGTCTGATCGCGTCTTTCGCGATGCAGGCCAATGCCTGTTACATCTACATTCGCGGCGAATATATCCGCGAAAAAGAAGCACTGCAGATCGCCATTGATGAGGCTTATGACGCGGGGCTGATCGGCAAGAATGCCTGTGGCTCGGGATATGATTTTGATCTGTATCTGCATCACGGAGCAGGGGCATATATTTGCGGCGAAGAAACTGCCTTACTGGAAAGCCTCGAGGGCAAAAAAGGCATGCCGCGCATGAAGCCGCCTTTTCCTGCTGGCGCGGGGCTATATGGCTGCCCGACGACGGTGAACAACGTCGAGAGTATTGCAGTTGTGCCGACCATTCTGCGCCGCGGGCCGGAATGGTTTTCCTCCTTCGGTCGCCCCAACAATGCAGGCACCAAGTTGTTTGCAATTTCGGGGCATGTGAACAATCCGTGTGTCGTCGAAGAGGCAATGTCGATTAGATTTGAAGAACTGATCGAAACCCACTGTGGCGGCATTCGTGGCGGCTGGGATAACCTCAAAGCAGTGATCCCGGGAGGATCGTCAGTGCCAATGATCCCCGGCAAAGACATGAAAGACGCGATCATGGATTTCGACTACCTGCGCGAGCAGCGGTCAGGGCTTGGAACAGCAGCTGTGATTGTGATGGACAACTCGACCGATGTGATCAAAGCGATCTGGCGGCTGGCGAAGTTCTACAAGCACGAAAGCTGTGGTCAGTGTACACCCTGCCGGGAAGGCACCGGCTGGATGATGCGCGTGATGGACCGTTTGGTGACCGGTGAGGCCGAAGTTGAAGAAATCGACATGCTGCTTGACGTGACCAAACAAGTTGAAGGCCATACGATCTGTGCGCTAGGCGATGCAGCAGCCTGGCCGATTCAGGGACTGATCCGCCATTTCCGGGATGAGATCGAGGACCGGATCAAACATAAGCGGACCGGGCGTGTATCTGCGGTGGCTGCAGAGTGATCAAAGCTGCTGTCATAATTGCCGTGTGCGCTTCGGCGGCACAGGCTGCGGACCGTCCGGCGCCAGTGTATTTTGTGGATGCGGTAATGGCGACCACAACGGCCAAGCAACTGGCGCTGGCCTGCCCGCAGATCAGCATCAACCTGGCTGTTGTCGGTGACGATGCCGAGGTGGTGATGGACCAATTGAAGGCCGACGGTTTTGATACCGGCACTGAAACGCTAGGCATGGTTGACCCGTCCCAGGATATTTCTGTGATGCAGGTTGCGTTCATGGACAAACACAAACTTGCCGAAGGCGCTGCGACCGAAACGGTTTGTACCGCCGCCAAAGCCGAGATCGCAGATGGCA
>RCNF010002086.1_pt1 | contig 10685 bp, 11 predicted proteins | sample 2041311 | NCBI WGS metagenome assembly RCNF01 (sample SAMN09708228, study PRJNA481090) | Marine sediment metagenome, whole genome shotgun sequencing project. | biome: marine sediment; feature: ocean; material: sediment; isolation source: Sewage treatment plant 2 marine sediment (STP2) ... | reverse complement strand
AATGGTGGAGGGGGGTGGATTCGAACCACCGAAGCTTACGCGTCAGATTTACAATCTGATCCCTTTGGCCGCTCGGGAACCCCTCCAAAATCAAGCCGGCAATTCTGAGGCAAAGCCACGGCAGTGTCAACCTTCGAAATCGATATTTTTCATGTTTTTAATGATTAGTTAACATACCTGAATAATTTAATTTCAAGTGACAGATAAAGCCCGAAACAACTATGAATCTATATGAACTTTTACAAAAACCTAAACTGCTAACCTTTATTCAATATTGGTTCTGTTTAGACGTTTAAACTATAGCCACTTCAATTACTCGAGGATTGGAATTTTTTATTCCTCTAATCAGGCTTTTCATAGAAAAAATATTGCAATAAGGTACTATTAATAACAACCCATCAATTTACTCTAAAACTTGAAGAGCATAATTAAACAAAGTGTATAAAAAAGTATGAAAGTTACAATCTATGGTGCTGGCTATGTCGGCTTGGTTACTGGAGCATGCATGGCCCAAGTTGGCAATGATGTCTTATGCGTTGATATTGACGAAAAGAAAGTCAACAAACTATCCAAGGGTAAAACAAATATCCACGAATCTGGATTGACTAAGATCGTTGAAGAAAATATAAGCGCAGGTAGACTTAAATTCACTACTTCTGCCACTGAAGGTGTCGAACACGGCTTATATCAATTCATAGCTGTTAATGTACCCTCTGATGATCGCGGCTCTGCTGATGTACAACACGTTCTTAGTGTTGCAAAGTCTATTGCAGATAATATGAATGGCTACCGTATAATCATCGGCAAATCTACTGCACCTGTTGGAACAGCCGACAAAGTAAAAGAAATAATCAGCAGCACTATTCGTGAACGTGGTGAAAAACACGAATTCGATATGATCTCCAACCCTGAGTTTATAAAAATTGGTGCCGCCATCGATGACTTTATGAAGCCGGACAGGATCATCATTGGGTCTGACAACCCACGAACTACAGAACTCATGCGAGAACTATACTCCCCCTTCAATCACAACCGTGATCGAATTGTGGCAATGGACATCAGATCTGCCGAACTAACTAAATACGCAGCCAATGCATTACTAGCTACTAAAGTTAGCTTTATGAATGAGCTTTCTAATATCTCAGAAATTTTAGGTGCAGATATTGAACAAGTTCGCATTGGCATTGGTTCTGATCCACGAATTGGCTATCACTTTATATATCCCGGCTGTGGCTATGGCGGATCACGCTTTCCCAAAGATGTCAGAGCACTGGCACACTGTACAGAAGACCAAGGCTATAACGCCGAGCTTCTGAAAGCTGTTGAAGCAGTAAATTACAGACAAAAAGAAAAGCTTTTTGAAAAGCTCACCAGATATTACGGCGAATCATTAAAAGATAAGACCATTGCACTCTGGGGCTTATCTTTCAAACCTGATTCTTCAGACATGCGTGGTTCGGCTAGTCGTGTGTTAATGAGACTTTTATGGGATATCGGCGCTAAAGTGAGAGCTTATGACCCTGCAGCTAATAAAGTTTGTGGAGAACTTTATGGTGATCAAGAAGGTTTGACTATTTGCAACACGGCAGATGATGCGCTTGAAGGCTCGGATGCGCTTGTCATCCCTACTGAGTGGCAGGAATTTCGCTCACCCAACTTCGAAAAAATTATCAAAACACTCAATGACCCTGTGATCGTTGATGGAAGAAACCTATACAAACCAGATCAAATGAAAGATCTTGGAATCACCTACTATGGTATTGGTCGAGGAGAATAGTTTTCTTTTACAGTATTTAAAAAATACACCCCCCTACTTTTAGGCACTTTTTCAATAAAATAGAAAAGTGCCTTTTTGATTAGTATTTAGGGACTACTCTTTTGAATCTTGCTTTTGGTACAACAAATCCCAAACACCATGCCCAAGCTTTATTCCGCGCGTTTCAAACTTGGTAGTTGGACGCTCTTCCGGCTTAGGCGAATATGGCGTATCTGCCATAGACTTAAAATCATCGGATGCTTCCATCACTTCCGCCATGTGCTCAGCATAAGGCTCCCAATCCGTAGCCAGATGAAATACTCCCCCTGACTTTAAACGACTAGCTATTAAAGATACAAAGTCGTCTTGTACAATGCGTCTTTTATTGTGGCGTTTCTTATGCCAGGGATCCGGGAAAAACAATTGCACACGATCCAAAGAAGCTTCGGGAATTCTATTCTTGATGATCTGTACCGCATCATCATCCATCACACGAACGTTCGTCAGTTTCTTCTCATCGATTAAATGCAACAAACGTCCAACTCCTGGCTTATGCACTTCAATGCCGATAAAGTTTTTATCCGGCGCATTTTCCGCCATTGCTGCCAAAGAAACACCATCTCCAAACCCAATCTCCAGTGTAACTGGCGATTCTGATTCAAATAGATTAGCAATATCAAGCTGGGAGTCACCTCGCTCTATACCAAAAACAGGCCAGATATTCTGCAAGGCATCATCCTGCCCTTTGGTTAATCGGCCTTGGCGTAGAACAAAACTGCGCACGGGACGCATAAACTTATCAGTCACTCTTATCTCTCTTTTATTTATATACACTTTTCATACACCAAAAAAACAATAAATAGAGGTCACCCCCCTACTTTTGGCGTGTTTTATTTAGTTGTTAGCAATCTTTAGTTGTTAGCATTTATCGCTTGCATGAATTGACCGAAACGCTGGGTTAATTCAGACGAACGATTTTCACTCCTCATGCTTGCCAAAATCAGGTCCCGCATACCGGGAATCATAATTAAATCAGCCAAGACCGCACTAAATGCCATTTGATCTTGAATCGCTAATTTTTCAACAAACAAACTCAAGAGCTCTTTATTTTCTAAATCTATCCAGGAGCGACCAGAGATAGCAGCTATAACCTCTATTTCTTTTGCCACCGACGACTGTAAAACCTCAGTCAGGATTTTAGTTTTCTCAACGTCTACAGGCTGCGCAGAAATTGACCTAATTAATGCCGCAACCAACACAACATCTTCAGCACTGTCTAACTCACATCTTAACCGAGCCAACATGGCATCAAATAATGGCTTCTCTAACACCCTATTTTCCAAACCATGTGCAAAACTTTGCAAAGGTGTTGAAGGCATTTCGGGAATAGCACTTGTTAACAAAGAAGCATTACTCTCCTCACCCAACCGCGCAACCACATCCGCAATTCCCTGAAGACCTAAAAACTGCCATTGCTCGTACCCAGGACCACCCTGTTCTTTTGACAACAGATAATCATGCGCATATTGATAGTGTTGCGATGGCTTCTGTCCTAGCTCTACAGTTGCCAAAGCATGAAACATAGCAAGCCGGTCTTCACGCGGCTTAAACGCAAAGGGTGATTCGCCGAGCCCATCTTCGACATCATCACCTTTTTGTTTCGCTTGAATATTCTTGCCCGTTTGCTCAAGCAGGTCGATTAAAAAGACATCACGAGATTGTTGTTTTAAATAACCCAATTCATCAATGGGAAACTGCAAAAACCAGATCACCGCCTGATCTTCTTTATGCTCGGGCCAGAATAATAAAGCCAGCCACGCCTTTTGCTGAAATGGATAAGGGAAAAGCTGTTTTTGTTTTTCTATCTGCTCAAAATACTCATTTGAAATTGGAAAAACCTTACGCCCCATATCAAATACGCGATAATTAAAATCCTCAGTTTTTAAAAAATCAGTAATACTGTCGAACTTTTCCATCGTTTAGCGTTTCTCAGGATCATAAAAATCGGGCATAATCGCACATCTTACAAGCAATCTTCAACTAGCAGTGTAATCTAGTGTGTTAACTAAGCCATCAACTAACTATGTCATATTATAAAAATCACGTTTTTTTCTGTACCAATCACCGCGAAGATGGCAGCCAATGTTGCGCCCAATACAATGCACAAGAAATGCGCGACTACATGAAAAAACGTAGTAAAGAACTAGGCTTAGTTAGCAAAGGTGAAGTCAGAGTTAACTCTGCTGGCTGTCTAAATCGCTGTGAGCTTGGGCCTGTTATCGTAGTTTATCCTGATGAAACCTGGTACACCTTTGTCGACAAAGACGATATCGATGAAATTATTGAAGAGCATCTGTTGAAAGGCAAGAAAGTAGAACGCTTATTGGTCGACAATAAATCCCCGTGCTAATAAACAATTATCAGTAGACCTATTTACAGAATTCAGTATATATAGATGAATAGCGAGAAAATAAAACTCTATGCAGAGTTAATTCGTTTCGACCGCCCGATTGGCACGTATTTATTACTTTGGCCGACATTATGGGCTTTGTGGTTTGCATCAGAAGGCATTCCCAATTTAAAACTATTAATAATCTTTAGTTTAGGCGTATTCCTGATGCGTTCGGCTGGTTGCGCTATCAATGATTATGCTGATCGTGACATTGATTTGCATGTCGCACGCACTAAAAATCGCCCATTAACGAGCGGAAAGATCAGTGCAAACGAAGCACTAGGGGTTTTTGCTGTACTGTGTTTTATTGCTTTCTTATTAGCACTACAACTCAACACCATGACTATTTTGCTTTCTATTGTCGCCGTTGTTTTAGCTGCTAGCTATCCGTTTATGAAACGCTACCACCACTTCCCGCAAGTACACCTTGGTGCAGCATTCGCATGGTCGATCCCAATGGCCTATACGGCGGTAACAGGAATTATCCCACCTTTGGAAGCCTGGCTTTTATATGCCGCCTCACTTCTTTGGACGACTGCTTACGATACACAATACGGCATGGTTGATATTGAGGATGACTTGGAAATAGGCGTGAAATCGACAGCCATTCTATTCGGTAAATACGATAACTTCATTATCGCCACCTTACAGTTACTTGCTTTAATCCTGATTACTGTAGTTGGCATTCTGACTCATCGCGGCCCTGCATTTTATATCAGCATATTGCTTGCTTGCGGCTTTATCGCTTACCAACAAAAGCTCACCCAATACAGAGAACCTCAAAAGTGCTTAGTAGCATTTCTCAATAATAACTGGCTCGGCATGGTTATTTTTATCGGGATAGCCATCGATTATGCTTAATTGATTTAGCGCAAATTTATAAGTTCGCCTTAGCTGCGAACTATTTACACTAGTCGAGCCCCCTAATATCAAGTAATATCGCCACTCTTTACAGATTTAGGATTCACCCATGACAACAGAAAGAAAAAGTTCATACAGCTACGAAGATCTCATTAAAAGCGGAAATGGCGAATTATTCGGCCCTGAAAATGCCCGTTTACCAGCACCACAAATGCTAATGGTGGATCGTATTGTTGAAATCAATTCTGATGGCGGTGAATTTGGTAAAGGTCAAATAATTGCAGAACTTGATATCAAGCCAGACCTTTGGTTTTTCGATTGTCATTTCAAAGGTGACCCAGTAATGCCTGGTTGTCTTGGCCTAGACGCTATGTGGCAACTAGTTGGATTCTTCTTATGCTGGTCTGGAAGCCCAGGACGCGGTCGCGCACTAGGTGCAGGAGAAGTTAAGTTCACCGGACAAGTCCTTCCGGATGCAAAGAAAGTCACTTACAAAATCGATATCTCTCGCTTAATTCAACGCAAACTCGTTATGGGTGTTGCAAATGCAACCATGGAAGTTGATGGTAAAGAGATCTATAAAGCGAAAGATTTAAAGGTTGGATTATTTACATCAACTGAAAACTTCTAAAAAGACTTTTTACACAGACCAAATTACAGACACAAAAAAGCCCGAGGTTCTTGCAAACCACGGGCTTTTTTTATGCTTATAGCTTCTTACAAGTCAGAGGGATTAGTCATCACCCATGCTCATGAAGAATTGCAGGATATACCAGAACAATAGTCCCACACTTGAGAAGAGAGATAGCGAAGCCGCTACGTGCTGCTCAGTATGATACTCATGAATGATATTTGATGTGCTGTAAAGTACAGAAGCAGCAGCGAATAAAATCATTGCACCTGAGAACCAAAGCCCTAATGAGAAGCCAAACATAATGCTGGCAAAGATTAATCCCATTGCAACGAAGCCACCAATCATCAAGAAACGTCCCATAAACGAGAAGTTAATTTTGGTAGAAAATGCCGTGAATGTTAAACCAGCCACTAGTGCGCCCGTAACAATCGCAGCGTTCTGTAATAAGTGCCCATCAGGCGCTCTTACTAGAGCCATATAGATCAAAGGCATGAAGAGAATTGCTTCGGCAACAACGAATAGACCTAAACCCAAGTATTGCTTTTCGCGAGAAATACTAGAATGCGCCCAGTTATTTGCAACTGTAGACACCAGCATAAATGCGCCTAAGACGATCAGCCAGCTCCACTTACTACCTGAGAGCACACCCATAAAAGAAAGCGCCACACCAGACTTGATCAATAGTGTTTCTAACACAGCAAATGCAGCAATTGCACCGGCTAAATGTACATAGGTACGCTTAATAAAATTAGCACGTTCACTTTCTGCTGCATTTGCAACAATCTGGCCCGTACTCATATCTAACTGACTCATTTTTATCTCCGTAAAATAAAAGTAGATCTATGCTTTTAAAAATTTAATGCGTAGATCATGTTTAATATCAAAACTCAATTAGTCTACCATAAACTCTAAAAGTTCTATCAATAGACGGACAAACGATAGGTTATTTTAACCCCTATAAAGACTAACTAGAAGTCACTCCCCTACTTTTAAGGGGTTTTATAAATGATCCCTAAATATTAGACCTAATGATTCATTAATAAATCATTAACTAGACAAAACTAAATAATAAGCGCCGCTGCACTTTCATATTCTTCGCTAATTTCCATCCACTGCATTTCAACAGTTTCTAGCTTTTTATCCAGCTCGCTTTTTTCCAACACAAGATTTTTTAGCTTTTGTTTGTTTTCTTCTGAATAAATATCGGGGTCAGACAGCTGTTTTTCAAGTTCGCCTTGTTTGGTTGAAAGCTCATCCAGTTGTTTTTCTGCTTTTTTCAATTGGTTTAACAAAGGTTGTAGCTGTTTGCGGCGTTGTGCTTCTAGCTGACGTTGTTCTTTTTTGGACAATCCTTTTTCCGGATCTTCTTGGTTTTTATCAAGACCAGTTTCTTTGCTTGCTGATGAAAGTAACTTAGTCGATTCATTTATAAATTTTGCGTAATCATCCAAGTCGCCATCAAATTCTTCTGCTTTGCCATCATGCACAATCACTAATTCATCGGTTACCGTTTTTAGCAAGTGTCGGTCGTGAGAAACAATCACCATTGCTCCAGCAAAACCCTGCAAAGCAACGCTTAAGGCATGACGCATTTGTAAATCTAAGTGGTTGGTAGGCTCATCCAGCAACAGTAAATTAGGTTTTTGATAAACCAGCAAAGCCAGTACCAAACGTGCTTTTTCACCACCAGAGAATGGCGCGACAGGCTCATCGACTCTTTCGCCCTTAAAGCCAAAGCCACCTAAATAGTTACGCAAATCTTGCTCTCTGGCTTCTTTATCTAATGCTCGGAGCTGTTGCATAGCGCTTAAATCGACTCTTAATTGCTCTAATTGGTGCTGAGCAAAATAGCCTATTTTCAAATCTTGCGCTTGCCAAGACTCATCCTCTTTGTCACTGGAAGTATCAGTAACTATCGATTCAAGCTCACCCGCCAGATATTTTATTAACGTCGATTTACCCGCACCATTTGGTCCAATCAAACCTATGCGTTGCCCTGGCATTAATTGCATTTTCACATCGCTGACAATGATATTGTCGCCATAACCAATGGATGCATTCACTATATTTAATAAGCGTTCTGGTAATTTTTCAGGCTCAAAAAATGTAAAATGAAACGGTGAGTCGACCTGTGCTGCAGATATCTCTTCCATTCGACCCAAAGCTTTCAAACGACTCTGTGCTTGCTTTGCCTTAGTCGCTTGTGCACGAAAACGATCTACATACTTTTGCATGTGCGCTTTTTCGCGCTGCTGCTTTTCATAAGCGCTTTGTTGTTGCGCGAGGCGTTCTGCACGAATTTTCTCAAATCCAGTATAGTTTCCTGTGTATAAGGTTAATTTTGCGTGCTCGATATGGGCGATATGTTTGACTACCGCATCGAGAAACTCTCTATCGTGCGAAATCAATATCAAGGTGCCATCATATTGCACTAACCAGCTTTGCAGCCAGATAACCGCATCTAAATCCAGATGGTTTGTCGGCTCATCGAGCAATAGTAAATCAGAGCGACACATTAATGCCTGCGCCAGATTTAAGCGCATACGCCAACCACCGGAAAAACTATCGACGGGATTATTAATCTGCTCTTGAGAGAAACCCAGACCATGCAACAAAGTTGCCGCACGACTTTCGGTGGTGTACCCATCGATTCCATCTAAGCGACCATGCAATTCGCCAAGCAAAGCACCTTCCGCATTTTCTAATTGTTTATGAAGATTGATGTATTCCGTATCACCCTGTAAGGCATATTCTAATGCAGAGATAGTCGTCGAAGGTGTTTCCTGAGCTACATGCGCCACCACCCAATTTGGCGGGATACTAACCGTACCTTCATCCTGACCTAACTCACCGCGCAACATCGCAAAAAGGCTCGATTTACCAGTGCCATTCGCCCCCGTTAAACCGACTTTGTAACCTGGATGTATGCTGATTGAAACATCGGATAAGAGTTTTTGCGGACCACGCCTAAGCGTGACATCAGAAAGTACAATCATTAAATTATTGTGGTTTTACTAAAAGTGGAATATGAAAACACACCCCCCCACTTTTAGCGAGTTTTTAACAGCATTAGAAGTAGAATTATTATTGATGAAACAAAGATCTGTTATAAACCGAATAAAAAAGATACTTTGTAAGCACACATCAGCAACTTAATTAGTCGAGACCCCTTATGAAAGCCAATAAATCTAGCGGTATAGAATTTTTATTCGGTATAACCGCACTATTGATATTCCAACTTTTGGGTGAAGTCAGTGTTCGTTTACTCGATTTACCTATTCCCGGCCCTGTAGCTGGCTTGCTATATCTACTTGTTTTATTGCTAGTTATGGGAAAACTCAAGCGCCCTGCTCCTGAGTCTCTCGAACAATCATCCTTAACTTTATTGAATCACCTTTCACTGCTGTTTGTACCAGCAGGCGTAGGCGTTATGGTTCACTTTCAGCGCTTACAAGAAGAATGGTTACCCATTACGGTAGCACTCTTTTTAGGTGTTTTAATTACGATGGCTACGACTGCATTGAGCATGAAATTTCTGATGCGATTTATTGAAAAAACACCGGATCAAAGAACAGATAAAAAAGCTTAAGAAAACTCATCTGATAATTTTCTAACAAGACACAAATTATGCAAAACACCGATCTACAAACACTCTGGGTATACCTATCAACGTCACCATTAACAGGTTTAACGATAACCTTGGTGGCGTATTTGATTGCTTATACACTTCACCAAAAAACAAGCACACACCCATTGACCAATACGGTATTAATATCGGTGGTTTTACTCATTGTGACGTTAAAAATAACGGATACCGATTACGCGACCTATTTTGAAGGGGCGCAGTTCATTCATTTCTTACTGGGGCCGGTGACTGTTGCTTTGGCGATTCCTTTATTCCAACAATTTGAGCAAGTAAAACGGCTCTTTATTCCAATTATCGTTTCGATGGTTATAGGCATTACCGTCGGAACGATTGCGGTTATGTTTATTGCAAAGCTATTAGGTGCTGATTTAGCCACGCAAATTTCATTAGCTGCACGCTCAGTAACCGCACCAGTAGCGATGGGTATCGCAGAGAAGATCGGCGGAATTCCTTCATTAACGGCCGTGCTTGCGGTGTTGACGGGGATTATTGGAGCGGTATTAGGAATCCAGTTTTTAAATCTGCTTAAAATCAAAGACAATAGTATTAAAGGCATCGCTATCGGTAATAGCTCTCACGGCATTGGTACTGCAAGAGCATTCACGCTAAATAATACTATGGGCGCTTTCGCAGGATTATCTATGGCTTTGGCAGCTTTATTAAATGCATTATTGCTACCATGGCTGGTAAAAGCCTTTCTTCTTGTAAGTGGATGATTATTAAGTCACCCCCCCTACTTATAGGCACTTTTTAAATAGCTTTTTATATAGACAGGATCGCCTTTCGATAGAATTGTAATTCTTCGATCGATTCTAAAATATCGTCCAAAGCCAGATGCGCGCCTTTTTTGGTGTAATCGTTTAGAACTTCTGGCTTCCAGCGGGCAGCTAATTCCTTCAAAGTACTCACATCGAGATTACGGTAATGAAAGTAATCTTCAAGAACCGGCATTTCGCGCGCCATAAAGCGTCTATCCTGACAAATACTGTTACCACACATTGGCGAAGCGCCTTTTGGCACATATTGCTCTAAAAATGCGATAGTTTCTGCTTCTGCCTGAGCGGCAGAATAACTACTCTCTTTTACCCGTTTAACCAAACCAGAACTACCATGATGAGATTGATTCCATTCATCCATGCCATCTAAAACACTATCAGGCTGATGAATTGCAATCACCGGACCTTCAGCAAGTTTATTCAGATCTTTGTCTGTGACCACCGTAGCGATCTCGATAATGACATCATTGAAGGTGTCTAATCCTGTCATTTCCAGGTCAATCCAAATCAAATTATTCTTGTTAACACTCATAGGGTATAATTCTCGGTTGAATTAATGA
>RCNF010002085.1_pt1 | contig 10687 bp, 4 predicted proteins | sample 2041311 | NCBI WGS metagenome assembly RCNF01 (sample SAMN09708228, study PRJNA481090) | Marine sediment metagenome, whole genome shotgun sequencing project. | biome: marine sediment; feature: ocean; material: sediment; isolation source: Sewage treatment plant 2 marine sediment (STP2) ... | reverse complement strand
CGAAGGTCACAGCAGTTCCCACGGCGGGATTTCCATCAAGATCCACCACGCGCACGCGCAAGGACGAGGCCAGGATTTCCCCGGCCACACCGGTCTGATCATCGCCCCAGACCTTGACCATCTGCCGGTCGCCTTCGAAATCGAAAATATGAATCCCGTCATCCTCGGTGTCGGCCACGTAGAGACGGGCGCCGTCAGGTGAAAAACCGAAGGCTAAAGGTCCACTGCCCAGGGTCTGATCGGGGTCGGAGGGCACCGAGAGAGGCGCCAGCCCCACCTGGTACAGACCATCCTGGCGAACATTCAAAATAGCCAGGTCACCCACCGGAGAGACCCGAAGGTGTTCAGCCATGGGCAGGGAACCGAAATCAAAGGCGCCCAGGACGACCGGAGCACCAGGGAGATTCGGATTCGAAGTATCCACCGAGAGGAACGTACGGTTGGGCGTACCGTTTTCCTGGCTGGTCAGGACATAACAGAGGTTGCCGTCCGGAGCGAAGGACAACGAAACGGGAACCTCGTCGGGTGACCCGGCCGGCAGCGGGACCACCGCCAGTACCGATCCGAAACCCTCGGTCTGGGCATCCATGTCCAGGACCACAACGGCGGCCGGATCATCGGCCTGAACCGTCAAGAACGCATGGATTCCGGCGGGATGAAAAGACATTTCCCCCACGACGCCCTGGGGCACAGGAATGGCCAGGTCATTGTCCGTGGCCAGATCGATGATGTGCACCAGCAGGGCCGACGGTTCGGATGCAAGCAGGAAAGCGCCATCTGGGCTGATCGCCAGCGAACCAAGGCCGGAAACATCCAGCGGAATGTTCCGCAGGACATTACCGAAGGTTCCATTTTCCGGGTTCACGTCAACAACTAGCACATCCCCCGACCCCAGGCTGCTTACAAAAGCCACCGAGCCGTCAGGGGCCACGGCGACGTCAGCCACGGCCGCAGAGAAAACGGAAGCATCCAGCAGGAACTGGTGGTATCCGGAACTGTTGGGATCGGTGTCGAAGAAATGGATTTTCCCTTCCTCGCCACCTATGAGCACGAGCCTTCCACCCGGTGCCACGGTCAAGACGTTGGCGAATGCGGGTTCACCACCGGGATAAACCGTACCAGCGGCGTTGAGCAGGCCTGTATCCCCAGGTGTCAGCACCTGGAATTGGATGGAATTGGAGATCTCTCCTGGATTGGTCCCGACCACAGTCACCGGACCCGAAACGGCCCCGGGGGGAATGGTGAGGGAAAGATAATTCGGGCCGCCGTGATCGACGGGAACCATGGTTCCGTTGAAGGAGACCGAAGCGCCGGCGAAATCGGCTCCGGATAAAACGACTCGAGTTCCCGGCGGTCCGGCAGCGGGTTCCAATCCAGTCAGAAGAGGTCCGGCCCCAACGGCGCTGACGACAAATTTCCGCTCGAATTCAACCAGGGAAAAGGCGTAGATACCGTCGGGTGAAAACACCAGGTCCACGGGATTGACCCGGGAAGGAATGCGGGCCACCAATCCGTGCAGGGTACCCGAGCCTTCGCGAAGGTCCAGCACGTCGATCAAATTGGACTGGTGGTTGGCCGCATAGATGAATGAGGCGCTGGGTGTGACCGCGCCTGCTTTAAGGGAACCGCCGGTACTGAAATCGGACTCTTTGGTGAAAGTCGTCAAATCGACGATGGACAGATACCCCGAATCGTCCGTGACGTAGGCACGATTACCTCGGGGATCGACCTGGATATCCGTGGGCAACGACTGCACGCCAATCCTGGCCACCAGGGATTCTGATTCCAGGTTAAAAACCGCCAATTTTCCATTGCTGGTGGTTGCGAGCAGGTGGTCGCCGGATGGTTCAACGGCCAGAGGCCCCAGCAGAACAGGTCCCGTACCCGTCAGTGAACCGACCTGGTTTTCGAAAGTCGCGCTGCTGGTGTTGAGGTCCCAGATCTGCACCTCGCCCACGGTTGTCACATAAGCCCTTCGGCCCGAAGGACCGATGACGATGCCACTGGGTACCTCGGACAGGGAAATTTCGTTCAACAGCGAAACCGGATCCCCGGGCGGGACGACCGCTGCGTCGTACTGGAAACGGTAGAGTTTCTCGTTGCTCCGACTGACGGCATAGATACTGGTCCCGTCGGGGCTGACATCCAGATCATTCAATCCGCCATCCACGGAAATGAGGGTCAAAACAGGATTGGCGGGATCGGATACGTTGATGACCGCCAGCCCCACATCCAGGGCCACGACGGACACGTTGCCATCGGGCAACACATCGACCGCGCGGGGCAGCCCCGGCAGGTCCACGGTGGATATCTCCAGGCCGCGGGCCACCTGGTCCGGCTCAAGAACAGTGAACAAGGTCGTGGCGCTACCGGACCCGGGGTCGGTGACGACCAGGTCATAGGGTCCAGGCTCCAGTTCCGTTGGCACAGCCACGAGCAGTTGGTCCGATGCCCAGTCCAGAACCGGTACGGGAACCGCCCCGATGGTCACGGTGGCCGGGTCGCCCGCCGAACCGAATCCGGCTCCGTTGATCACGACCAGGGCCCCGCCGATACCTTTGTTGGGCGACAGGTTGTCGATGTAAACGGGCGGCTGAGCTCCGGTGGTAAAAGTGAGTATGAAAGGAGCGCCCATTTCATTGCCGAAGAGGTCGCGCACCCCAGCTCCGATTTCCACTTCGTAGGTGGTATCGAACTCGAGATTGGCTGAAGGCACGTACATAAGGGTCTGATCTTCCTGGACCAAGGCGGCGTTGCCGGGCACGAAATCTCCGCCGGCCGCGGGAGTGAAATTGAAATTTCCGATGAAACTTCCGGAATCGACCGCTTCGGAGAACTGGAACAGGACCGCGGTACTGACCGCCACATCAACGGCACCTTCCTGTGGTGAAAAAGCCGCCACCCAGGGACCGATGTCGTCGATGTTGGTGAAGATGTCAGCCACCGTGGTCATGCCTGCGGACACGCTGAGGGGCGTGCGCTGCTCCGCGTCATCGGTGCTGGACTCGGCCTCGTCCCAGTACTCGGGAACGATGAGGACCTCAGCCTCGGCGTATATCAAATGGTTGATGTTGCCGGGCTGGATGTACCCGATGCTGGACGATCCGTCCAGCGCATGGATGGCCACGAAATAGTCACCATCAGCCAGCCCCGCGAAATGATAGGACCCATCGCTGGGCAGAGTGTAATCACAGGCCACCGTGTCCCCAACGGCGCCACCCGGAAGGGCCTCGATGGCAAAGGCGATCACGCCTGGTACCGGTGTGCCCGTCAATCCGTCGTAGACCGATCCCCGCAGATGGCCGGCACTGTCGAGCGCCGACTCCTCGGGATAAGCCCGGAACATGGCCATTTCATCCTCCACCGAGAGCAAGGAGCCTTCGGTGCCCGGAGGCAGGACAAAAAACATGGTCGAGGTCGCCACCGCGGAATGGGAAAGCCCCATCATGTGTCCCGCTTCGTGGGTCACGATGCTCTGGATGTCCACGCCGTTGCCCATGGTGGGCGTCTGGAAGGTTTCGGTGGGATTGAAAATCATGTCCGAGTCAATGATCTGCCCGGGCCGGTAGACCGTGGTTCCATCCACGGTGGGGGTCAAATAGGAAGTGGACAGACCTACGGCCAGGACACCCGAAGGAAATACGAAGTCGGGGTCCGAAAAGGTAACGGTATTGACCAGATCCATGGCATTCGCATTCGGATCCGGGGTGGTTCCCTCGTAGGTGATGGAGATTTCGGCGCCGGCCACCGTCAGCCAGGTCATGAATCCATCCTCAACTGCGGTAAAGTCGCTGCCGTCGGTGATACCGGGAGCACCGTCTTCATGGATCACAAATCCCAGCGGCAGGGTATCGTCGGACCAGTATTCGATGTGCCGCGAACCGACGACGGGATCGATACAGCCGTCCCCGTCGCGGTCGAAAAACGCCGCGCTTTCGGTGGGGCAGAGGTCGTCCACGTCATAGACGCCGTCACCGTCGAGATCATCGACGGACCAACCGCAGGCCCGCGGATAGAAGGTGGGGTCCAACCCCGGATCCGGCCCGTCGGCCACCAGGATCTGAACATTGTCGAAAAACGGTGCGGCGTTCCGGGTCTCGGGATCCCAATTCCACAGGTGGCCGAAATCATTGGCGCTCAGTCGGATCTTCAGGCGGGTCTCTCCGGCAGGAAGGAAATTGGTTACGTCGAATTCCCTGCGGTTCCACCCCTCGGTCCCGAAATAGAGGAAATTGTCGGTTACCCAGACGTCATCCTGTCCGGCCACGAACCAGCGGAAGAAAATACCGTTTTCCGGGGGCAGATCCTGATAGACGTCAAATGAAAGCAGCACGCGCGTATAGGGCGAAGGCAGAATGATTTCCGGGGATTCGATGACAATTTCCAGATCCCGCCCGGCCTCGCGTTCGGTCGGCGAAGCGTCGGGGAACTCGAGAGTCACCGGGTCATAGGCCACCCAGGCATTGCACGTGGTGGCGGGGTCGCCGGTGTCGTAGACATCGCCCGGCAGACCTTCGGTGAAGGCGGGTTCGGCGACTAGACGGAATTCGCCGCCCACCGGATCGGCTGTCGAGGGTGTCCACCCGGCTCCGTCGTATTCGAAATCGTCGGCGTCATACCCGGACACTTCCACGTAGTCCAGTCGGTAGGCGCCATCGGTATCCAGGTTGCCGGCTTCGTCGTCCCAGGAACCATCACTGATGAACCGGAAACGGATCAGAACTTCCTTGTCGATATATTCGGAAATGTCATGGGAAAAAACCTGAAAATTCCCGTTGGTGGATCCCGAATGGTCAGCCAGAGGCTTGAACATGGCGCCGTTGTTATCGGAAATCTCCACGTAAACGTGATCACTGCCTTGCTCGGTATCGAACTGGATGGCGTAGGAAATCTGGGTGACTTCATCAGCGGAAATGATGAAACCCTTGGTCAATCGCTGGTCCCAGGAAGAACCGTAGCCCGGTGGCGTGCCCCAGCTGGGATCGTCGTCTCCGCACCACCAGACGCCGAGTTCGGTTTCGGTTTCCTCGTGGAAGTAAAAGGTGTGCTGAAGATGCACTTCCTGGAGGGATAGATCCCGCGGGACCCAGCCCCCGTCTCCGCCCTGGAAATCCTCGTAATAGACCAGGGTCTGGGGGGCCTCGATGACTTCGACCGGCACGGCCAGGGAATTGTCCGATTCATCGGTTTCAGAAATGGCATCGAAGGGATCGATCTGGGCTATGAAATAAGAAGGACCCGCGGCAGCCGCGAACGGAACAGCGGCCGAACCGTCGAAGGTCCAGGTCGCCCCCGCCGCCAGCCCGGGAATGGTGGCCCAAAAAACATAGATATCCTTGGGTATCGGGAAATCCGGTGATTCGGAAACGACCACGCGCACCAGGACCGGATTGATAACAGGGTCGGGGCCGGCATTGCGGACCGACAGCGTGATGGCGTCACCGATATCCACACCCTGAACGGCCATGGCCGGGGCGGTGAATTCATCCAGGACCAGATTGACCGTCCCTCCGGCAACGGATTTATCCTGCTGGTTGGCATCCGAGGTGGGAGCTCCGAATATCTGGAGTTCGTTCTTGGCCGCCGCGCCTGAGGCAACAAGGGTCAACACCCCGCACAGCAGCAGGAAAACGATAGTATATCTAGGCATGACATTCCCCCGATTGAATCCGATTGGTTGCTATTGCTTGATGGCCTGGTAATTCTCGCCCAGAGCTTCCCGGAGAAACTTGTCCAGAGAGACTTTTTCAAGTGCGGACGTGGGGTCGGTTCCCCCGGGCGCCCCCACCATCTTGGCCCCATCCAGGGCTTCGCGCATGATGTAGGGTGTGCCCGAATCAGGGTCCCTTGAGACCTTGAATTTTCCCTGGGAAAACCCAGCCACCTGGAATCGTCCCTCCGTAGCGGGTTCCAGGAACAGGACCACCTCTTCTCCTTCGGCCCAACGCAGGGCCCCGTGGGCGGTGACCTGAACATTGTCGACAGTCCCGCCCAGCTGCAGAACCTCGACCGAGCCGCCGGGGCGGCCCTTGTAGGATTCTTCAACGGCGATGACCGTCGAAGTGAAAATTTTGGTACGCGTGTCGTTCCAGAAGGAGCGAACGTTCACGACGGTTCCCATGACCACCGCGGACGAATCCTCCCCCAGCTGTTCCACGCTTTTGAATATGACCTGCGTTGCGGAAACCGACAGAGCCAGTCCAACCAGGCAGGCAACGAAGACAATGAGCCGTATTGAGATCAGTTTCATGATCTCACTCCTTTGGCCTAGACGTTCAGTGGGCGAGCTTTTTGGGGAGAGTTCGGCAAAGATACATCCCATGGCCGACCATACCACAAATCCTCAAAATTCGCCACTGCAATTTGGTGTGTCAACAGGGGTCTGATGACGCTCACAAGAAGGCAGTAAGTTACTTATAAAATGAAGGGCCACAACCCCTAATACCCACATTAACTAACAGAAACCGAATATTCCTTTTCAGGTGCCCGTCTTCTGTCCAGGGAAATGATGAGCATAAATATCAAAGAATGACCGCCCAGGCTGCCCTGAGCGGTTATGAGGATTTCTCAAATTTGTTCCAAAAAAGGTCCGTCGACGGAGTAAAAAATCAGCCTACCGGACCAGGCTGACAGAAACTGAGGCCATCAGATCCCCGGCCGTCAAGCGGCAGATGTAGGTCCCGCTGCTGACTCCGCGACCGCCGGCGTCCTTGCCGTTCCAGGTGACCTGATTCAGCCCCTGGGAGAACTCCCCCTGGGCCAGGACAGCGACTTTTCTGCCAGTCAGATCAAACACGGCGACCTCGCCGGTGACATTCCGCTCCGGGCTGAAGGCGACCATGACCTGGGGATTGAAGGGATTCGGGTAGGCCACCAGATCGATGGGCCCGTATTCAGGAAAATCCCCCACCGGGCTTGATGAGGACTCAAGAACGGCGACTTCGGCCAGGGTAGCCGCACAGGCGATGGTTATCTGGGTTCCTATGTGGGCTGAATCCGAAATCTCCCTCCAGTCATCGGTGGTCCGATGATAACTCGGGTAGCTGCCCCAATCGTAGTCGATGGCCAGGAAGGCCGGAATGCCCGCCTGTTGGAAGGGAACGTGGTCACTGCCCCAGCTGTTGTAGTCCTTCTGGTTGCCGATGTCGGTGTGAAGATTGGTCTGGGTTTCCATGATGGACATGAGCCATTCCCAGGAGGGCTGACCCTCGATGCGCACGGCGTAGTGGTCGTCGAAGAAAGCGACCATGTCCATGGTGATGGCGGCGATGATATTTCGCCCGGTGGCCGTGGCCTCATTGACGAAGTGGTAGCTGCCGTACAGCCCCTGCTCCTCCGAATCGAACAGCACGAACTGAACCGAGCGCTCGAAATCATGACCGGCCGAGATCCGGGCGATCTCCATGACCGAGGCCGTCCCCGAACCGTTGTCCTCGGCCCCGGGAGCCAGAACTGGTGCATTCTCGGAGACCGAATCATAGTGTCCTCCCACCACGACATATTCGTCGGGGTAGGTGGTGCCGGTCTTGGTGGCCACGATGTTACGGCAAGGCGTGCTGCCGGAAATGAAGGCATCGAATTCGACGGAATACCCATACCCGGTCAACTTGTCGGCCAGGTAATCGCCGACCAGGGTCTTGTCTGCGGTGCTGTAGTAGCGGGTCGAAACCGACTGGGTGCCATTGTACTCAAAGGTGGTGTTGCCGCTGATCTCCTGGATGGTCAGGAAAAAAGCCGGTTCGCTGACGTTGCCGACATAATCCTGGACCAGGGCCAGGTCCTTGTCGCCGGACATTTCGGGGGCGGTCACCGCTTGATTGAGATTCCGATCCCAGCCCACCGGAGGTGTATCCAGGGGGATGTGGGTTCGATCGATATCCATGCCCGCGAAATCGTTTGCTTTGGCCGCAGGAATTTCGACCACCAGGACATCTTCACTTTCCCAGTGGATGAGACCGACACCCGACAAGCGGGACGCCACCTCGGCGGCGGAATGGGAATGGCACTTCTCCTGGATCAGGTAAAATTCCGAGTCCTCGAATCGCGGCGCAAATGCCAGGCCGAACCGGGATTCGTTGCCGGGAGCCAGGCGGTCGGCCACCAACAGGCCGCCGGGGACCTCATAGGTCAGGACCGAAAGATTGGCTCGCTCCGGATGGATGTCCCGAACCGTGGCGTCGGGGACAAAGGACAAACCGGCGGAAAAGGCCGCCACCGGCAGGCAAAGCCCCAGGACGACAGTGGCCAAAAATAGCCGGAACTCGATACTGCGGAATCCAGAACGGGTCATATCAACGAAAGCCGGAAGGCCAAACATGGTGACTCCAGAGGATGCATGGGTTGGGCGATAAACAGCCGTCACCCCGTGCCATGAGGCCGGCGGGGCTACGGTTTTCAGGTTCAATCTATATTATACAACATTGGGTGCCTTTTTTACCAATTTCCTCCAAAAAATCTGCTCCCCATGCCCTCTGCCTGAGCGGAAACTGCACCAGGTTTTGTATTTAACAAGATTTGTGATATGATAATCAATCACTCCTGGGAATTTGCATGAAACAATAAGGAGGTCCCAACCATGAAAAAGCGTATTGTGCTCCTTTCGGTGGCTGCCCTGTTCATCGGGAACACGGCCTTGGCCATTGTCGATACCGGCGAAAACAGTCTCGGCGTCTATTTCGACGCAGGCACCTTTGAAGAGAACTGCATTGACGCCCCCTACCTGGAATTTTTCTCAATTTTTTTCGTGATGGCCAACTGCACCCAGCCCTCCATAGGCGGCTTTGAGTTTGCCTGGGCGATTGATCCCGATCCCGCCGGACAGGTCCTCATTGTGTCCGCCGTTTTGCCCCTGCAGGCCCTGAACATTGGCGACAATTTCAATTTTATCGTGGGGTTGGGTACCCCCCTTGCCACCGGGCCGGCCACGGTGCTGGTTGAGCTTCAACTTTTTAGCGTGATTCCGGATTTGATGGGCCACATTACCCTGGGGCCCGTCACCCCATCTTCGATCCCCGGTCGAACCGCGTTTGTCGATGGCATCGACTACGAGATCCTTTTGCCCATGAACTACTCAACGCTTGATGGCGTGATCGTGACCCTGGATGACAATGGGTGGGTCCGACCGGGAGTTGCAACGTTCTCCTGCCCCGGGCCTGTGGCCATTGAACAATCGTCATGGGGTAGCGTGAAGGCACTGTTCAACTAGCTTCTTGCGGGCCGGAGGATTTGACCGCGCCTCCGGCCCTCTCTACTATCATGCCATCAGGGTTTTCATTCCCTGGAACCTTGGTTTTTCGCCTAAAGCCAAACCGCATATTGGATCCTCGCTCTTTTTGCTTCGCCCCCGGTGTTTTGCTTGTCAAAAACCCCACCGCGAAGAGAGGGCATGTCATGAGGATTTCTTACAAACTCTCCATCCTTTTCATTCTGGTTGTGTCGGGACTCCTGGTTTTCGGATGTTCGAAAGATACCGAATTACTGGGTCCCGAACCCGGCGCCTACAAATTTTCGGCATCGCCGGACATCCTCATGGAAAATTTCCAGGAGGCCTACACGACCATGGACCTGGACGGGTACGGCCGCCTGCTGCACGAGGATTTCATCTTCAGCTTCCAGGCCTGCGATGTGGAAAAATTAGGCCTATCCAAAGATCACTTCACCCGCGAGGACGAACTGACCACCGCCGAGCACATGTTCGCGCGCAAGGCCCACGTCAAAGCCAGCGGGCAGGTGGTGGCCCCCATTCTGACCATCGAATTCCTGCGATTCGAGCGGGAGGGCGATTGGGTGGCCATGAACGATCCTGACAAGCCCGGACTGCTGAAAGGCAATTACATGGTGGACATCGTCATGGACCGGGGTCCCGAGGGTACCCTTTCCATTCGTGGGACCTGCGTATTTTTCGCGGTGGGCAGTGGAAGTGTGGGGTATAGGTTGATCGGCTGGGTGGACCGGACGGGCGGGTGCTGAGAGGATTTACATCGCCAATTCTTGAATGAGGATTGGATCAGGGGCCGCCCCATAGGAGGCGGCCCCGACCCATTTCCTACTTGCCATCCCCCGGTTCGGGGTTTTCAAACAGGATGACTTCCAGTTCCAGGCCGTCCTGGGGTTCGGATTCGTCCTCGGTGCCGACAAGGTTGCGGATCATCACGAATCTGCCGTCGCCCAAAAGGAGCAGGCGATCGGTTTCAGGGTTGCCGTCAACAGCGAGGGCCACTTCGCGCTGAAACTCGCCGGCGCCGTCGAATTCATCGAACCGGATGAATACACTCTCGGGAAGATCCTTCTGACTGGCGCAATGCTCGACCCAGAGCTTGCCGTCAGGGCGCCAGCGGACGCGTTTGATTTCCGGTTCGTTGGGCATGGCTTCACAGATGTAGGGGCCGGCGCTGTAAAGATCCGTCAGGTCTTTGATTTCCTCCTCCGTCCTGGGGCAGGTGCGGACGGGCATTTCAAGCCGAAAACCCGATCCATCCCCATTGCGAACAACGACCTGATAAAGATCACGTTCGGGAACCAGGGCCATCCGGCCTGTTCCGTCGATGTCGAATCGGCCTCCGGCATATGGTTCGTGTTCGTCACTTTCCCGGGAAGAGGTTTCGCTGAAATTGGTATGGAATACCTTTTCGCCTAGCAGCGCCAGTTGGTTTCCGTCGTCATCCATCAAGACCAGATGGTTGACCCA
>RCNF010002084.1_pt1 | contig 10693 bp, 11 predicted proteins | sample 2041311 | NCBI WGS metagenome assembly RCNF01 (sample SAMN09708228, study PRJNA481090) | Marine sediment metagenome, whole genome shotgun sequencing project. | biome: marine sediment; feature: ocean; material: sediment; isolation source: Sewage treatment plant 2 marine sediment (STP2) ... | reverse complement strand
TTTCGTGGTCGTTCTATTTCATAAAAACGATTAGGCATGCCTAAAACAACTTCATAATAAAACTTAATTGCATTGATTGCTTGATTGAGATACGAGTTGGATACGTTTCTATGAATAAGTGTCTGGAGGAACGCTCTGATATCACTTTCGTCAATTGTATTCAACTCTTTTTCTTTATAGTGGTTGATGAACATTTCAAAAAAGGACACATAGGTACGCACTGTACTATTGGCATACCTTTTCAATTCTAATTTTAACAGATATTCTTCAGGGCAAATCCTGTATTCCGGAATAGTTTTTCTTTTCCTAAACCATTCTACATCAACATTTTCATTTTTAGTAATTAAAGGTCTATTCGTTAAAAATCGATTGTAATTTATCCAGACCATACCCTTGAAGGTATTGAAAACAATTCCAAGATTACCTTTGGTATTGGGAATGTATGCCATGTTATATTCCTTGCTCCATTTTGGGTTTGGAAGCCCCTTGATTAATCCTTGAATAAGCTTATCTGGAGAAAATTTAATGCCTATCATTTTTTGATTATTAATCATAAGATGATAGAGCGTTATAGATTTTACTGAATTCATGTAACAAGTTTAGTACTGTTTTCAATTTTTAAAAGTATATTATACGCATAATATGCGTTTACAAATGATTAAAATTAAAATATGCCCCATATGCGATACCTCAGTAAAAGGTAGGTCAGATAAAAAATTTTGTTCTACAAAATGTAAATCCATTGACCAGTATGAAAAGCGTCACGCAACCGAGGATTTTTATTTAATGGTAGAAAGACAATTGAGGACAAATAGAAAACTCTTGAAGAGTTACAATAAATCTGGTTTCACAACAATTAGAAAATCTGAACTTACTAGGGAAGGGTTTAATCCTAAATTTTTTACCCATTATTGGAAGAACAAAAAAGGGGAAGTATATCTTTTTGTTTATGAATATGGATTTTTAAGCACTAGAAATAACGGAAAGGAAAAATATGTTTTGGTTACTTGGCAAGATTATATGGATTAATAATTTTTGGCGTCAAATATTTTCTTAAATTTGATATGCAAAAGACGCATAAAATTTGCTTCTAAATGTGCCATTTTGAACCGAGTTTATAATTCGGTTAACCGTTTAAAATAAAGACCGTAAGAGTCTGATAGTTAACATATTGTGATGATAAAATTAGTTCTGTCATCCCGACAAGCAGAAAGCCTGGAAATCAATAGATTTTCAGGCTTTATATTTCCAGCGAAAAATGTAATTAGGATTATCCAAATCCTAAGAGTTTGCACGTATTTTTTAGATACAAAATGTAAGAAGGCGCTAGTCTTTACTTTTTCATCTACCTACGGACAGGCTTTTTTACCAGAGGGTTTTGCTATAATTAATACAGTCCCATAAAATATTAATTAACTTTAGAGAACTGGACTAGGGCTTTTATAGGAGGTATTGTTGTATACAGTTTTTAGTCTTGGTAAGCTCCAGAGGAATATGTTAGTTCATAACTGTGAGTGTAAATCTCGAATACTATTCCGAAAGGATCCTCTACATAAACCATTTTATAAGGTTTTTCGTTCGGATAATATTCTCTTATTGGCATTCGTTGTTTACCACCATATTCTACTATTTTTTTTGTCAAATTTTCAATATCAGGATCCTGAACACAAAAATGAAATAGACCTGTATTAAAAGGATTGAATTTTGGCACTTCTTTATTTCCGTGCGGAAATGAAAATAATTCGATACCAATTCCATCTGAAGTTGACATATGAGCAATTTCGAATTCTTCCCAATCTTCACCAAAAACATCAATGCACATTTGTCCAATTGCCGTATCTCTTTCCTTCCGGACTTTTGATGGTGACATAATTACATACCATCCCATTACGTCTTGATAAAAATTCACAGCTTTTTTTATATCTGGAACAGTAATTCCGATATGTGAAAACGATCTTGGATATTTAGTATTATTCATAAGATTTTGGTTTAAATTGTATACAACGACCTGCTAAACGCAGTTCTGTGATTTTTAAGGGAATTCAGCCTTTTGATTACTATTTTTATTTTGTTGGCAACTGACTTTTTTCTTTATTCGTAAAATCTGATTATTTTACCGTTGTCTTTGCCAAAAACACTACGGACGTAAGCCTTAACTACTTTTTTCATTGGAACCGGATTGTGTCCGGGGAAGTAGTCCTTGTACTTTTTATACGCATCTTCCACCATTCCTAATGAGACTGCATTTACTCTAATGCCATTCTCAATTTCCAAGGCTACTGCTGCAACGAAACTATGTATACCACCATTAACCATTGCGGCACTCGTCGTTTTTACCACCGGGTCATCTGCTAAGATACCTGTTGATAGTGTGATTGAGCCATTTGGGTTTAAATAGTTTTGTCCTATTCGAACAAGATTCACTTGCCCCATTAGCTTGCTTTTTAGTCCAATATAGTAATCCTCTTCTGTAAGGTCCTTAAAGTCTGCCCACTTGGCTTCTCCTGCTATGCAAACTATTGCATCCAGAATGCCTACTTGTTCCAAGCCCTTTTTAATTGATTCACTATCTGCGATGTCAATTGTTAATTCACCGCTGTTTCTCCCTGCTACTATTACTTCATTGTCTATTGACAAATGTTCAGTTACTGGCTGCCCAATCGTTCCGTTTCCACCAATTATCAATATTCTCATTGCTGTTCTTTTTAACTGCTTGCCGTTATAGGCTATTCTTTTACAAATACCATACAGTGTTGCCAAGGTAGATTACTACTATTTTTTTCTAACATAAAACCTGCCACTTCCAATTCCTTAACTGCTTGTTTTTGGGTCATTTTATGAACCTTTTTAATGGGCACATTAGCATCTTCACCTCGATACTCGATTAAATAAATTTTACCGTTTGCACGCAATGCCTTTTTTATGGAAGCAATCATTTCTATTGGGTAACTAAACTCATGATATACATCGACCATAAGGACTTTATCCACTGAATTTTCTGGTAAGTTGACACTTTTTTCACTTCCTTTTACGGCTGCCATATTATTAACCTTACCCGTCTCAATACGATAGTTTATCGCTGCTAACATTTCATCTTGAATATCAACAGCATAAACTAATCCTTTATTGGCCATTGGAGCCATTTTAAATACATGATAACCGGATCCGGCACCAATATCTGCAATAGTATCTTCTGGTTTAATATCCATATTCTTCAACAATCTAGTCGTATTCTCTTCTTCCTCACGTTCAGGGCGGTCTAACCAGTTGATGCCTTGAAATCCCATTACAAAGGCAATTTCTCTTCCCATATACCATTTTCCGGTGCCATTTTGGTCTCCCCTTTTATAAGTATATGCTTCTAAAGAAGTGGCATCTTGGGCTATAGAACTTGTTGATAAGCAAACTAGCAGTAGAAATATTGTTATTTTCATATTGTAAATCTCTATAAGAAATTCAGCACCAATGAGCTATACGTCTCGTTAGCCTTTCGTTACTTTTTTTATCGTTTTTCATTGTTTATTTCATTATCAATTAATGTAATTATAGCATTACACATAGTCTTCATTTTATTAAATTGCATATTCATGACGGAGAATTCGTAAACAGCCATGACAAAGCCATTCTTCTGTTTAATATCTTTTAGCATGGCCTCATAATTTGCTTTGGGCAATGCTATATTTTCGCCTGCCTGTCCTTTACTAACTTGATAAGTAAAGTTTTTTACAATAGGATTTAGGTCTAATACACCATAGGAGGGTTCGTATAATAAAACCTCTGCGTCATATCTAAAATGTTCTTCTTCATATTTTAATTTTTTATATAACGCTTGAAGATTAAGGAGTCCATTTTTTATTGAGTCGTTAGAGATCAAGGCCAAATTCCCTGAATTAATAAGTTCCTGAAATGTATTGTCGTGTTGCGAAAATTTCTGCCAGATATAAATATTTGTGGTATGAAAGGCAAAATCGTTTAAATCTGTTAAGGGTTTACCTTCAAAATGTTCTAATACCTTATTGGCAGATTCAATTCTTGAATTTCTAATCGTTATGTATTTGTCTAATTCAGAGATGTTTAAATTAAGGTCTGTTTTTAAGTTTTCTAAATAATGTAATTCCTGGTTACGTAGTTTTCGATTTTCGTTGGAATTGTTGATTTGAAGCGCAATTAAGATACCGATAACCACAAGGATTATTTCACCTATGGCATAAAACAGATATTTATTGAATTGGTTATCATTCAACAATTTTTGTCTAATTTTTCTAAAGAATTTTATCATTGGTTAGCGGTTTGTCATAATGAGGAACAACGGTTGGGCTCGTTGTGGAAAAGTCCGCGAGGACTATTCCGCGAGAACCAAGCGCTTGCTTAAAGATATGAATTTCGGGAAGGAAATCCGCCGTAATGGATTATAGGTGCTGTTAGCGGCAGTTTTCACATTTAATATTGTTCCGCTAATCGGCTGCTATTTGCTGATTGTGAATTTAATCCTTTAAATATTAGCCAAATCGGAAGAAATAGTTGAATTAAACCCATCGGGAGAAGCATATTCATACTAATGCTATACCCAAACATTGAAAAGAGTTCTTCGGTAAACATGAGAATCACAGCTAGTATCCCAATGACCGAAATAGTTCTTGGGATTAATTTGGACGAGTATAATGTATAATACAAGACAAAAACAGGAAGGCATGAAATCAGTAATGAGAAATAGTGAGTCCACCAATGCCTTTTATATAATATAGTTCCTATAACCTCATATGAATTCGAGTTATCTCCTCCATTAGTTACATATTCCTTGCTCAATTCCAGTAGTGATAGAACACTGACATTATCAATTGCTATAGCTACGAAATATAGAATACAAAAAGCAAAGTAAGTATAAGCCAAATTGACACTATGCCTTTTGAAAATGGGTAGTAGAAGAATTGCAATAATAATGGATGTTGTTCCGCTTAAAATTCCTAGAAGTGTAGAAATGATGATTTGATTGGAGTTTGAAGAAGTGGAAGTAAGGAAATTATTCGTAAAAAGAGAACTCTGTAAAAATTGATACATTGTAACTCCCATAATAAAAATAAGTAGAAATAATACGCCTATAATTCTTCCTGTTTTTTTGTTTGAATTCATTTTATGGTCTTTTTGATTGATAATTCGTAAGACGCTATAGTAGATAGAAAGTTACAATAAGGTATATGATTATCTTATTTTTCAATTGCACTAACCTTAGATTAAGCACTAACTACCGCATTATTTTTATACGGTGTTGGCGGTTCGTTTTTTATTCTAAATGCTTTGTCCAAATGTCAATAGATTACTATCTGGGTCGAGTACGGAAAATTCCTTTTGTCCCCAAGGTTTAGTTTCCAATTGTCCATTCGGGTGAATAGTCGTTTTATATTCTAATAATGATTGGTAAAAACTGTCAATGTTGTCAGTTCTAATATAAACTTGTCCATAGTTCTCTTTAGGGTCAAGTTCTTTAAATTCAAAAAAATGAATTTCTATTTTATCTTTTTGAACCATTAAATACCCTTCATAATCGCCTATTTCTTGAAAACCTAATTGATTTATGTAAAAATGTCTTGTGGCAGATTTATTACGCATTGGTAATTTCGGATTAATGTCAGTTAGCATAATTCAAGTAATAGCTTTTGTAAATTCATACTTTTCTTGTGTTCAAATTCAGTTTAAAACTTCCCATAAATCTCAAAAGTGTAAACTATGTCCCTTTAACTCTGTAAAGGATGTCAGTTTATCGTACCCAATGACTGCTAACGGTTAGTAAAAGAATAGTAGTCGATTAAGAGCTACAATCCTTGAATTTACTGCTATCTCGGCTATTATTCTTATACATTGTTACGAAACGTATGTATTCTTTATTTACTCATTGCTATTTTCTCTGCAGGGGCAAATGTTCTCACTTCCAGTTTCGCTTTTGCTTCTTTACCTGAATTATTGAATTTACAGTCAAAAGTTATGGAATGATTTCCACTACTTACTTTTAAATCTGAAGGTATCATATCAAATTCACTAATTAGATTCCAGTTAACATTATAAACATGGGCTTTAACACCACCGGTGTACTTAACAATTTCACCTGCTTTCAAAGAAACAGGTAGTTCAATTTCCTTATAATTATCTATTTCCATTGTTATATTCGAGATATCACTATCAACGGCATTAATAATGAAATTTATTGTTTGTTCTTCTCCTGAGTGGTCAAAATTAAAAGTAGAATATAGAGGTTCTCCAGGTTGTCTTACTTTTTTATTGTGAGTGAATTTACCCGAATTTACACGATGTAAATCAAATTCATTTTCATTAGAGGTAACTAATGTATATTCGGTGTCAACATCTTTCATGATTTCAATTTGATCTGTAGTAAATAGCCCTTCAAGTCTAATTTTTTCCCAATCTCCAATAAGTTGTAATATTTTGTTTTTATTACCATTTTTTTGAACGGCCTCATCTCCTGCAATAAAAGCAAAACCGGCATTATGTGCGGCTGATCGTGTTAGCAACCATTCAACATCTTCAATACTAGTTTCAGGAGCCATTTTAAACCAACCCAACATTCCTGGCATAAAGTTTCGTTTAAAATAGGGTTGATTTTTCATTCTGTATTCGGTTTGACTTTCTCTAAAGCCAGCATACCAAGGTTCACCCCAATTCATTCGGGTATAAATATGCCAGAAAAAGTGAGTGGTTCGGCTAGCATCAATAATTAAGTGATTTTTTAAATCATCAGATAAAGTATTGTACCAAACATAGGGCATTAATGACTCGCCATAGGTTCCCAATCCTGTTGATCGATTCCCTTCAAGACCATCAAACGATATTTGTCGCAACCCAGTTTGATTGTAAAGATTTGCCATATTCTTTGACATTTCAATGGTTAAATCCGTATTGGTTAAAAATACTTTGTATGCGTGATCAAGTAGTTTGGATATTTTTTCACCTGATGTATGAATGGATGCTTTGGTTTCAAAAGCACCTCGTTGGCAATCTAATAATCTCCAAGGAGCCTCTTTTGAAACGCTACCATAACGAATTAACTCATTGTTAATAATAACTGTTTTTAAACTATTATTTTTCATCTGATTGAAAAATTCAGGAGATTCAATTAAGATTTCAGTTTGAGTTGCATCAATATCATTGGTAATAATCGAGCTTCCTACTTTTGCCAATCTTTTGTCTGGAATAGGAGTAACATAAGGATCGTTTGTTGTAATAAAATTAGAAAGCACATGGGTTCCTAACTTAATACCTGCTGCCTCAGCTTTTTCAACACATTTTTTTAAACCCTCAATTCCGTTAGGAAATTCTCCTTTGTATAAATCGAAATGACCCCAATTTTCAAAAGTTTTACCGTAATGGTACAAGTATTTTAAACCTGCCTTTTTTGTAAGTTCAATGGCCTCGTCAACATTATCTTCAGTGAAAGAAGTAATTAAATAAGAAGCTGAAGCATTTGGAGCTGTTTTAGCCCATTGACCATCGATCATTGGATGGGGCAATCCTTCTGTAATTTCTATTTGGCCAATGGTTTCTAACGTTTTCTCCACAGGACACCCAAATATTGCTATTTTAGAGCCAATTACACCACCATCATTGTAAATGGGCGCAACAATTTTTTCATGGTTAAAATCTTCAAAAAATCGCTCCTTATCTCTATTTCTACAGTAGGCCTGCAAACTACTTCCAGTTGCAGTTGGTTTTGCTGCCTCAACTCTATATAAAACACTTCCATCTGAATTCGGTTTCATATTATTTGGGTCATTTTCTCTAAAAATATCGAAAGCTGGCATTCGGTCACTTTCGTTCCAAGGATAGCCACCCAAAGTTTTAATATTTAATGCTTGAATTCCTAAGGCAAACTCATCACCTCGAACAACTCCAACTGTTTCACTAATAATTTTATTAATGATATTGGGGTAAGGTCCCCATACAATTAATTCAACGATGTCTTTATTGGTAATAGAGATTAATTCAAGTGTAAAATGAGTTTCTTTTTCTTCTACTTTTATATGAGCAACCACATCATTTTCAAAGTCTAATATTATTTCATTCCCATTTACCGAAGCAGCTATTGGGTGCATAATTTGATTGTCAATTCGAATTGACATTACCGAAACTATGGTGTCTTTTGAAATGTAATCTTTACCATTTTTTACATCAATAAAATTGACAAATGCTCCTTTGTCATTTATGGTGGTTTTTAATGATTTTGTTGTGAAATCAATGATTTTTCTATTCGGGTCTCTTGAACAAGAGATAAATACTATGTTAAGTACTAATGAAATTATAATTATTTTTTTCATTTGTAAGTCTTTTGTTTATATGGTTGGTAACGCTTCGGCTCGTATGTTTGGTTCTTAGTTTTAAAAATAGAATAAATTTTGAAGATAGTGTTTAGGCAAAATAAATTATGGCATCGATGAAAAAGCAGTAAGTCAAGTATCTTTAAGATGAACTAAAAATCAAGGATATGGAATCTCAACGTACTGCTTACCCAAAGCTATTCATTGGCATCGACATTCACAAACGAAGTTGGAAGGTATATTGTGCCGCGGATCTGTTCGGTCGCAAGTCCTTTTCAATGGCACCTGACCTAGGGCAACTCAGGGATTATGTTTCAAAACACTTTCCAAGCTATGATGTTAGTGCCCCTATAAAGACGGTAATATGTTTATCTTCTTCTGAAGTTCTTTCAGGTCTACTCATTTTGAAATAATTATTGCCAACAATTAATTGACTATACGCAATTGTTGATATATTTTATTATAGAGACTAATTTATTAGTTTTTTATGACTTAGCTAATGATAAAGAGATCGAGAGGGTAGATAGGTAAAGTTATTTGTAAATATTTATCAATTGGAATTTAAAGATTATCCAAATAAGAAAACTAAGCTTCATCTGCTATTATGAAAAATTATTTTACCTTAATGCTGTTTAATTTTTGATTATAAATACCAATGAAAGACAAGCACAGTATCTCTAGAAGAACATTTGTTAACCATACAGCTGCTGCCACAGTTGCCATGACCATGATGCCCTCTGTGGCTATGTTTGGTAATTCAAAGCCATCTAATAAAGCCCTTAAACTTGCTGAACAATACAGAGGTGAATTGCTGGACTTATTACAAAACATGATTAAGGTACAAAGCATAGGTGGTGAATCTGCGGTTAATGCACAAGAGGTGGTAAAAAATTACTTAAAAAAACTGCCCTATCGTATCGAAGAAAGTGCAGATAGACCAAGTTTATACGAAGATCATCCAGAATATATGACACCAAACCCTGTGGGTGATGGTCCTTTTATTAATGTTGTGGGGTGGCCTGAACAACAAAGCAAATCAACCTTTGCTATGTTTTCGCATATTGATACACACGCTATTGAAGTAGGATGGTCTACTAACCCCTTTGAGCCTAAATTGGTAGGCAATAAACTCTATGGATTAGGAACAGCAGATGATAAAGCTGGTGTGGCTGCTATGCTTGTTGCAGCTAAAGCCTTGGCAAGTACAGGAAGCCCATCATTGCCTGTGGTAATGAGCTTACATGGAAAAGGAGGCGGAGGTAGAGGAAGTTTACCTGTTTTTGAACGCTTGAGTAAGACGGATCACAATATTGGTGCTGTACTTTATGTGCATCCTGCTGAAACAGGAAACGGATTGGTAGATATTAAAAATGCGGTGCAAGGTATTGCAGATTTGCAGCTCCATATGACTGGATGGCGTGGAGAAGCTCTTGAAATTGGCAGTATAGATTCTGCCGAGTGGAACAAGGGTGGTAGTGCTGTAGATAGATGTTTGGAGTTACTAGATTATTTGAAAAAGACCGTATTTAAGGACGTGTTAGTCAATATAGGAATTATTAATGGAGGCGATCGCATTGGCTCTGTAGCTGATGACGTGACTGTTACTTTTAGACTAAAGTTTAGTGACGAACACACCTGGAAAGCCTTAGTTACAGATGCCAATAAGGTAATAGATGAATTTGTAGCATCTAAGTCTACCCCAACCAATACCTATAAAGCCGAGCTAAAAAGTGTTGGCTATATGACCAATCCTGGTGCAGCAGACTGGGAAGCTCCTGAAAGTAAGGTATTGCGTTCTGCTATTGATGATGTAACGGGCAACGCACCTACAGCTTATCCCAATCACTACGCAGGTGATATCAGGTACCCAATACGCTTGTTAGATGTGCCAGCTTATGGAATTGGCTCCATAGGAGGGAATTTTTATTTGCCAGATGAATGGGTTGATATGGATGACCTTGTTAGGCTAGTAGCTGTATTGATCCAGACTATGAATGGTTGGCACAAACTATAGCAACATTCTTAATGTATAGTTTAAATGACACCAATGCCTTCAGTTTCTTTCTGTAGAGCTTTCCTAATTGGCTCTTAGTATACTTACCTGTACTAAGTTCGGCTAAAATCTTTAATTTGAAGGGTTCGCTGTACCTTCTGGTTACTCTGTCATTTTTATACATAACTGTTTAGAATTATGTAGCCTTTATTCAGGACGGGTCATGACGTTGATAATGGTTTTAGAGGGAATTATTTTGAGATATTAAGAAAAAATTCTTGCTAGTAGTTTGGTTCATTCTATAATTTCGTAGTCAATACTTAGTTTTCGCAAAGCTCTTAAAGCAGAACCAGAGTTTCTATCTTCCATCTCAATA
>RCNF010002083.1_pt1 | contig 10693 bp, 2 predicted proteins | sample 2041311 | NCBI WGS metagenome assembly RCNF01 (sample SAMN09708228, study PRJNA481090) | Marine sediment metagenome, whole genome shotgun sequencing project. | biome: marine sediment; feature: ocean; material: sediment; isolation source: Sewage treatment plant 2 marine sediment (STP2) ... | reverse complement strand
GAGTCGGTGGAGGGTCGGGCACGGCGAGAGTAAACGCCCCAGCGGCGTCGGTGGTCGTCTTGAGATCAAAGCCGACGGCGGTCGCGCGGACGTCGGCGCCGGCGATCGGCAGGCGGGTGTCTGCGTCGATCAGGGTCCCGCGAATGTCAGCAGCCGCGGCCGCCAGGGGCAGGGCGGCCGCGCACACGATAAGAAAAATTCTGAAAGGGAGGTTCACTCCTGGGCTCCAAATCTCGACCGAGTCGGCCCGCGAGAAATGGGAAGCCCGTTCCGGATGCTTTGAGGCACGAGGGCGGGCGTCTCCAATTTCCTCCGCCGGCATGACCCGGATCAGGTTCGAGGGGTGTTATCTCAGCCCTGTCGAAACAGGGCACCCCCACGGAAACGCAATAGCGTCAGTACGCCAAAGAACTGGTCAAAGTATGGGGACCGCCGGAGCGGGTGTCAAGAATACGGAGCCGGTGCCTGGCATCCGGCCCGTCCGACGGGCCGCGTGCCTTGCTCCGCCACGGCTCTATCTGAATACGGACTACCCAGAACGCGGAGGGAAAACGAGCGCCCCCAACGTCCTCAGAAGCACGATCGCATAGAGAGAAGGACCGTGATGCCGCAGAGAATAGAGATCGAACTCGAGCTTCACCAGGTGCTCTTCGGGTTCGGAGCAGTAGGGGAACTGAACCTGCGCCCAGCCGGTAAGCCCGGGTCTCACCGAGTAGCGAAATGCGTAAAAGGGGATCTCTCGTTCCAGCCGCGCCGCGAGCTCAGGGCGCTCCGGCCTCGGCCCCACCAGGCTCATCTCCCCACGCAGGACGTTGAGGAGCTGAGGCAGTTCGTCAATCCTCCACCGGCGGAGGAATCGTCCCAGAACAAGCACCCGGTCGTCGTGGGCCTGCGAAAACTGTGGTCCGTTTTCTTCAGCAGTGCGGCGCATGGTGCGTAACTTGTACAGGGTGAAGGGCCTGCCGAATCGACCGAGTCGCTGCTGACGGTAGAGGACCGGCGTTCCGTTGCTGAGGAGGATGCCAGCGGCGGCCAGCAGCAACAACGGAGCGGTCACGACCAGAAGAAGCGTCGCGACAGCCACATCCAGAAATCGTTGCACATGGTGAAACGTGGTCGTCGCCAGCGACGAAAAATCTCCGGTTGCGATGAACCAACGGGAGTCGACCTGTCGTACCGGGATTCTCCCGGTGAGCGCCGCGTAGGCTCCGGCCGAGTCGACAACGGTGGTTCCTTTGAAGTTGAGGGCGGTGAGCCGCCGGGTCACCTCATCGTCGGCAAGCTGCGCCACGATCACAAGGTCGATCCCATCGAGGTCGTACTCGGTGGAGTCCGTCCGGTCGTCACCGTTCGGGGCGCGGACGTGGCGCTCGATCACAAAGGGCGGCGCGGGCCGATTCTCGAGGACCTCCATCAGGGCCCCGACGATCGGCCCGTCTCCGATGACCACTGCCCGTCGAGGAGAGGGCATCGATACGATTTTGAGCCACAGCAACCGGAGTGCGGTCTGGAGTGGTAATGAGAGCAGCAAGGTGAGGGCGAGCAGACCCCGGCCGAAGCGCCACTGGAGCACCAAATAGTTGCCCAGGGCCAGGGCCACCGCAAGGCTGATCCCGAGGGCCGCCATTCGCGCCAGAACGTAGTCGCGGGTACGCCAGCTCTCGGGACGGTAGAGGTCGAAGGTGACTGCGAGCGCGAATTGCGCGAAGATCGCGTAGGCGATGAAGCCGGGGTGGCCGAGGATGAGGTCGAGTTCCCGGCCCAGGATATCGCTGCCAAAACGAATCCAGGCCGCGGCGACTCCTGCGCCCGTCAGGACTGCGGCATCCATCGTGACCAGGACCAGCTGCCCCGGGCGTCGGTTTTCGGTGACCGATAGCATCGAGTGATTCTTCGCCGTACGGCGTGGGATGTCAACCTGGGAGAATCGCGGCCGCGATCTTGGGCGGGTTTTTCCACAAATCTGATGAGTCGCAGTTGATGGCTGGTTCTCTTGGGCGGTGACGGGTATCATGAGCCACGCGGAAAACATGGCCAATAGGAACCAGACCCCCTGTGACGACTTCAGTTTGGCGAGAAAACCTCGCCGGATGAGGATCGTGGCTGCTTACGGGATCACTTCCTGATGCTGAGTTGCCCGACCTGCGGCAAGGAAAACGCCCCGCACCGGGAGCGCTGCGTCCATTGCGGTGGTCTTCTCAACGAAAAGACCGGTTCTTCTGCCGGCACCTCAGATCAGGACGAAGAGCACACAGAGCTTCCAGGTGGTTTCAACGAGGATGAGCACACCCAGGTGCTCGCCGAAGAACACGCCGATGATGACGCGACCCAACATTTCGACACCGGTTCATTGGATTCCGATCCCGGTGCCCCGAATGCGCCATCGCCTCGAGTCACCGGAAGCAACGCAGGTCCCCTCGAAATCGACTCCTCTTTCGGTGCCCGCTACCGGATCGACCAGCTCCTCGGGTTCGGTGGGATGGGTGCGGTCTACAAGGCGTGGGACAACGAACTCGAGATCCCGGTGGCCCTCAAGGTCATCCGGCCCGAGGTGGCCAAAGACCCGGCCCTCGCCGAACAGCTCGATCGACGCTTCAAACGGGAGCTCCTGCTGGCCCGTAAGGTCACGCACAAGAACGTGGTCCGGATCCACGACCTGGGCGATATCGACGGCATCAAGTACATCACCATGACCTATATCGAAGGTGAGGATCTGCTCCATATCCTCAAACGCGATCAGACGGTCTCGGTACCGGACGCCCTCAAGATCGTACGGCCCGTGGTGTCGGGCCTGGTGGCCGCCCACGACGCCGGGGTGGTGCACCGCGACCTGAAGCCCGCCAACATCATGGTTGAACCGGCGACGGGCGAGAGCTACATCATGGATTTCGGCATCGCTCGGTCGGCAACTCCGACCGGCGTCGATGTTACAGAGAACCTGGTCGACGCCAAAACCAAGAAAAGAATGGGTGTCACCGAGGAGACCCAGGCCGGGGCGGTGGTCGGCACCCTTCAGTACATGGCGCCCGAGCAGTTTGCCGGCAAGGGCATCGACCACCGCGCAGATATCTACTCCCTCGGTCTGATTTTCTACGACCTGCTGGTGGGCCGGCGCCGCGTCGAGCGAACCGAGAGCGCCTTCAGCGAGTTTCGCGGCAGGGTCGCGAGCGCTCCGGCGGCCACCCGGACCATCGACCCGACGATTCCCGAGCCGGTCGACCGCATCATTACCCGTTGTCTGCAGCCGGATCCGGACGAGCGCTACGCCACGACGGCCGATCTCAAAGCCGATCTCAATCGTCTCGACGACGAGGGACACCCGCTGCCCGTGATGCGGCGATTGACCCGCAAGATGGTGGTCGCGGTGGCGGCGTTGATGACCGTGCTCCTGGCCGGGACCTGGTGGGTGGCGAGCCTCCGCGGGCCGGCAGTGGAACCCGATCCCTTCTCGGTCCTGGTCGCCGATTTCGACAACCGCACCGGTGACCCTTTGTTTGACGGCGCGCTCGAGCAGGCCCTGACCATCGCGATGGAGGGTGCCGCGTTCATCAATGCGATCCCGCCCGCGAACGCCCACCAGATTGCCGAGCAGATCCAGCCGGGTAGCCGCCTCGACGAGACAATGGCGCGCTTGATCTCCCGGCGCGAGGGCGTCAGCGTGATTCTCATCGGCGATATCGAACAGGATGGAGCGAAGTACTCGATGTCGGTGCAGGCCATCGACCCCGGGCTCGAACCGGGAGAAGGCAAACCGATGGCGGTGGCGCGTGCGACGGCGGCGAGCAAAGATGAGGTCCTCCAGGCGGTGGGTACGATAGCCGCCGAGCTTCGCGGCGAGCTCGGCGATTTGACGCCGAAGGCCGACCGTCTGGCGGCGGCGGAGACCTTCACCGCAGCCTCGGTCGAGGCGATGCAGGCCTATGCGCGGGGCCAGGATCTGGCTGTCCAGGGTGAGTTCGAGGCGGCGCTCGCGGCCTACGGTGATGCGATCACCGCCGACCCGGCCTTTGGCCGCGCCTACGCCGGGATGGGCGTGACCTACGGCAATCTACGCCGCGAGGCTGAGGCCGAGGATGCGTATCAGAACGCCTTCAAACACCTCGACCGGATGTCCGAGCGCGAGCGCTACCGGACGTTGGGTGGCTACTACCTTTTGGTCTCGCACAACTATGAGAAGGCGATCGAGAACTACCAGACCCTGGTCGACCAGTACCCGGCAGACGGCGGCGCCTATTCGAACCTCGGCTACGCCTATCACATGGTGCGCGACTTCGACAAAGCTGTGGAGGCGGGTCGGCGATCGGTGGAGTTGGACTCCGGCAATCTCATCAAGCGGATCAATTACGCCATCTACGCGACGTACGCCGGCGACTTCGAGACCGCCATGACGGAGTCGCAGAAGGTCTACGAGCAGAACTCCGGTTTTGGCTATGCCCTTTTCACCCTCGGTCGGGCGGCCGCAGCCGCGGGCGATCTCGAGATGGCGCAGGACGTCTATTTTCGGCTCGCCGAATCGGGTGGGATGGGATCATCGCTGGCGCCGATGGGGGCGGCAGACATGTTGCTCACCGTCGGGCGATACGCCGACGCGATCGAGATCCTGGAACCTGCCATCGAGATCTCGGAAAACCCGTTCGAAAAGGCGGCCATGCTCGTGGCCGTCGCCGAGACCGGGCTCGCGTTCGGCGACAAAGCTGCCGCTGCGGACACCGCGGACGAGGCACTCGAGCTCAGCCAACACGATGGCATCCAGTACCTCGCCGCGAGAGTTCTGATGGCCGCGGGCCGGGCCGAAACGGCGGACGAAATCGCCCTCGAGCTCGAAAACAAACTGCAGAGCCAGACCACATCGCTGTCGGCCCTGATCCGGGGCGAACGGGCTCTCGACAAGGGCCAGCTCGGCACCGCCATGCGCGAGTTCCGCTTCGCCCGCGAGGAGTACGACTTCTGGTTCGGCCACTTCCTGACCGGCCGGGCCTACTTCGAGGCCGGGCACTTCCCCGAGGCCCTCGACGAGTTCGACCACTGCGTCCGCGGCAAGGGCGAGATCACCGATGTCTTCCTGGTCGACAGCGCCACCCTGCGCTATTTCCCGCCCGCCCTCTACTGGCTCGGCCGCAGCCAGGAGGCGCTGGGCAACAAGCAGGGCGCCGATGACCTCTACCGCCAGTTTGTCGAACTGCGCGGCGCCGCCGACCCGCCGGACGCTCTCGCCGCCGATGCGGCAAGCCGGCTCGGGGAAGGGTCATGAGCCACGGGGCTTAGGCCAAGCCGCAAAAAGGCTCAAAAGGCACAAAAAAGGCGCCGCATCTGCGGCGCCTTTCCTTTCGTGTCTTGCGGATCAGATCATCTCAGACGGATCCAGTAGGGCCCGTCGATCTGCCCGGTGTACGGGTGGTAGATCCGAACGTTGTAACAGCCCTTGCCGAGACCGTCGGTGTCCCAGTTGAACTGCCAGTCGCCGGTGCTGTATCGAAGATCGCTCGAACCCGGATCGTTCACAAATTCGATGGTGCCGCCGGTCTCACCGACGTTGCACACCCATGGGCCTTTGATCCGGATCTCAGGCTCGGCGACAGAGCTGTCAACTTTTGCTCCAGTCCCCGGATCCGTGTAGTACCACTTCAGTGGAATCGCAGATCCTGCGTTGACGCTGTAGTTCGGTTTCCAGGGATTCAGGAGGCCGACGAAATCCCAGTCGGGAACCGCGTCGAACACCGTGACGGTGACCGTCGCCGTCGCGACCCCACCGAAGCCATCGCTAATGCCATAGGCGAAAGTGTCGTCACCGATGAAGTTGTCGTTGGGCGAGTAGGTGACGAACGCACCGTCAGGGCCGATCGCCGTTGTCCCGTTCGTGGGCACATCCACCGTCGTCACGACAAGGAGGTTGTTTTCGATGTCGATGTCGTTGTCGAGAACGTCGATCACGTTGGGACCGCTGTTGTCCGGAATATTGGCCGTGTCATTCACTGCCACCGGATCATCGTTGACCGCGGTGATGGTGATCGTCACGGTCCCGGCATTGGCAGAATCCGAAGTCCCATCGTTAGCTGTGAAAGTGACGCTGTCAGATCCGAAGAAGTTCGCGTCCGGAGAATAGGTGACCGCACCGGTCGAGGCGTTGAATGCGGTGATGGTTCCGTGAGCCGGATTGCTGACGAGCGCAAAGGTGAAGTTCGCGCTGCCGGGATCGGTCGCACCGAGGGTGAAGTCGATCGGGGTGTCCTCGGCTGTCGCAACGGATTGATCCACCGCGGTCGGTGTCACGTTCGTGATCGACACCGTCACCTCGCTGGTCGAGGAGGCGGAATCCTGGTCTGTGGCCGTGAGCACCACGTCGTAAGCACCCGGATCGTCGTATTCGTGGGTCACCGTGGGACCCGTGGCTGTGGTCCCGTCGCCGAGATCCCAGTCGAATGTGATGGTGTCCCCACCCGGGTCGGTCGTGCCCGAGGCGTCGAAGATGACGGTCGCGCCCTCGTCTGCCGATGTGGGATCGATGGTAAATGTCGCGACGGGCGCGATGTTGGTCACCACGATGGTCACTGATTCCGTTGCGGACGCTCCCGCCGCGTCTGTGATGGTGGCCGTCACCACGTAATCACCATCGCCGAGGAAGGTGTGGTCGATGAGATAGGTATCGCTGACCGCGAGATCGACCGTGACGGTCTCAGATTCGCCGGCGAAGTCCCACTCCAGGGTCAATGTGTCGCCGTTGTCGGGATCGTCGACGGTGGCAGAGAACGCCACCGTTTGACCTTCGTCGATTGCCAGTGTGCTCGCGGTCAGGCTGATCGTCGGCTGGTCGTTGACGGGCGTTACGGAGATGGTGACGGTGACTTCGATGGAGAACTCGCCGTCGTCGGCCGAGAAGACAAATGTGTCGTCTTCGTCAAAATTTGCAGTGGGCGTGTAGGTGAACTCATCGGCGCTCGGATTGCCTAGCGCCACCGTGCCGTTTGTGGGTCCCGAGACCAGGGCAAACGTCAGAGTGTCACCATCCGGATCGCTGACGGGAAGGAGGCCGATGTACGGCTCCTCTTCCAGGGTCGAGAAGGATGTTGTTTCCCCGATCACAGGGGATTCGTTGGGTTTGATGACGGTGATCGGGATCGCCACCGTGTTGTTGGTCTCGTTGTACTCGGAGGTCTCTCGGGGATAGTCCACCACGAGGATCAGGAAGTACTCGCCGGTTGTCACATCAGACGGGATTCCAACCTCGATGGGTTCTTCACCCGTCTTCGGGAAGTCCTCCCAATAGGGCTCGCCCGAGGCGATGCGGTCCGGATCGTTCTTGCCCTGCAACGGGTTCGAGTCGGGTTCGTCCGTGACGACGAACGCGGATTGAATGTCGGCGAGACCAAGGGTCGGATCGGTCAGGAGGCGATCCACCTCGCCCGCCGCGGGGTCGATGTTGAGGAACTCGTCCGTCGAAAGATAGACGCCGTGGCGCATGGTGCCGCTTCTCGGGAGGGCGTCGGCGTTGCCGATGTTCTCCACCCGGAAGGCGGGGAGGGCAACAGTTCTCGACGTAGCTCCCTCGAGATTGGTGGTGGTGTCGATGGTATCGGCGATCACGAGGTCGGCACCGATGACCTTGATGCACTCGTCATCGACCAACGGATCGCAGCCTTCGTGGAACAGCGCGATCGAGGCAGGGTTTTCGGCGGGGTTGTAACTGATTTTCTCGAGGGTGTATGGATCGGTTGGGAGGTCGGCATCCGGTACTAACTGGTACGCCCGCAAGGTGATCCGCACCTGACTGGAGGGCGGTGCGGCCCGAACCGCACTGTCATCAATCGTCGTCGCCTTGAGCGCTTTCGCCCCATTGCCGTTCGACGACGGCGGCATCGTAAAGGCGGAGTTGATGACGAAGGCGTTCTTGACCTCGGAGTTAATGACAAAAGCGTTCTCGACAAAGTCGTTGATGACGAACGCGTTGGGGTCGCCCGGGTCCTGCACCACGTTCGCCAGCACCTGCTGCTGGGACACGTTATAGGCAGCGCAGGCGTCGGGGCTGCCGTAGGCGGAATTTTTGTCGACAATGAGCTGCCAGGCATAGAGGCCTTCGAGTTCCTTTGCGTTGTCGATGTTGGGCAACGGCAGATAGGTCGCTGAGGTATTGCTCTCGCCGGGGGCCATTGTCCACACGGTGTCGGAGATGCCGTACACCGGTTCGGTGCGATTGATGACAAAGGCGTTCTGAACCTCGGTGTTGATGACAAAGGCGTTCTCGAGCCCGTCGTTGATCACGAAAGCGTTGTCGAGTTCGTTGTTGATGACAAAGGCGTTGATGACGAAGGCATTGTCGACGAAGTTGTTGATCACGAACGCTGTGGGGCCACCGGTGCCGGCTGTGGGCGGCTTGTAGTTGATGACGAAGGCGTTGGAGATCTCGGGGCCGAAGTCCTCGTCGGCGCCGGCGATGTTCTGGACCTCCGCGTTATCGGGGTATGCGTTGAAGGCTATCGTGCCGACCAGACAATCCAACTCACAGTCGTTGTTCCACGACCCGACCACCGACTCAAAATCGGTGCCAACGTCGGGATCGGTCGTGCTTTCGAGCAACGTGACCTCGACCAGAATTGTCCCGATCGCCGCTGTCTGGTCGCCCGGAGCCGTTGGTGTGACGTAGACCGTCAGCGATGAGTTTGAGTAGGGGAAGACGATGATTTCGTAGGTGTCCTTGTCTTCAAAGGGGCTGTCGAGAACGCCAGGGATCGTTCGTTTGGGCGAAAAGGTGGCGTTTTCTGAACCATCGGTGATCTGGAGCCGGAATCGCCGGAATTCTCCAGTGGTGTTCGAAATGGAGAAGGGGAAGCTGCGCCGCCGGTCGAGCTGTTTGTAGGTGGTCGGGGCGCTGACCAGCACCTCGGTCGCCACCCGCGAGGTCAAAACGTCCGTGTTCCGCGAGCCGGGGTTCTCACAGGCGCCGCCGATTCGCGGCGGTCCGTAGTTCTGATAGCCCAACCACTCCGACGGACCGGGAGGTGGAATCAGATGGCGGTTGTCGGTCCAGATGGCGTGGAAGCCCCGGGTCGGGACGTCGGTCGGCTCGATGGCCCACCGCCAGCCGCCCGCGCCGTCGGGCACGAACTGGATATAGGGGACAGTGTCGGGATAGTCGCCGATAAACGGCGACGAGCCCTCGGCGGAGGTGGGCGCATTGACCCGGTTGACCTGGCGGACGCAGATGGGATCGGCAGAGTCGCCGGAGTCGGGCGAGCACGGGAAGTTCACCGCGGCGACATCGGAGAGATCCTGTCCGTCGCTCAAGTCGGCGCCGATGCGCAGCGGGTAGCGCGAGATCTGGGCCGAGGAAATCCGTCTGCCGTCGACAGGGTCGAGCAGTGCGGTACGAAAGTCCATGACACGGTCGTAACCGGAGATGTAGGGTGTCTGGTCGACGATGACAGGGTCTGACTGTATGGTCTCGAAGGCGGTCCCGTAGTCGGCGATGCGTCCGCGCGACTCGTAGAACGTGAGCATCAGGCGGCCGCCGCCAAAGCTCAACTTGGGTTGGACCTGCGGTCCGGCTGCGCGGGGGATCTGCCCCGGCGCGTTGATTGGCATGAGGAAGTACGGGTCGAAGGCCTCGTCGCGGTCAAAGACGTCAACAGCCTGTCGATCCCCTGCAGAACCGTTGTCGGCGTCGAACCCCGTCCAATCCGGACTGTCAGCATCGGCCCGCAACATCACGATCCGCGGTGAACCGGTCGCGAGCGGTTTTTTGAAGGTCGTCGTGTTGCTGCTGTCAGTGCTGACCCGCTCCTGCCACGCGACATAGACCGTGGCGTCCCACTCACCGGTGCCGGAATTGTAGTGAGGTGCGACAGCCGCCGTCGGGAAACCATTGGAACGGAAACCGGTTTCGGGGAAACCGGGGTTGACCGCCGTAACTCCACCGAGAGGTGCCAGCCCGAGCGGGATCGTCGGCTGGTCGAAAGGTTCCAGGGCCGTTGAGTTGGTAAGGATCGCCGGGTTCGACCATTTGTTGCCGTAGTCGAGGGTGCGGGTCCAGATGATCGCGTCGGGGTCGAAGAAGTGGCGCCAGAAGACATAGACCGTCCCACCACCCTCGTTTTTGGGAGTGCCGGGGCGCGGGTCAACGGCGATGGCCGAGCCCTGGTTCTGACCGAAGTTCTTGTTGATCTTGGTGGTGGTGAACGAGGTCGCTCCGTCTTCGGACATGGCAAAGTTCATTTTGGTCTGGACCTTCTCGTCCTTTGTGAGGCCGTTGAAGGTGGAGTAGGTGACGTAGACCCGGTGGCCGCACTGGTCGCCACCGCCGGGCCGCAAGACGTCGACCTCGATGTCCGGTTTGTCGAGGAAGAAGCCGTACTCGGCGTTGTTGCCGGACGCGACAACTTCCATGCCCTCGTAGACGATGGTGTCGCCGCCCTCGAGGTCGTTGGTGTCGCGGTAGCGGGCGACGACGAGCTTGCTCTCACCGCCTCGGGTAAAGGCGACGAAGGTGAGGTAGAACGTACCGCAGGGGCCGGGAGCGAGGACCGGATCCGTGGCCGCATCGAGGCCGGAAATCGGAGAGGACAGGGAGACTGAAGAGTCATCCCACGGCGCGCCCGGAAGGAAGAACCCGCTCCAGGTATAGCCGCCGTCATACGAACGGCTGCCGCCGATCCATGCCTCGGCCGCGTTCATGGGCAGAATCAGCTCCCCCCTGGGGAGT
>RCNF010002082.1_pt1 | contig 10694 bp, 10 predicted proteins | sample 2041311 | NCBI WGS metagenome assembly RCNF01 (sample SAMN09708228, study PRJNA481090) | Marine sediment metagenome, whole genome shotgun sequencing project. | biome: marine sediment; feature: ocean; material: sediment; isolation source: Sewage treatment plant 2 marine sediment (STP2) ... | reverse complement strand
TAAAAAAGGTCGGGGAAAACCCCGACCTACGTAAACTAAATCAAATTAGTAGGTCGGGGTTTTCCCCGACCTTTTTTATGCGCCCAACCGCGACACGATCACGGTGACTTCGGGTTTTTTCCCAATCTCACCATGCGCAGACCGTCGTGCAATCGTCTTCAGCTCTTTTTCCAGCTTCACATCATCACGCAATGTCTTGGCATTGGCACGGTTCACAAACTGGCTCAAATCCTGCTCGACCACCTCAACCAAAGCCGCGTTATTGCGCCCTGTTTCCGCCAGACCGCTGGTTTCGACCCATGGATCACCCAACGGTTCGTCGTTTTCGTCGATAATCAGCGTCACGATCATATGACCGTTCAGCGCCATGCGAATACGGTCGCGCACGATGCCGTCCATTGCGCCAACTTGGACAGACCCGTCCAGATAAGTGCGTCCGGTTTCAATGTATTCAGCAACGCTTGGGCGGTTGCCGGATAGATCAATCATCATGCCATTCACGGCGACGATGCCCGCAAGGCCGCTTTCGCCGCCCAGTTTGACGTGTTCGCGCAAATGACGGTGTTCGCCGTGCATCGGGATCAGAATCTGTGGTTTTACGATATGATGCAAACGCTGCAAGTCAGGCCGGTTCGCATGGCCGGACACATGGTATTTACCACCTGCATCGTCGATTACATCCACACCCAATTCGGACAGTTGGTTCATAATGCGGATCACGCCGCGTTCATTGCCCGGAATAGTTTTGGACGAAAACAAGAACGTATCGCCGTCCTTCAGTTTCAGCCCCATATAGGACCCTTGCGCCAATTGCGCAGACGCGGCACGGCGTTCGCCTTGGCTGCCGGTAACCAGCAACATCACGTTTTCACGCGGCATTTGCAGTGCATCCTCGGGTGATACGACAGGCGGAAAGCCTGTCAGAATGCCGACTTCGGTTGCGGCTTCGACCATGCGGCGCATTGCGCGACCGAGCAGGACAACCGAACGGTCCGCCTTTTGTGCCGCCATCGCCAGCGTCTTTAAACGCGCGATGTTGGATGCGAATGTGGTTGCAACCACCATGCCGCCTGCTTGTTTCATCATATCAGCAATGGCATCGCCGATTGTGGACTCCGAACGGCCTGCTTCGCGCGAAAACACATTGGTACTGTCACACACCAACGCTTTGACGCCGTCTTTGGATACTTCTTCCCAAAGGGCCTCATTCCACGGATCGCCGACAATTGGCGTTTCATCAATTTTGAAATCACCCGAATGCAGCACGCGGCCCTCTGGTGTATCGATTAACAAACCAGCACTTTCAGGAATCGAGTGGCTGATCGGCAGATACGACACCTTGAGCGGACCACAGGTTATCACCTCGGGGTAGACGCCAACGACTTTGACCACGCTTGCGGGGTGGCCATGCTCGTCCAGCTTGCGCCGCGCAATATTGGCCGTGAAGGCCCGCGCGTAAACCGGCGCACCCAAACGTTCCCAATAGTGCCCGATTGCACCGACATGGTCTTCGTGCGCGTGCGTGATAAAGATGCCTTCGATCTGCGCTTTGCGCGCCTCAAGCCATGCAATATCCGGCAGGATCAGATCAACGCCCGGTGTGCTGTCCATGTCTGGGAAAGTCACACCCAGATCGACCACAATCAGTCGCTCCTTGCCGGGTGCGCCATAACCATAAACATAGGCGTTCATGCCAATTTCGCCGGCGCCCCCAAGAGGCAGATAAATCAGGCGGTCGGTCATGCGTTTTCCTTGTTATACTTGTGGATCACGGTCAGGCCGTGGATTGTCAGATCGTCGTCATAAGCATCAAATAGCTTTTCGGCCTGCTGAAACAATGGCGCCAACCCACCGGTTGAGATCACTTGCATTGGCACGCCTCGTTCGGCCTTGATCCGCGCACATATCTCGCGAACCAACCCGATGTAACCCCAAAAGACGCCCGACTGCATGCAGGCGACCGTATTGGTGCCAATCACCGCCTGCGGTCTCGAAATATCAACGTGCGGCAAGGCGGCGGCAGCATTGTGCAACGCCTCGAGCGACAGGTTCACGCCCGGCGCAATCACGCCGCCCACATAGGCCCCATCAGATGCAACGACGTCAAAAGTGGTCGCAGTGCCAAAATCCACAACAATCAAATCACCGCCAAAACGGTCATAGGCTCCTGCGGTATTCACCAAGCGGTCAGGTCCAACTTGCGTGCCTGCATCAACGCGCGGCTGCGCAGGCAACAGGCAATCGGATTTTCCGACAACCAAGGGACGGCAGTTATAATAGCGATCAGCAAAAACCCGGAGATTGAACACCACACGCGGCACGGTCGAACTGACGATCACCTCGTCGATGTCGACATCTACTTTTTGAAACCGCATTAGGGTCGACAGCCAGACATAGTATTGATCCGCCGTGCGCTGCCATTCGGTGCTGGTGCGCCAAATTGCGATGAACGTCTTTCCGTCCCAGATTGAAAACACCGTATTGGTATTGCCGCAGTCGATTGCCAGTAACATCAGCCGCCCTCCATCTTAGAAAAATACGTCCGCCGCTGAAATTGCGCGCGGGCCAGTGCCTGTGATCAGCACAAGGTTGCCGTCTTTGTCGATGCTGTCAAAGATACCCGTCACGTCCTCGCGGCCAGTGCGTGCGGTGATAACTTCGCCCAGACGAGCGGCTTGCGATAGCCAGTCTTCGCGGATGCGTCCAAATCCCATGCGCAAAAGCTTGGCTTCTTGCGTAGCATAAGCGTCGGCAAGCGTTGCCAGGAAATCAAGCGGTTCGACTTCCCAGCCACCTGATCCCATCAAGCTGGTTGGGGCAAAACTGGCATCGGTCACACCTTCGGGCGTGTGCTTAAGGTTCACACCGATCCCGATCGACAACCAATCCACAAACGGGCCCTGCCCGCTGCTTTCCAATAAAATGCCGGCGACTTTGCCGCCAGACAGCAACACATCATTGGGCCATTTTAGGCTGAGTTTCTCCGAGGGCACATAGATTGCGAGCGCTTGATAAAGCGCGTTCGCCGCCAAAAAGGACCGCTTTGCAGCCTCTGCCGCAGTCGCCTCGGGACTAAATATCAATGTGGCGTTCAAGTTCCCTTCGGGAACGATCCAAGGTCTGCCCCGCCGTCCGCGCGCGGCGGTCTGGGTCTTGGCCACAATCCACGTTGGGCGGTCTATCGTGGGCGCGCGGCGTGCCGCCTCTGCCATTGTGCTATCAACGCTGTCGAGCACGACGCGGGCATAGCCTTCTGGCCAATGCCCGTGTCCGGTGTCTTTAATTGACAAGTGTTGCCGCCGCTGCGGCTGCAATCGGTTCGATGCCGAACAGGTTCACAACACCAAAGACCATCGCCGCCGCAGAGCCCATCAAAAAGGCCCACAACACAGGGTTCATTTTGCTGTCCAGCTGCTCGCCTTCATCACCGAAGTACATGAAGTAAACGATGCGAATATAGTAGAATGCGCCGATCACGGACGCGACCACACCCGCCACAGCGAGCCATGCAAGCCCACCATCGTATGCCGCGCGCAACACGTAGAACTTACCGAAGAAACCAACCATCGGTGGAACACCAGCAAGGCTGAACATCAAGACAAGCATCGCCAAAGCGCGCAGTGGCTGGCGCTTGGAATACATCCGCAGGCTTTGGATATCCGTCACAGGCCGCCCATCACGTTCCATCGACAAGATGAAAGCGAAGGTGCCGATATTCATCGTCACGTAGATCGCCATATAAATCAGCATCGCCTGAACACCAAAGGCCGTTCCAGCCGCCAAACCCATCAGCGCAAAGCCCATGTGCGCAATGGATGAATAAGCCATCAGGCGTTTGATATTGGTTTGCCCAATCGCTGCAATCGCGCCAAGGAACATCGAAATCACGGACAGGAACGCCACGATCTGCTGCCAGTCGCTCACGATATTGCCAAAGGCATCATGCACAACACGCGCAAACAGCGCCATCGCCGCGACCTTGGGGGCCGTCGCGAAGAACGCAGTCACAGGGGTCGGCGAGCCTTCGTAGACGTCGGGTGTCCACATGTGGAAGGGGGCTGCAGAAACCTTGAAGGCAAAGCCCGCCAACATGAACACCACACCAAACAGCATCCCGAGTGACGCGCCATCGGCTGTCGCCTCAATGATGCCGGAAAACAGTGTCGTACCTGCAAAGCCGTATGTCAGCGACGCACCGTAAAGCAGCAAGCCTGACGACAATGCGCCAAGCACGAAATACTTCAGGCCAGCTTCGGTCGATTTAGCACTGTCGCGGCGCAAGGATGCGACCACGTAAAGGGCAAGCGACTGCAGCTCTAGGCCCATATAAAGCGCCATCAGGTCGCCTGCAGACACCATAACCATCATACCGACCACGGCCAAAGCGACCAGAATGGGGTATTCGAATTTCAACAATCCACGTTGCTGCATATAGCTTTCTGACATCAGCAAAACCGCAGCAGCAGACATCAAGATTAGGATCTTAGCAAAGCGTGCAAAGCCATCGTCGACAAACATACCGCCAAAGGCGACGTTCGTGCCTTGCCCGTTCACACCGATCCAAATGGCCAGCAACACAAACAGCGCGGACGTTGTCCACGTCAGCAGCGGCGCAAGCGCGTCTTTGGTAGTGTAAACCGCGATCAGCAATGCGGCCATTGCAAAGACCGCCAGTACAATCTCGGGCATCAGGATTTGGATATCAGCGCCAATCATCGTGGGCCTTCCTTAATTCGAAGCTAACTGTGTGGCGGCCTCAAAGGCTGCCACAGCAGTTTCGTAATTGACGACCAGCGCCGCAACGCTTGGGCCAGTGATGTCGAGAACAAGTGCGGGGTACACACCCAAGAGCAGTGTCATAAAGACCAGCGGAGCAAAAATCACCCGCTCGCGTGTCCCCATGTCCGTGATTGTACGCAGGCTTTCCTTGATCAGGTCACCCATCACAACGCGGCGGTATAGCCACAGCGCATAAGCAGCCGACAAGATCACGCCAGAGGTCGCGACTGCCGCCACCCAAGTGTTCACTTGGAAGATACCGACCAGTGTCAGGAATTCGCCAACGAAACCAGATGTCCCCGGTAGGCCAACATTTGCCATCGTGAAGAACATAAAGATCAGCGCGTAAGCCGGCATCCGGTTGACCAGACCGCCGTAAGCATCAATTTCGCGGGTATGCATCCGGTCGTAGATCACACCGACGCATAGGAACAATGCGCCCGAGATAAAGCCGTGGCTGATCATCTGGAAAATCGCACCATCAAGGCCTTGTTGGTTCACTGCAAAGATACCCATCGTCACGAAACCCATGTGGGCGACCGACGAATAAGCAATCAGCTTTTTCATGTCTTCTTGGACCAGCGCGACCAGTGAAGTATAGACAATCGCGATTGCGGACAGCCACAGAACCATCGGGCCCATGACTTCCGATCCCACTGGGAACATCGGCAGGCTGAAGCGCAGGAAGCCATAGCCACCCATCTTCAACAAGATTGCCGCAAGTACGACAGAACCCGCTGTTGGCGCCTGCACGTGAGCATCAGGCAGCCACGTATGCACCGGCCACATCGGCATTTTGACCGCGAAGCTTGCAAAGAAAGCCAGCCACATCAGAGTCTGCATGCCACCGATAATTTGCACACCAAGAATGCTAAAGTTCTCGGTCTCGAAGGTGAATGTCATCAGCGTCGGAATGTCAGTCGTGCCCGCCTCAGAGAACATCGCAACCATTGCCACAAGCATCAAAACCGAGCCAAGGAAGGTATAAAGGAAGAACTTGAAGGATGCGTAAATCCGGTTCTTGCCGCCCCAGATACCGATGATCAGGAACATCGGTATCAGGCCTGCTTCGAAGAACAGATAGAACAGCACTAGATCAAGCGCCATAAACACACCGAGCATCAGTGTTTCAAGCAACAGAAACGCAATCATGTATTCTTTGACGCGGGTCGTCACATTCCAACAGGACGCGATGACGAGCGGCATCAAGAATGTCGTCAACATCACAAACAGGATCGAAATACCATCGACGCCCATTTTGTACTGAAGCCCCAGCAGCCAGTCACGTTGTTCCACCATCTGGAAACCCGTGTTGCTGGCATCAAAATTGCCGAGGATAAACAGCGATGTCAGGAACGTCACCGCGGTGGTGACAAGCGCCACCCACTTCGCGTTGCGCTGCGCAGCTTCGTCATCGCCGCGCAAGAACAGCGCCAGAATCACTGCCCCTAAAAGCGGCAGGAACGTTGTGAGGGAAAGTAGGTTACCCATTAGTTTGCTCCCCCGAACAGCGTCATCCAGGTCAACATTGCGGTAATCCCGACGACCATCGCAAAAGCGTAGGTAAAGATATAGCCCGACTGCGCGCGACCCGCGAGCCGCGTGAAGAATGGAATAATCCCCATCGCAAGCCCGTTGATGCCGCCGTCGATTGTTTTGGTGTCGCCCTGCTTCCACAGCAGTCGGCCCAATGCGAGGGTCGGCTTGATGATGGCAAAGTTGTAGATTTCGTCAAAGTACCACTTGTTCAGCAAGAACTGGTAAAGTGGTGCCTGCTGTGTCGCCAACTTGTGCGGCCAATCTGGGCGGCGGATATACATTTGATACGCCAGACCAAGTCCCGCCAGCATCGCAATGAACGGCGCGAGTTTGACCCAAATAGGAACTTCATGCGCCTCGTTTATGACATGGTTTTCAGGTGCAACAAAAATCGCCCCCTCACCCGGTGTGCCAGCAAAGTTGTAATGCGGCTTTTCTGCCTTTGCATCCGTGTCATGTGCAGTTTCTTCGCCTTGAACTGCGTCATCGCCCGCTTCGGCAGTGTTGTGCTCGGACGCTTCGGCAGCATACGGCACGCCAAAGAACTTAGCGACCTTATTGGTGGCACCAAAGAATGACCCATACCAGACCATGCCGCTAAAGATCGCGCCGACGGCCAGCACATAAAGTGGAACCAACATCGAATTGGGGCTTTCATGTGCGTGCTCGTGTGTATGCGCATCGCCGCGTGGGGTGCCGTAGAAGGTCATGAACATCAAACGCCAGCTGTAGAAGCTTGTCATCAGTGCAGCAACAACCAGCATCCAGAACGCATAGCCGCCTGCGGTGCCCGCATAAGCGGTTTCGATGATTGCGTCTTTGGACACGAAGCCTGCGAAACCAATCGGAAAGCCCACATAAAGCAGCGGAATGCCAACACCAGTAATGGCCAGCGTACCGATCATCATCATCGCAAATGTTTTTGGGATCTTATGACGCAAACCGCCATAATTACGCATGTCTTGTTCGTGATGCATTGAGTGGATCACCGAACCGGCGCCAAGGAACAACATCGCCTTAAAGAATGCGTGGGTCAGTAGGTGGAACATCGCAACCGAATAAGCACCCAATCCAGCGGCCACAAACATATAGCCAAGCTGCGAACAGGTCGAATACGCGATGACACGCTTGATGTCGTTTTGAACCAAACCAACGGTCGCGGCAAAGAATGCTGTGCTGGCACCAATGAACACGATAAAGTTCGTGGCCTGAGGCGCATATTCCATCAGCGGTGACATGCGGCAGACCAAGAATACACCAGCCGTAACCATCGTCGCGGCGTGGATCAGGGCAGACACAGGTGTCGGACCTTCCATCGCGTCGGGCAGCCATGTGTGCAGGAACAACTGCGCCGATTTACCCATCGCACCAATGAACAACAAGAACGCAATCAGGTTCAGTGTGTTCCAGTCACCCCAAAGGAACGTCAGCGTGTGGTCTTGCAGATCAGGGATTGCCGCGAAAATATCTGTAAACTTGACGCTGTCTGTCACCAGATAAAGCGCAAAGATACCCAATGCGAAACCAAAGTCACCAACGCGGTTGACCACGAACGCCTTGATAGCAGCGGCATTGGCAGTTGGTTTGCGGTAGTAGAAACCGATCAAAAGATAAGACGCGACGCCCACGCCTTCCCAACCAAAGAACATCTGCACAAGGTTGTCAGCGGTCACCAGCATCAACATCGAGAACGTAAAGAACGACAGATACGCAAAGAAACGCGGGCGATAGCTCTCGCCTTCTTTGAAATTGTCGTCGTGAGCCATGTAGCCAAAGGAATACATGTGAACCAGCGCAGACACAGTCGTAATCACGATCAGCATCGTTGCAGTCAGACGGTCCATACGGATCGCCCAATCGGTGCTGAGCGTGCCACTTTCGATCCAGCGCAAGATATTTACGGTATAGGTGCCGTTCGGATGCGCAGATGCATCAAACGTCAGGAATATGATCCACGACAAGAAGGCCGCAAGGAACAACATGCTTGTTGAAACCCATTGTGCAGCCGTTTCGCCGATGAATTTCCAGCCAAATCCACAAAGGAGGGCACCAACGAGCGGCGCAAATAGGATGATGGTTTCCATGTGATCAGCCCTTCATCACGTTGACGTCTTCAACGTCGATGGTTCCACGGTTGCGGAAGAAACAAACAAGGATCGCAAGGCCAATCGCGGCCTCGGCGGCGGCGACTGTCAGCACGAACAACGTGAAGACTTGGCCGACCAGATCACCCAAAAAGCTGGAGAAGGCGACAAGATTGATGTTCACCGCCAACAGCATCAATTCGATGCTCATCAGCAAGATGATCACGTTCTTGCGGTTCAGGAACAATCCGAAGATCCCGATGACAAACAAGGCCGCGGCCACTGTCAGATAGTGTTCAAGTCCGATCATTGGGACATTCCTTCAGTCTTCATCACAGGCCCTGCCCCGGTTTCACGTCTTTAAGTTCCATCGCTTTGGCGGGATCACGGTACATTTGCGCAAGAACGTTCTGGCGCTTGATATCCACGCGGTGGCGCAGCGTCAGGACGATCGCACCGATCATCGCAACCAGCAGGATCAAACCCGACAATTGGAACAACAGAATATAGTCGTCGTAGATTATCAAACCCAGTGCGCGGGTGTTTTCAATGTCGCCAGCAGGTGCTGCAATCCGGTCTTCAACGCCGTCTGCAAAACCCCAGACACCAAGCGCCATGGCCAATTGCATCAACACCACCACACCGATCAGCAGACCAAGCGGCAAGTACTTCGTCATTTCCGCCTTCAATTCGGCGAAATCAACATCAAGCATCATCACAACGAACAAGAATAAGACCGCAACCGCGCCTACGTAGACGATGATCAGCAACATTGCGACGAATTCAGCGCCCAATGTCACGAACAATCCGGCAGACGACAGGAACGCAAGGATCAACCACAGCACCGAATGCACCGGGTTACGGCTGACAACAGTCATCAGCCCTCCCGCGACAGTCGTCACTGCGAATACGTAAAATGTGAACGCGAAGACGGTCATGCGCTTTCGTCCTTTTCCAACACTTCATTTGCCAGTTCCATGGCTTTCGTCATGGCAGGCACACCTGCGAACATGCCCATCTGAGCAATCGCTTCGGCAATTTCTTGTTTCGTGGCATCGGCTGCGATCAAGTGACGAACGGTAAGGCGGATCTGCGCCTCGGCTTGTGCGCCCAGAACGGTCAAACCAGCCAACGTCAGCAACAGCCGTGTTTTTGCGTCCAAACCATCAGCGTTCAAACCGTTGCCAAAGAACATTTCCATGGTCTCTTTTGACATGGTGGGCCACAGGGCCTCAAAACCCTTAGGCGTAAAGGTATCGGTGTCGACGTTCATCGATTTGGCCCAGTCCTGGCCCATCTTCATCATCGCTTCAAAGGGGTTCTGATCGGTCATCGGTATGGTGCGTCCAATTCCAGATTGCGCGCGATTTCGGCTTCCCAACGGTCACCGTTCTCAAGCAGCTTTTCCTTGTCGTAATACAGCTCTTCGCGTGTCTCGGTGCTGAATTCGAAATTCGGGCCCTCGACAATTGCGTCCACTGGGCAGGCTTCTTGGCAGAAACCGCAATAGATGCATTTGGTCATGTCGATGTCATAGCGCGTGGTGCGGCGGCTGCCGTCATCGCGCGGTTCGGCGTCGATCGTAATGGCTTGAGCAGGGCAAACCGCTTCGCACAATTTACAAGCGATGCAGCGTTCTTCGCCGTTGGCGTAGCGACGCAGTGCGTGTTCGCCACGAAAACGCGGGGACAACGGCCCCTTTTCATGCGGATAGTTCAGCGTGGCCTTTGGTGCGAAAAAGTACTTCATGCCAAGGCGGAAACCTTGCCAAAAATCCTGCAACAGAAAGTATTTGGCGGCGCGGGTGTAATCGATTTGTGTCATTGATTATGCTCCTACTGCCCAGCGTGCCCAAAAGCCGCCGAGAACTTCGTATTTCGCCAAGAACGAAACCAAGACAACCCAAGCCAACGACATTGGCAGGAAGACTTTCCAACCGATGCGCATCAACTGGTCATAGCGGTAGCGCGGTGTGATGGCCTTGACCATCGCGAACATGAAAAAGACCATCGCCATCTTCAACACCATCCACAAGATGCCGTCAGGCAAACCCGGGATCGGTGACAACCAGCCACCAAAGAACAACAGCGAGATCAGTGCGCACATCAGTACAACAGCCATCAATTCACCGATCATAAACAGCAAGAACGGCGTGGACGAATATTCAACCTGATAGCCCGCAACCAGTTCTGATTCCGCTTCAGGCAGGTCGAATGGTGGGCGGTTTGTTTCCGCCAAAGCACTGATAAAGAACAAGAACAACATCGGAAAGTGCGCAACCCAGTACCAATT
>RCNF010002081.1_pt1 | contig 10696 bp, 9 predicted proteins | sample 2041311 | NCBI WGS metagenome assembly RCNF01 (sample SAMN09708228, study PRJNA481090) | Marine sediment metagenome, whole genome shotgun sequencing project. | biome: marine sediment; feature: ocean; material: sediment; isolation source: Sewage treatment plant 2 marine sediment (STP2) ... | reverse complement strand
AAAAAACCGCGGGCGCTGGAGTGCGCCCGCGGCTGTCATAAGGACAGAATCGTCAGGGTCTATCTCTTGATAGGCGCACTCCGCGTAGGTAAGACGAAACCAGAAGCGATAACTGTGTGGTTTCGAACCGCCGCTACAATTTTCACCATAAGCATCATCATAATAGGGTGCGCCCTCCTTTCATAAGATGGTGTCATCCTATACCTGAATTGAGCGTACGTCAAGGTTTAAATTTTAACAGCGAGGATGGGGTGGCGTTACCCTCGCATCTTCGCCGCGGCTCGCTCTACGGACCTCGAACTGCCGATGAGACCAACGCGATCACCTAACTTGAAGGTTAGGTCACCTTGGGGAACTATCACGTTGCCCTCGCGCGACATGCTTACGATAAGTGCGTCGCCGGGCAGCCGAATTTTCCGGAGCGGCACGTCAGTGATGGTTGGATTGCCAATCCGCACTTCTACAACCTCGATCTCACCATCTCCACGATCCATTAGAAGGTCGAATATCATCGGGTAGTGAAGAGCACCTTCTATGGCCATTACGGTGGCGAGCGTGGGTTGAACGACTTTCACACCCAAGCGCTGAAGCCGTGGTATCAGCTCTACATCGCTGATCCTGGAAATGACGAGAGGGATATGGTACGTCTCCCGTGCTAGGGTGCAGACATTCAGCGTCTCCTCCGAACTCATCGTCAGATCGATGAGAACGCGGGCATCGGTGGCGCCAGCTTTCGCGAGAGCTCCCGGTAGGTCTGCACAACCCTCGAAAAAATCAACAGCCAATCGTTGGAACGCAGCTTTGCGGCTATCATCCGGGCAGATAACGGCAACGGGTTCGTTGAAGGCGAGCAGTCGTTCAACGAGGAACTCAGTCAGTTGATCCTGGCCGATGAGGATGATACCGCGGCGGCGCTTTTCCTCACTGGCGGGAAGGATGCGGTTGAAGAGTATTGGTGATAGCGTGCAGGAAACAATGGCGAGAAGAATGATCGCAGCATCAAGAGCTTCTGAGATCAAGCCCAGACGTACAGCAATCGAGGCGGCGGCAATGATGAGAGAGAGACGAGCGGATAATAGAAAACCACCGGCGAAGGTTTCACGCCAGTTAAATTGCACGCGCAGTATCAGCGCCGGGATAACCTTAACTAAATATGCTATGGCGACCAATAATGGGACCAGCAGAAGAGCCTGAGGGGACTCGATGATGGCTCGAAGATTGAGCTCAACGCCTACCATTATGAAGAAGATAGGGATGAAGAATCCATAACCGATAGCATCTAGCTTCTCACGCGCGTTCTCGCCTTCCTGATCATCGAGTAAGCCAGCAATGACGCCAGCAAGAAAAGCACCCAGGATGAGCTCCACACCCAGCGCTTCAGCCAACACGACCCAGGCGACCATGAGCGCGAATGCGCCGCGTACCCGGATTTGCGCTGTAGCGCTCGAGAGCTCATCGAGGAAGGTCTGCAGGAAGCCAAGCTCAGAGACTCGCCGCATTCCGCGAACGGCAATGGCAAAGATGGTTAACAGGACAGGTATCAACAGGAGATCCAGCGTCAACCCTTGACTGCGAATGGCAATGACGATTGTTAGTAAAAGCAGGGTGACGAAATCTGCGACGGAGGCGGCGACAAGGATGTACTGGCCAAATTCCAGACCGAGAAGATCCCGCTCCTTAAGGACGGGCACTACGATGCCCAGAGATGTCGTACTTAGGATCAAACCGATGAGGATCGGGCTTTCGACGAGACCTGATAAGGACAGAAACCATGAGAATAAGAGAGCCAGGCTAAGTGTGCCCAGCAAGAGTGCTGCGGCGAGCGTCAGGGGACGCTTCCAGAAAGATTTTTCGCTTGAGTATGGACCACTGGAAAGGAGAAGTTCGAAATCCACTTCCAATCCGGAGAGGAACATCAGATATGCGAAACCGAACTCCGCCAGAAATCTGAGTGTCTGTGATGGTTCAACAAGATTTAGACCACTACGACCAATGATGATGCACGCGACGATCTCGCCGACAACGATGGGGATGTAAAAGCGGCGCAGGCGAGCCGAGAGAATTGGGACAACCAGGGCAAGCACTGTAATAAGAAGGAGGGCTAGAAAGGGGCTGTGATCCATGCGTCATTCCTGGGAGCAAGGGTGTGTAAGCTAGATTCAAGTGTATCAGATGTCAACCCGCCATCGGAAGGACCAACCTGGGATTGTGTTGGTTTTGTGTGCACGTTAATCGCCGGTTAATCTCACAATATTAATGAAGTCAGCGAGCAGACCATAGGCTGTTGTGTGCGGTCCTGGATCGGACTCAGTGATCGTGAGCGGGCCGAGGGTGTCGCTGTGAAAAGTAACAGCAGAGGAAGTCCCCGTCACGTTGTAGAGTGGGTCACTGGGATCGAGCAGCTCGGGCTGTACAGATGTCACTATCCCTGTATCTGTTCTTTCAGCCTGGCAGATGAGCTTCCAGCGCTTCCCCTCTGCCGAAGCAAATTGTATGTCTTCGCTGCGTAGGGACTCAATCCCTTTGCGCTCAACGCCGGAAGGTTTCAGATTTATGCCCATGAGCACGGTGACGAGCGCCGAAACCTTGATAGCTGCATCCCAGCCCTCGATGTCTCCTGAGGGATCGGTCTCGGCGATGCCGATCGACTGGGTGAAAGCGACGGCGTCTTGGAAGGTCTTTCCCTGCTCCATTAAGGTCAGGATGAGATTGGTTGTCGAGTTCAGGATCCCGCGGAAGGATTGGAGCTTTGCTGCAGGAAGCGTTTCTCGCCAGAGCGAAAACACCGGCGCGCCATCCATGACCGCAGATTCGAAGAAGAATTTCCGCTTATGTGCTTGCGCTAATTTCGTAAGTTCGCGGTAGGCGTGGACGACCGGACCTTTATTCGCCGTTATGGCGTGCATGCCGGTGGAGAGCGCGGTGGAGATGTGTTCAATCGCCGGCTGACCGTCGTCGTAGCTGACGGGGGTATTCTCAAAAAGAACGTCCGCATTGCATGCCCGAATGAATTCGGAGCCATTTTGTGGTGTCGGTTCAGTGGATAGAGGGTCGAGCGAATCACCCGCTGCGATGACCGCCAGCGCACTCTCAAGGTCTATCCCCGTTGGGTTAATTGCCGCACCGTGGTGACCGGTCATGATCCCAACAACTTGATAGTTTAAATCCAGCTGGGTTCGAAGCTCATCGCCTTTCACCAGCAGCAGCCGCGCGAATGCTTGGCCGACGTTTCCGAAACCAAGGAGGGTGAATCTGTGTGTGTCCATTGGGAGAATTACTCCAGAATAACTATCGGCGGATTATACCAACGGCCAAGGGTATGGGCGGCCTGCGCCGGGCGAAGGGAAAACGGGAGATCGCAGGATTCGATCGATGCGTTCTCGAAAGTTGATAAATTCAGTCCTGGAAAGCAGGAGCGAAAGGTCATCGTGAACATCGTTTTCTGACTCCAGCTGATCCCGCAACAGACGCACGTGCTTGAGCAGCTTATCTGGAATGGGCTCTCCGGCGAAATCCCAGATCACCGTGCGCAGTTTCTCTTCATCATGGAAGCATAAGCCGTGGTCGATCAACCAGAGATGATCATCCTCACCGAGGAGAACGTGACCAGATTTGCGATCGGCGTTGTTGATGATGATGTCGAACAGGGCCGTGGCCTGCAATTGCCCCTTCTCCTCCTTGCTGAATGTGAAGTAATGACGATCGGGATTGACATCGATGTAGAGTTGCAGCGAACCTGGACCAGCAGGTGCGTCCTCGCGCAGCACAGTCGGCGGGACAAGTTCCCAGCCCAAAACCTGGCTCACGAGGTAGGCCGCCACTTCCCTGTCGGCAAGAGAGCCATTAGGGAAATCCCAGAGCGGCTGTTCGCCGCGTGCCGGTTTATATATCGCCGGGATTTGGCCAGGATCTCCTTCGATCTGGACGAGAAAGGTGAAATTCGATCCCCAGGCTACCTGACCCACAACTCCAATTTCACCGGTATTGAGGAGGTGGGTAATCGCTTCAAGGTTATCAAACTCGAAAATGTTCATCTGTGTGTTTATTCAACTGTGTGATCTTTACAGGAGGGTTCAGGAAGCCACAGCGAGCCCGGATGGAGTTTGAACGTCAGCGTTTATGGCCGTTTTTCTTGGGGCAGAAATGGCCTTGCGGGTCGATCGGCTCACCACAGTTGCCGCATACAGGTCTGCCGCGAGCGGACAAATCCAAGCCCCAGCTGCACATCCGGCGCAGTTGCGAGCGGCTGCACCAGAAACGAGTGGCCGAAGCCTGCTCAGGGTCTTCATTGAGAGGTTGAATCTCGCGAGCTACAAGGATGAGCATATCGCTTTCATCGTCATAGCCCAGCCCGATGTGACCCACGCGGAAGGTGGGATCTATAGGTTCCTCGAGCGCCATCTCACCTTCGATGTAATCCCGTGAAGATTCAGGTAGATCAGGAAGACGCTTGTGCAGCTCACTCAGGAATTCCTCAAGGCCAATAGCGAGCGATTGAATCTGCTGTTTTTCGATAAGCAGAGTGACCAGTTGATCCCCGGCGCGCCCCTGTAGATAAAAAACGCGTTTCCCGGGACTGCCAATAGCACCGGCTGTGATCCGATCAACGGGTTTGAGTTCGTACTGGATGCCTGCCATCTAAGGTCCTACACTAAGTTGATGAACGATTAGGCTTTTCCTATCGCTGCCGAATTGAGTATATCAAACCTCAGGCGTGCCATGCGTCGCGCGGGTGTCGTTAAGACCCATAACGCGGACGCTGCTGCCGCTTACCGCCAGCACGCTCATTGAAGCAGGGGAGATCGTGATGCGCTGGAAGAGGTCCAATGGCATACCGAGATAATGAGCGATGGCGAGTTTGATTGGATCTGAATGGAACACACAGGCGATGCTTGCCCTCTTGCTGCCATGTAAATCGCGAAGCGCTTCGAGTTCAGCTACGACGCGTGCTTGAGCTTCCGGGAAAGACTCGCCCTCCGGGAACCTGGCTAACGAGGGCGTATTCTGGATGATAGGCCAGAGCTTTCGGCGGCGTAAAGCTTTGAGCGATTGCCCCTGCCAGGAGCCGTATCCGATTTCGATTAGGCCTTCGCGGATGAGAATATCGAGACCCTGGTCGCGAGCTAATGGTTCAGCGGTTTCGACAGCTCGTTCCAGCGGGCTGGCATAGATCGCTTCGAACTTGACTGAAGAGAGTATACGACCGAGCGCCTCGGCCTGACGGCACCCTTCTGAACTCAAGTGAACGTTCGGCATCCGCCCAGCGAGTTTGCGCTTCCCCAGAAAATCATTGTGTCCGTGACGGATGAGATAGAAGGTGGTCATTAATTCTCCGCTAGGATGGTTTGCTTCTGCGCATCGTATGTTTTTTCTTGATTGCATCGATCTCTTGATCGGCGAGATCGGATGGTTCGAGCGTGGCATCAATATCTAATGCCTTCCGCTGAGCCGTACGCCATCGATCCAGCCGTTCAGCGACCTGCGCCTCGTAACCTTGTTCGGAGGGGTGGTAAAAATAGGTCCCGAGGAGTGAGTCGGGCAAATAACCCTGCCCGATGTGGTGCCCGGGATGCGTGTGAGGATACCTATATCCCTTCCCGTGTCCGAGAGCTTTTCCATCGCGGCTGGCATCTTTCAGGTGCTGTGGGACTTCGACCACCCCTTTTTCCTCCAGGTATTTATAAGCCTTGAAATAGGCGCTTGTTGTATTGGATTTGGAGGCGGTTGCCAGGTAGAGCGTTGCCTCCACAAGAGCGTACACCCCCTCTGGTAACCCAACAAATTCAAAAGCCTGGACTGCGGCGGAGGTGACGACGAGGCCCATTGGGTCAGCCAGGCCGATGTCCTCCGAAGCCAGGATCAACAGACGCCGCAGGATGAAACGAGGGTCCTCGCCCGCGTAGAGCATCTTCGCCAACCAATAGAGCGCAGCGTCTGGATCAGAACCGCGCACCGATTTGATGAAAGCCGAGATGGTGTCGTAATGCGCATCGCCGTCTTTGTCGTATAAGACCGCGCGGCGCTGGATGGATTCTTGGGCAACCTCTAGCGTGAGCTGGATCACGTCACTCTTATCAGGGGGTGTGGATTCCACGGCTAGTTCGAGCGCATTGAGCGCATTGCGTGCGTCCCCACCAGACACGCGGATCAAGTGATCTAGAGCATCCTGGTCGAGCTGGATCTGTTTACTGCCGTAGCCACGCTCTGGGTCGGTGAGGGCACGTTGGATGACCCGGTTCACGTCCTCATCCTCAAGCGGGCGCAGCTGGAAAATTCGTGAGCGCGAAACCAGAGCCCCGATCACTGTGAAGTATGGGTTTTCCGTCGTCGCACCGATGAGGGTGATTGTCCCGTTCTCGACATGAGGAAGAAGCGCATCCTGCTGAGCTTTGTTCCAGCGATGGACCTCATCCACGAAGAGGATCGTTCGCCTACCGTATAGTTTGCGCCGCTCCTCTGTCGCCTTGATGATGCGTCGGAGATCTGCTTTCCCGGCCAGAACAGCCGAGATCGTAACAAAATGGGATTCTGTGGTGTTGGCGATGATCATCGCCAGAGTGGTTTTTCCGGTTCCGGGAGGTCCCCAGAGGAGTATAGAAGAGAATAGACGATCTGCCTGGATAGCCCGCCGAAGAAGGCGGTCTTCTCCGACAATCTCTTCCTGACCTTCGAATTCGTCCAGGGTGCGCGGCCGCATGCGTGCGGCGAGTGGGGCTTCACGGGAAATGCGATCCTTCATCGCGTGGTCAAACAGGTCCATTCGGTCATTGTACCATCGGCCTGTACTGAGCTGAAAAACCCGATATGTCGAGGTGGATTTTTGGTATCTGCCGGGTATGTTAGAATCCGCGGATTACCGGGCTCGCCCTGCTCGTTCTGGCTGCGCACACGTGTTGAAATGAAAAAGGCTGGAATTGTCACCTCCAGTGAGGACGACTAAAGAAGTGTTCAAGGACTGTAAAAGGAATTGGATCCGAAAACTATGACTTGTATGTTTCTCTTGGCCTCTGCTTCACCTCGCCGCCGCGAGCTAATGGAATTGACCGGCTGGGATGTGGAGATTTGCTCGGTTCCGGTCGACGAGATGGTTCAGATCGATGAGCGGGCGGAGGCGCTGGCGGTCCGTCTTGCGCGAGCGAAAGCTCGGGCAGCCGCAGTCGAGTGTCCCGCCTGCGAGCTCGTCCTTGCCGCCGATACTGTCGTGGTAGACGGCGGCACAATTCTAGGCAAACCGGTGGATGCAGTTGATGCTGAACGGATGCTTCTAATGCTTCGGGATCGGGAGCATGAGGTCATCACTGCGCTGGTATTTCTCCAACCAGCCAGCGGGGAAGAACTTGTTGAGACGTGCAATACTGTCGTTCCCATGCGGGCATATGACAAGGGTGCGCTTCAGGACTATATCGCCGGCGGTTCTCCGCTTGATAAAGCCGGCGCGTATGGGATACAGGACCGCGAATTCAACCCAGTGGTCCTGGGCCAGATGCGGGGATGCTTCGCCAATGTGATGGGGCTCCCTTTGTGTCACCTGCAGCGTGCTTTGGGGCGCTTGGGGCACGATCTGACGGTCGATCTCCCTACTCGCTGTATCGCATTTACGGGGTATGATTGTAGCGTCTACCAGGAGATCCTGAGAGGTAAATTGTGAGACGAATCCCGATCCTGCTTCTAATTTTAGCGATGCTCATCAGCAGTTGTGGGCTCTTTAACCCCACCGACCCGGGGTCGAACGGGACACCTAGCCTCCCAGATCCTGTACAGACCACTGAGTCCGCGCCGGATCCAGATGCAGCCGCGCAGCACTTCTTGGATACTTGGAAAGCGGGCGATTATGCGGGGATGTACGCACTCCTCAGTCCCCTTACCCAGGATGGACTGAGCGAGGAGGACTTCACGAACCGCGTCCAAGAGATCGTGCGGAGCGGGGCGTTTGTAGATGTCGATTTTCAAATCGTATCCGCTCTTGTACACAGCCCAGAGCGCGCTGAAGTGCGGTATCACATCGTTCTCACAAGCGCGGCTGTAGGCGAGATCAGCCGTGAGACGCGCATGGACTTAACGCGCTCCGCTGGTGAGGACTGGCGGGTAGCCTGGACCGACGCCATGATTTTTCCCGAACTCGAGGGGGGCAACGGTTTGAGTCTTACCGCTATCACGCCTACGCGCGCGAATATCTATGACAAGAACAACCAGGCCTTCGCTGCACAGGCTGGCGCGGGGCAGGATAACGGCGCCGCATTGTGGATCGTCCCCAATGAGATCGGCGATGAAGATGCCGAGGAGACCATGCTCTCAACTCTGAGGCGCCTTTTTGTGTTGGCGACTGTAGATCCGATCCTCGAGCGCTACGACGCCAACCGCGACACGGATTGGTTTACCCCGCTAGGCGTTGCACCTTATGAGGATTACACCACCGTCGGCGGTGTGCTCGAATCGGTGGGCGGAGTTCGCGTGCGCACGTACAGCACGCGCTATTATTATGGCGGTGGTCTCACGCCATTTGCAGGGGGAGCGTCGCCACATGCTGTGGGTTTTGTGAGTCAGATTCAAGAGGCCGAATATGAAGACCGCCTGGCGCTGGGTTATCAGGGTGATGAGTTCGTCGGTCGTATCGGGATCGAGGCGGCATTCGAAGATGAACTGCGCGGTGTGCCGGGGGGGACTCTTTACCTGGTCGATCCCAATGGTCAGGTGATGCAGGTGATGGCTTCCCGCGATCCCGGATTGCCCTATGCAGTGTATACGACGCTCGACCGAGATCTGCAAGAAATCGCGCAGCGGTCGATTGAAGGTTTCGAGGGCGCTGTGGTCGTTTTGGAACGCGATACAGGCGCGGTGCTGGCCATGGCCTCCTCGCCTGCGTTCGATCCCAACCTTTTCGATGCCCAGAACCCTAATGGAGCGAATGGCGGTTATCAGATGTTGAACACTGCCAATCAGCCCTATATCAACCGCGCTACACAGGGACTCTACGTTCCAGGATCAGTGTTCAAGGTCGTTACGATGGCCGCCGCGCTGGAGACGGAGTATTACGAACCCGGAACGGTCTACGACTGCGGACTGGAATTTCATGAACTGCCGGGATGGGTTGGCTATGATTGGCGCGTCGAGAAAGAACTGTCTGCTGCGGGTGAGTTGACGCTCCAGGGGGGTCTGGAGAAGTCCTGTAACCCCTGGTTCTATCACATCGGTCTGGATCTCTATGTCAAAGGTCTCCCCAGCGCCATCCCTGATATGGCTGCAGCATTTGGATTGGGAGAGCTGACCGGTATCGAGATTGGGGAGGATGCGGGGCAAGTTCCGAGCCCGGAGAACAGCACCGAAACGCTCGGCGAGGAGTGGGAGGCGCGGCACCCAGTGCAGCTGGCAATCGGTCAGAGTGCTCTTCTGGTGACACCTCTCCAGGTCGCCCGTTACGCTGCTGCAATAGGGAATGGGGGAACACTTTATCGTCCGCAGCTGGTGTTGGCGATAGAGAATGCCGAGGGTGATGTGCTGCACGAGTTCGTGCCGGATCCAGTGGCCCAGCTTCCGGTGAGCCCGGAAAATATTGCTGCGATACAGGAGGCGATGGTTAACGTTGTCGAGAAGTCTGGAGCAACCGCTTACCGTAAGTTCCTTGGTCTCAACCTGAATGTCGCCGGGAAGACGGGCACTGCATCTACGGATGGCGCGGGGGAGCCGCATGCCTGGTTCACTGGTTATTCATACGAGGGAAGAGAGGACAAACCCGATATCGCCATCGCGGTTATCTTGGAGAATCAGGGTGAGGGATCGGATTGGGCTGCGCCGGTCTTTCGGCGAATCGTCGAGACGTATTTCAAGGGTCGACCGCTTACGCTCTATCCCTGGGAATCTCGTATCTGGGTTGAGAGGACTCCGGAGCCGGATGAAGAAGCCGAGGAAACTCCGGCCCCATGATAAATGTCTGAAGCCGATCTTCTCCCCGGGCTGATTGTTAAAGCCCAATCCGGTATTTTCGACGTTGAAACCGAGCAGGGGATCATACCCTCGAAATTGCGCGGCAGGCTCATGAAGGAACGGATGGAGAGCGATGCCGCAGCGCTCGGCGACCGTGTTCAGATATGCAAGCAGCCGGAGGGTTTGGCGACGATCGAAGTCGTAGAGGAGCGTGTGCGTGTGCTCTCCCGCAAGTCGCCGGGTCGCTCAGAGATCGAACAAGTTCTGGTTGCGAATCCGGATCAAGCAGCCTTCGTCTTCTCGTGCGCCGACCCCGAACCAAACTTCCGAATGCTGGATCGCTTGCTCGTCGTTGCCGAACGAGAAGAAATTCCAGCTTTGATCTGCGCTAATAAGATCGACCTGGTTGTCCCGCGCACTGCCAAGCAAGCCTTCGGTATTTATCCGAAGCTCGGTTACCCGGTCCTTTACACCTCGGCTCAGACTGGGAAGGGCGTTCGCGCCTTTCGCAAAGCGCTGCAAGGGAAGATCTCAGTTCTGGCGGGTCCTTCGGGCGTAGGAAAGACAAGCCTGCTTAATAAAATCCAACCCGGATTAGGATTGCACACGAGCGAGATAAGTCAAGCCACCGGGAGAGGCCGGCATACAACAGTCGTTCCCGAGCTCCTGAAACTTGAGGGGGGTGGCTATGTGGCAGATACCCCTGGTCTGAAGGCTTTTGCCCTCTGGGACATCGAGCCGGAAGAGCTCGACGCCTATTTTCCAGAGATCCGAG
>RCNF010004069.1_pt1 | contig 10697 bp, 9 predicted proteins | sample 2041311 | NCBI WGS metagenome assembly RCNF01 (sample SAMN09708228, study PRJNA481090) | Marine sediment metagenome, whole genome shotgun sequencing project. | biome: marine sediment; feature: ocean; material: sediment; isolation source: Sewage treatment plant 2 marine sediment (STP2) ... | reverse complement strand
CGTGTGTCAGGGATGATTCACAAAGAGTCAGGACTTTGTCAGGAATCGTTGTCGACAAGCAGGTTCATCTCTGAGGAAAGAGGAAACGGCACCACCACAGAGGAGCAGAGCCATCTCCCCATCGCGACGTCGCAAACACGAAGGCACAAAGGTACAAAGGAATCACAAAGACATCGCACCATGGCGAATGGGACTTGGATTTCACGGATGAACAGGGTGTTGGTTGGGCCTCCTGCAAAAACCCTCTTTCCCGATGGTTCGTGGTCTCTGTGCCGGCGAGACGCCAGCACTACAAAAGGCTGAGATCCATTGTAGGGCCGGCGTCTCGCCGGCCTGATGATGAGGAGGGTCGGAAAACCTCAGAGTCCGATTCCCGGAATTTTGCAAGAGGCTCGGTTTTCAGGCGACGGAGTCGGCCGACCAGTGGCTGTCCGGCCGGTTGAACTCGAGTCAACTCTGCGATGTCTTCGTGACTGCGATGACTTCGTGAGTTCTTCGTGCCTTCGTGTTTGCGACGGTGTGATGGTTCGATGGGTCTATGGTTGCGATGTCGATCAAGCTACGCGATGGCTCGCGCTCGCACTTTTGTCGTTCCCTACGTCCTCTCGCTGGTGGTGGTGATCCTCGTACTGGTGATGTGGATCATCTACGCCGTCTCGTCGGGGAGCCGACTGAAGGAACTGGCTCTGCGGGTCGGAGCATCGGGGCCGACCTGGCCCTGGGTGATCCTCGGTATCGGATGTGGACTCCTCGGTCTGCTCATCGTCTTCATCACCCATCAGCTCGCTCGGTCCCTGGCCGAGTACCGGTATGCGCGCAAACAGGAGGAATTTGTCTCCTCCATCACCCACGAGATGAAATCCCCCCTGGCCGCCATCCGGCTCCACGCGCAGACACTGGAGACTGACGTTACCGTTTCTGAGAGGCGTGAGTCTGTGGGGTATATCCTCCGCGAGTCCGAGCGCCTCGGGCGTCTCATCGACAACGTGTTGGAGAGCAGTCGCTTGGTGGCGCGGAAACAGGCTCTCGATCTTCAGCCCATCGATCTCCGGAATTTCCTGGAATCCTATTTCCCCGAGATCCGGCCCAGGGTGGCCAAACAGGGAGTCGATCTTGATATCGAAATCACCACCAAGGCCACCATCGAAGCGACCGAGGAAGCCCTCGAAAGGGTGTTGACGAACCTCATCGACAACGCGCTTCGTTACTCCGGGAAAAGCGGTAGGATCCGATGCAGGGCAGATGATTTCGGGGGCTGGGTGAGCATTCAGGTCGAGGATGAAGGGGAGGGGATTCCGAAGTCCGAGCTGAGCAGAATTTTCGATCGCTTTTATCAGATCGGACGCGACCGGGGGGGCAGCTCCGGGACCGGGCTCGGGCTCTTCATCGTCTCCCAGCTGGTCGAGCAGATGAACGGAAGCGTGAGGGCCTCATCCCACGATGACCGGCCGGGTGCGGTTTTTGTCGTCGAGTTGCCCATTGTGGGTGGTGCGGCATGATCGACGGCGCACCCCGGATTCTGCTCGTCGAGGACGAAGAAGCCATTGCCCAGGGGCTGCTGGTCAATTTTCGCCGAAAAGGTTGGCTCCCGATCCTGGCCGGAGACGGGGAGGAGGGACTCGAACTTGCGCGCAGGGAGAAATTCGATCTCATCGTTCTCGATGTCCGGCTTCCGATCATCGATGGCTTTGAAGTCTGTCAGCGGCTCCGGGCATCGGGAGACCTCATCCCCATCCTCATGCTCACGGCAAAGAACCAACCCGACGATATGGTCTACGGGCTGAAATTGGGGGCTGATGACTATGTCACCAAACCCTTTGACCTGGCGGTTTTGCTCGCCCGGGTCGAAGGCCTGCTTCGCCGCAGCGGTTGGTCAAAGGCGGCATCCGAGATGAGCAAGGGCCCGTCGGATGGTGAGCGCTTCGAATTCGGGGAGTTCTGGGTGGATTTCGGGTCGTGGCAGGCCGCCACCCGAAACGGGATCGTCGAACTGTCTCGGAAAGAGATCGCGGTGATGCGGGTCTTCGCCAACCGTCCGGGTCAGGTCGTGAGCCGTCGGGAACTGCTCGCCGAGGTCTGGGGTCTGCCCGATCACCCCAACACCAGGGTCGTTGACAACGTGATCTTATCGCTGCGAAAGGCCTTCGAGGAGAGTTCGCTCAGACCCAGACACATCCACAATGTCAGGGGCGTGGGGTATCGCTTCGAGGTTTGAGAGTGTGGCGGTGCCATCGTCACCCTCGTTTTGAAACACAAAGGACACGAAGACCCACAAAGACGCCACAAAGGTCGGATTTTGACTCATCGCAAAGCCCTGTGTGCCTTCAAGGTCGGAAGGAGCCCGGGTCAAAAAATGCGATGCTTCGTGGGTCCTTCGTGATTCTTTGTGTCCTTTGTGTTTCAAAATCCGACCGCTACGGCTGAGAATCGCCACCGCAGGTTGGGAGTCGCACAGGGCCCCATTGGGTTGCGGGTGAAGCCAACGATGTGATCTTTGTGTTTCAAATGCGCGTTTCGGATTGCCCAGGGAACAGAATTCTTTCGGCCGCCAGTTCTGGTTTGAGCTCAGCCTCCTGCAAAATCCAAGAATTGGACACTGAGGTCTTCCGACCCTCCTCACCATTAGGCCGGCGAGACACCGGCCCTACAACAGATCTCAGTCCTTTGTAGTGCTGGCGTCTCGCCGGCACAGAGACCACGAACCATTGGGAAACAGGGTTCTCGCAAGAGGCTCAACTGTGAGTTAGCGTCCGCGAACCTCGAGAGCATCCAACCGTTTGACGATGGGCTCGATCTCATTGCTGATCAACGGGTTGAGCTTTCGTGCTTCGTCGAGACGCCGCCGAGCCTGTCGTGAAAGATCTCGGCGCCGGGTGGGGTCGGCCTCGGCCTCGATGGCGAGGAGACCGCCGTCCGTAAGGAACGCCGCGGAGAGACCGGGATTCCGGGCGAGGGCCTCGCGGATGTGTTTCCGGCCCTCGTCGATATCGGCCGATACCGATCGCCCGGATTCCAGTTCCCACTCGGCCCGCCACCGGTGGACCTCGGCGGCGCTCTGATAGGCGACCGAATTCTCCGGGTTGACCTCCACGGCACGGGTCGCCGCACGATCGGCGGCTCGGAAACGTCCCTCGGGGCTCCGTCTATTGGCCATGGCCCAACGGGCAGCGATGACCTCCGCCGCAACCTGTTCCGGGTAGGCGAAGGAAATCCGGGGGTTGAGCTCGAGGGAGCGCGAGAGATCGGATCGGGCGGCCTCGACGGCATCCATGGGGTCACGGCCGGCCTCGAGTTCGACCAGGGCCAGAGTCCGCCATGCCAGACCGCGGTTGGCGAAGGCGTAGTGGTAGTTCGGATTCCGGTTGACGGCCTGATCGAATGAGGCGATGGCCGCTGCGAGGGTTTTAAACGGCGGCAGGCCCGTCCGGTGTTCGTAGTATGCGAGCCGCCATCGTGCGATTCCGGCGTTGTTGTAGGCATTGGCATAGCCGGGCTCGAGTTCGATGGCTCGCTCGTAGGCCGCGAGTGCCCGCTCCAGGGACGGACGCGGGTCCCGCCCGATGCTCATCTCGTATTTGGCGGTCCGCTCCCACGCATAGCCGAGTTCGTCGTAGGAAAGGACCGATGAAGCATCGAGCTCGACCGCGGTCTGCAGAGAGTCGACTCCACGAAGCAGATCCGGTTGCGGGTCACGGCCTTGTCCTTGATGGTGCTGTGCGGCCACGATCAGCGCCCCTCCCAGGGTGCTGTGGGCCACCGCACTCTCCGGGTCGATGGCGATCGCGCGCTCGGCGGAGGCGACGGCGTCCTCGAGATAGGGCACGGGATCATCGCCGCGATCTTGGGCCTGGTCGGCCCTCTGCCAATAGAGTCGAGCGAGGCGTTCATGGACATCGGCCCGGGTCGGATCGATGGCAACCGCCCGGTCACAAGATTCGACGGCTCGGTCGAAGGCGTCGTGGGCGGTGACGCCGCGGCGACCCTTGAGTTCCATCACCATGGTCCAACGACCGCAGTCGCCTTCATTGATGCTCGGGTCGGAGCGGGCGATATCGGCGGCTTCTTCGTAGGCGGCGCCGGCTCTTTCGAAGGCGAGCAGGGCTCCGTCATAGTCGCCCTCCAACGCGAGTTCGGTGCCCATTTCCAGGTAGATGTCCCCACCGAGCTTCTTGGCTTCATAGAGCCACTCCGCCTCGGCGTAGGCATCCTCGGCCTTGGCCAGTGCGTTGCTGAGGTCGCCCTCGTAGAACGCGATGAGTCCTTCAACATAGGCGGGCGCCTCGAGGCGCAGCCCGGAGGATGACCGGAGGTGTTCGAGGGCCTGGTCCCTCAGCGAGCTTTCGATCTGAAGCACCCGCGCATCGCGGAGTTCCGGGTCGGGGTACCGACGTGCGAGGCGGAGTTCACGTTCGTAGAGTTGGCCGAGAACGAGACCCAGCGAATAAGAGACTCCGGGCGAGTCATAGCCCTCTTTGACCGCCGCCCTCAGGTGCTGCTCGGCGTCATCGAGATTCTGCAGTGTGAGGTGACCGCGACCGAGAGCGTAGTGACCTGGACCGGTGGCAATCTCCCCGACGATCGACATCTCTTTTTCGATCGCAACCATCCTCTCGAGGATGGACTGGCGCTCGAGCGATCTGTCGTGCAAGGGCATCATGGCCGCGACCCGGGCCATTCCCTCGATCTCCTTGGCCTGCTCGACAAAGTGCTGTGCGATAGCGGCTCTTTGTCGTCCCTCGATCTCGGCGCGGATGCTGAGCACAACCAGGATTGCCATGACCGTTACGGCGGCGACCCCCACCGCGGTAAGAACCTTGTGCTTGCGGATCTTCTTGCCTACCTTGTAGAACAGGCTGGAGCGCCGGGCCTGGATGGGCTCACCCGAAAGATAGCGCCGGAGGTCCTCGGCGACTTCTCGAGCTGTGGCGTAGCGGCGATCGGGCTCCTTTTCGAGACATTTGAGGATGATGGTTTCGAGATCCGACGGCACATCGGCGTTGAGCCGGTGAGGCGGCTCGGGGTCGCGTTCGGTGACGCCGGTGATGATTTCCGGGTATCCGCCTTCATAGGGTGAGTGCCCGGTCACGAACCAATAGAGGGTGGCGCCGATCCCGTAAACATCGGTTCGCCAGTCGAGCTTGCTGGTTTCACCCCGGATCTGTTCCGGAGCGCAGAAGGCCGGAGTCCCGAGGACCATCCCCGTGACCGTGAGATCGTGGCTGTCGACATCGCGGGCGATGCCGAAATCAACCACAAAGGGCCTCCAACCCTCGTCGGGCTGGTGTTCGACCAGGATGTTCCCGGGTTTGACATCACGGTGGATCAGTCCGGCCAGATGGGCCGCGTGCAGGGCGTCGGCCGCGGACTGCATGATCTGCACCTTCTGACGCAGTGAAAGGAGATCGGTGATCTGTTTGAGGGATCCTCCCGCGACGTACTGCATGGCGATGTAGGAGTGGCCTTCGATTTCGCCGACCTCGTACACGGGGCAGACGTTGTCGTGGTCGATGCGCGCCTGCGCCTGGGCCTCCCGGGTGAATCGTTCCACCAGATCAGGGTCGTCACGACGGAGGAACTTGAGCGCGACATAGCGACCGAGTCGAGGGTCCTTTGCCTTGTAGACATCACCCATCCCACCGCGGCCGATGAACTCCTCGATCTCGTACCGATCCCAGTCGGTGACCGGAAACCGTTCAAACGGGTCGGTGTTCGGGGTCGGGGATTGAATTCGGCTGATCCGGTCGGATGTGGTGTCATCGACAACGATCTCATTCGCGAGTGACTGCTCCTCGGCTTCACGGGCAAGGCGGACCAGGGTGTCGTCGTCGATGAGGTCGGATTTCAGAAAACCCCGCAGCGTCGGGTCCTGGAGACCACCCTCCGCGAGCTGTTCCCTCATTTCGGACAAGGTCGACTCTGCCTCGTCAGAGGCAAGGAAACCCTGATTGACGGCCAATCTCACCACTCGCTCGGCAATATTCGCGAACGGTGTTTTACGGCCGTCGGGGCTGTTGGGTCTCTGGCTCATGGCTCGGACCGATGATACAGGGGCCGCGGGTCTGCGGTGCGTCAATTCGAAGTTGGTCGTTGGACGGCGATCACTCCGGAGTCTCGACCAGGGTGGCGTGGACGATGTAGTCGAGGCTCGGGAAGTCCTTCCGCAGATAGGAGGCGCCCTCTCGTGCGACCCTCGCCTGGTCCGGGCCGCGTCCCCGGGGCGTGCCTTCGCCGTACCCGTCGTAGATGGAGTCCATCACATCCATTCCCGAGATGACCTTGCCGAATGGGGCAAAGGTTCCATGGTCCTTGAGATAGCTGTTGTCGCCGAAATTGATAAAGAACTGGGTGGTGCGTGCATTGGGGGCACCCGGTTGGGCAAAGGTGACCATTCCTCGAGTATTGGCCTGAAGGATCGGATCGTCGTCGATCTTCGCCCGCGACCAGGCGGCGGAGACCTTTGGATCCGGGTTGAATCCACCCTGTGCCATGAATCCCCGGATCACCCGGTAGAACGCGACGTCGTCGAAATAGCCGATCTTGACCAAATTGTAGAACCGATCGACGCCGTTGGGCGCCCACGATCGGTTGACCAGGATGACAACATCGCCTTTGGTGGTTTCGAGCTTGACCCTGAAGGCATCGGGCGCCTTCTCGGCGGCAAGTGTCGGGTCGAGGAGGGCAGGGTTGGATGGTTTCTCGACGGCGGCTGCAGACGCATCAGATGTTGCGGACTGAGCCTTCTCGTCGGCGAATGCGGTGGGTGAGAGGGCGAGCATGACTGCCGCCACGCTGATGGCGACTGCGAGTGATGTGCTGATTTTCATGACCGTGCTCCTTTACGGGTTGGTGGAACGACGACGGGGAAGACATCGCCCGCGCCGTGGATTCGATGAAGAGATACTACAACGGGGTTTGGAGTATGGAAAAGAGTGGAACCGAAATCGTCGGCGCCGTTCGGCCGTTTGTGGCGCGGGCGGCCCTCCCGCGAAAAGACCACGGACCACGAATTTCCCAATGCTGTGGTTGTTGCAAGAGACTCACCTTGTAACTATGAGACAATGTCTCGGTGACCTCACCAATACCCGGCCGGCGCGATATTCAGCTGCAAACTCGCGTCCTCCTCGTCGAGGACGACCCTGATCTGCGGACGGCTCTGAGCCAGATTTTCGACACCGCGGAGATGGCTGTCGTAGCTGCTCCTGATGGTGCCGAAGCGCTGAAGTACCTCGATGCCGAACCCTTCGCCTTCGACGCCGTCGTCACCGATCGGATCATGCCCAAGGTTGACGGGATGGAGTTGCTTCGGACCATCAAGGCCCGCCGGGAAATGGCCTTGCTGCCGGTCATCATGCTGACGGTGGCGGCGGAACCGCACCAGATGGTGGAGGGACTCGACGCCGGTGCCTATGCATACCTCCCGAAACCGGTTGATGCAGAGATTCTGGTATCCATGATTCGTTCTGCCGCGGCCGACTGGCGGCATGTTCAGGAACTCAATCACCACATACGCTCGGACGCCGACACCATGACTCTGGCCCGGCGGGCACGCTTCGAATATCGCTCTCCTGATCAGGCCATGGGTCTCGGCTCCATCCTTGCTAAGACCTGCCCGGATCCGGATCGGGTGGTCATGGGTCTGTCCGAGTTGCTGGTCAACGCCATTGAGCACGGCAACCTCGAAATCGGATACGACGAGAAGAGCCGGCTTCTGCAAAAGCAGAACTGGCAGGACGAGATCGAACGAAGGCTCGCTCTCCCGGACTACTTCAATCGCAGGGCCGTCGTCGACGTGGAGCGGAAAGCTGATTGTCTGGTCTTCACCATCCGCGATCAGGGCTCCGGTTTCGATCCGGAGGAGTATCTCGAGATCGATCCCAAACGGGTCTTCGACGCCCACGGCCGCGGCATCGCCATGGCGCGGTTGCTCAGCTTCGACGATCTCAGATACGAGGACGGAGGTCGCTGCGCCATCGCCACGGTGAAGCTCGTCGAAGCTGAGTAGGTATTAGGTATTAGGTTTTAGGTATTAGGCATCGCACAACCGTCGCATACCCAAAAACTTCCAAGACGCAAAGAAATCATCAAGGCATCGCTCGAACCCACATTCAGAGACTTTTTGGCGTCGATCGCGCTGACACGAAGTTGTAGAACCTTCGAGTACGTGCCGCCAACTCTCAAATATTGATGTCTTGGTGATCGCTTCGTGTATTCGAGTCGTCGTGTTTGAGATGCTGCGATGGGTTAATACCTAAAACCTAATTCAGCAGATCCTCGGCAAGTCGATCCCCGAGAGCATATCGAGTGGTCTGGTGCTGCCGACCTCGGTCTCCATGACGACCGGGATCCGACCATCGGTCGAGCCCTCTACCCGGGCGAAAACCGCCGCGTCGCGACCATCAGGGTGTCGGCGGAATGCCGCGAGAGCGCGCTCGGCCTGATCGCTCGGGACCCAGGCGAGAACCCGACCTTCGCAGGCGAGTCCGAGGATCTCGAGACCGAGGACTTCACACACCGCCCGAACCTGGGGCCTGACCGGGATGGCGGTCTCTGTGAGGATGATCTGTTTGCCGGACCGTTCGGCCACTTCGTTGCAGACCGTGAGGACACCGCCCCGGGTCGGGTCGTGCATTGAGTGGATATCGATCCCGGCTTCGAAGACCGACTCGATGAGGGCGTTGAGAGGTGCGCAGCAGGACTTGAGATCGCCGGTGGCGAGACCGTGGCGGGTGGCCATGATCGTCGCGCCGTGGTCGCCCAACGGGCCGGAGGCGATGACCACATCGCCGTCCTGGATACGGCTGTCGGAAATTTCTCGCCCCGGCGGCACGACACCGAGACCGGCGGTGACCGCGTAGATCCGGTCACCTTTGCCGCGGGGTACGACCTTGGTGTCGCCGGCGACGATTTGGATTCCCGCCTCGGAGGCGGCCCGGGCGGTGCCCGCTGTGCAGGTTGAAATCAATTCCCCGTCAGCGCCCTCTTCGAGGATGAGAGCCCAGGTGAGCCACAACGGTCGCGCCCCGGCCACGGCAAGATCGTTGACGGTGCCGCAGACGCTGAGGTAACCCAGATCGCCGCCGGGGAAAACCGGCGGGTCGACGACAAAACCGTCGGTGGTGAGCGCCGGTCGTCCCGGGGGAAGCTCGGGCAGAATGGCGGCGTCGCTCAGGCTCGCCAGAATCGGGTTGTCGAGGGCGGGAAGGAAGGTGCCGGCCACGAGCTCGTGGGTCAAGCGTCCCCCGGATCCGTGACCGAGGAGGAGGCGATCGGGCGTTTTCTTTTTCATGTCGTTGTTCCGGTCAAGCGTTCGTGGCGATACCAAGCTGCGCATGTGCCCTCGGACGAGACCATGCAGGCGCCCACGGGTGTCGCGGGTTCGCAGGCGGTGCCGAAGAGCGAGCACTCGGGCGGGTCGATGACCCCGCGAAGCACATCGCCGCAGGCACACCCGACGGGTTCATGGGGAGGGGGCAGTTCGACTTCGATGAGGGACGCGTCGCGGTGGGCAAACTCAGGTCGGAGGCCGAGCCCCGAGGCAGGTATTCCGCCGAACCCCCGCCAGTTCGTGGTGATGGGCTCGAAGAATCGCTCAACGATTTTTGCGGCAACCCGGTTCCCGTGCGGAGAGACCACACGGCTGTAGAGATTCGTGATTTCGGCGGAGCCGTTCTGGACCTGCCGGAGGAGGTCCGCGACACCTCGCATGACATCGGCGGGGGCGAAGCCGACCACGGTGCCGGGCACCGAGTAGTCCTCGGCAAGGAATCGGAAGCACTCCCAGCCCGTGAGGACCGAAACATGACCCGGCAGTAGGAATCCGTCGACCTTGAGCTCCTGGTCTTCGACGAGAGCCCGCATGGGTGGGGGCATGACCTTGTTGCCCGGAAGGATCAGGAAGTTGCCGATATCGTCGGCCTCGGCTTCGGCGAGAGCTGCGGCGATGGTGGGGGCTGTGGTCTCGAAGCCGACCGCCAGGAAGATCACCCGCTGATCCGGATTGTCGCGCGCCACCTGCAGCGCATCTCGGGGCGAGTACACGATCTCGATCGGCTGACCCTCGGCATGTGCCTGTTCGAGGCTCGACAGGCTCGACGGCACGCGCATGAGATCGCCGAAAGTACAGACGGTGGTCTTGTCGAGATCAGCGAGGGCGAGGGCTCGGTCGAGATAGTCAACCGGGGTGACGCAGACCGGACAGCCCGGCCCGGAGATGAGTCGAACACCGGGTGGCAGCATCTGGCGGAGTCCGGCTGCGGCGACCGCATGGGTGTGGGTGCCGCAGACCTCCATGAGGGTGACCTTGCGGCCGACCGTTTCGGACACTCCCTCGATCTCTCGAATCAGTGCTGCGATGGCCTTGGGGTTGCGGAGTTCCTGCGCCTCGCTCACAGATCCACCATGTTGTCGGCATATTCCCGGAGCAGTTCGAGGGTTTGCGCGGCTTCCTCGGCGTTGACAGAACCGATGGCGTAGCCCGCGTGAATCAGGACGTGTTCACCGACTTCAGCCTCCGGCAGAAGCATCAGAGAGATCGTCCGCTGGATCCCGTCAAGTTCGACGACGCCTTCAAACTCCGTACGCTCTTTCAGAACCATCGGGATGGCAAGACACATGGGGAGCCCCCAGAAAATTGAAATTCACCACGTTCCGAATCGCCGTACAGGCCGGAACGTTTCAAGCCTAAGGATACACGCAAC
>RCNF010002250.1_pt1 | contig 10699 bp, 8 predicted proteins | sample 2041311 | NCBI WGS metagenome assembly RCNF01 (sample SAMN09708228, study PRJNA481090) | Marine sediment metagenome, whole genome shotgun sequencing project. | biome: marine sediment; feature: ocean; material: sediment; isolation source: Sewage treatment plant 2 marine sediment (STP2) ... | reverse complement strand
AGCGACAAAGGCAGGTCCTGGGTGCTGCCAAAGCCCTCGATTCCGACCTGGGACTCGTCTTCGAAGACCGAGAAATCAGCCTGTTCGAGACCGATCACCGGGACGCCGTGGGTATCGAGCACCACCACGGGCAACTCGACCAGCTCCACCCGCACCGAACCCACGAATCCGCCGCCGGCGCCAAGGGTCAGGACCGCATCACCGCGGGTTCCGTCCGAATCCACAACCTCGGCCGACAGAATCGCCGCCTGCTGCATTTTGGCAACCGAAATCTCGGTGACGCACGGGCAGGCGGCCCATCGAGCGACCATCTCGGCGTCAAGATGAAGCTGGACCTGGTGGATCTCCTTGCCACCGCTGGTGGCAACGGTGATTTTTCGCTTGCCGTCTTTAATGGTGGACTCCGGAGCCAACAGGATCTGGACGCCGATCTGCCCCGACGGGCTGTTGAGGACCAGCGCGTCTTCTCCGAGGTATTCTCCGTTCGCGTCGTAGGCAATCGCCGCAATCTGGGTTCGTTTGAGGATGTCCCCGAGAGGGATGGAGACCGTCCACGGTGCGCGGTTGCGCCGTCCGAGGCTGGTGCCGTCGTTCAGGAACTCGACCGAAGCGGTGTTCTCCGGCGCGTCGACCACCAGTTGAATGGCCCCGAGACCGCCGAGGTTCGGCGGCGGCTGAAACTTGACCGCGCCCTCGCTGGGCGGAGTGAGATCGAGGGCAATCGCGTCGATCGGTGCGCCATCGGGCGCCTCAAAGGGATCGAGTGACTCGGGAACTTCAACGTCGCCGAACCATACTCCGCCGGCGGTTCCATCGAGAGTACCGATGGCAATCTGCAGCTCGTAGCTGCCCGGGTCCCATTCTCGATACAGCATGGCCGTTCCGTCAGGCTCGATAACAACGACCGCGCTTTGGCGATCGACGATTTCTCCCTCGGCGCGAAGGGTGGTGACGACCCGGACGCGGTCGCCCGCGCGTTCGCGGTCCTCGGGTGCAATCTGAAAGACCGCTCCGACGACGGTGCCGTCGAGACCTCGCCCCAGGGCTTCGACGTGGGCGGTGAGCGCAATCGGTGGTGCGCTCCGGCTGACCGCCAGAGGTGCCGCGAGCAAAAGGACGGGTAGGGTGAGTTTGGCGAGCTTCATTGACACTCCTCGGGACGTCGCATCAGGATTTCTCTCGGTTGAGAGGCTCTTGCGATCTGTGATTGTACGCTTTCTCGAGCAACCGGTTGCCCACTCGAGCTGGGCGCGTGAGATCCACCACTTCAGGACAACCCTCGTTTCAGGGCAATTCATCCCGTGGGACCTCAACGTACCGTCAGCGGCACTACCAGCACGACTTCGAAACTCGAACCCGACACGTATCGGACCTCGTAGTCTCCCGGTTCGAACGGCGCAGCAAGTCTCAGAGGGCTTCCGCTCGAGGCGTAGGAGAAGTCCAGAGAATCCCGGGCATTCGATCCGACCTCGGCGACCGTCAGAAAGTCTCCGGAACGGGCGGTACCGGTCCAGCGGACATCGAAACGAGTTCCGGCGGCAACGGACTTCGGTACATGGAGTTCGAGAACCGGCTCTACGACTTCGAATGGATGGCGCGCCAGGATCGCATCATCGAGCGAACGAATGTACCGCACCTCGAACATCCCGGGGTCGGGTGGTGCGGACAATTGCGCGGGGTTGCCTTCGGAGGTCGGGATCCATCTGATGTACTCGTCGCCGGGCGTCTCCGGCGGAGCAATAGAGAGAAAGTCCTGCTCGGCATCGGGTCCGGTCCAGGCGATGACGAGACGCGCAGTCGGGGCGACCGCTGCGGGGCCATCGAGGGTCGCCAACACCTCGAAAACCTCGAGCGATCGACGGTCGAGAATTGTCCCTCGCGCGGTTCGATAGGAGATGACGTAGTCACCGATGTCGGTTGGGGAAAGGGTACTCATTCCACCGCTCTCTTCGGAGACCGGCAGACAGACAGCGTGGTCTGCGGCATCGGCACCTTCTTCAGCGATCGTAATGTTGTCACCGGCGTGTCCCGGGCCCGTCCAAGAGATTTCGAAGGGTTTGCCGTTCTCGACCTGGTCTGGGCTCTCCAGTCGTGCCGTGGGTTTCAGGATGTTCAAGGGAAGTGATCCGAGGAGCTGATAAACACCTGGCAGCGGTTCGATGATGAAGCGCGCCTCGAGCTCGGTCAGGGAATCGGGGATATCGAGGGTGACCTCGCCGCGGCCCTCGGGGGCATTCGTGCGAGCGAGATATGCTCCGAGGACAGAGTTCGGGAGAGCAAGAGAAATCCAGGTTCTGCCTGACGGCGCGCCCCAATAGCCGACGTGGGCCGATCCACCCGCCAGGGGTTGCTCTGGGTCTACCTCGAGAGTCACCGGAGGGGTGTCGGAAAGGAGGATGTCGATTTCCTGACCTGTTCCTTCGACCACGAGGCCTGAAATTTCAATTGCCGGTCTGTCGTCCATCTTGATCGACGCTCGATATCGCCCAGGGGTCAACTGAACTCGAGCACGACCGTCCTCAACGGCGGAGAAGGCTCTTTCGCTGCCGGTTGCATCCGTGAGCTCGATTGCGGACGAGACCAGCGGTGTGCCGCCGAGGCTGAGGCGGATGTCGATCTGGCCCGCCACGGCCGGCCGGGTATCGGGCGGTTGGAGAGCCCACTCCATGGCGTCGCGCAGACCGGCTGTATCAGCGAGATTGCGGGTCGGCGCCAGCTGGGTGGCGGCGTTTGCGAGGGATTGATCGAGCCCGAGACCGATGATTCTGACTTCGATTGGTGGATCTGAGGCCATGACCGCAGCGATGATCTCGATGAGGTTCTCGTGGCATTGGTCGGAGCCCGATGTGATGATGACGATCCGTCGACGATCCTGGACATCTGCAAGGTCGTCGGCCGCTTCCTCGAGTGCCCGAGCCAGAGGGCGCCCACCACGCGGAAGGAGGTCTTCAAGCGCCTCGCGGCTCCCCTGGGAATTGAGGATCCCAAATGTTGCCACGAGACGGGTATCCCCGCACCAGTCGTCGTTTCCGAGGGGGACGCCACCTCCCGCAACTCTGAGAGCGACCTCCGGGCGCCCCTGGCGCTGCGCTGATGCCGCTGCGTAATCCTGAAGTGTCTCGCGGACGGCGACGAACAGCGGCGGTCCATCCCCGAGCCGCGTCCACATGGCGGTGGATGCATCGAGGACGATCTCGACCCGTTCGACCGCAGAAACAGGTGCGGCCAGCACGAGAGAGAAGAGCGCAAGAATCCGGAACAAAGGTCTCACCTGCGAAGTGTATCCGAAAAAAAACCGCCCGCCGAATGGCGGGCGGCTTCGATGAATGTATCGATGGAACGACCTCAGGTCTCCTTGAGGGCAGTCAGGAGTTCAAGCATGGCCTTCTTGCCGTCAGAAAAGAACATCAGGGTGTTGTCGGCTGCGAACAGGGGGTTGGGGATACCGGCGAAGCCCGGGCTCAGGCTTCGTTTGACGATAACCACCGTCCGTGCCTTGTCGACGTCGATGATGGGCATGCCGGCGATCGGGCTGCCTGGATCGGTGCGGGCCACGGGATTGACCACATCGTTGGCGCCAACCACCAGGACCACGTCCACTTGTTCCATGGTCGCGTTGACCTCGTCCATCTCCTTGAGCTGGTCGTAGGGCACATCGGCTTCGGCCAGAAGCACGTTCATGTGTCCTGGCATCCGACCTGCCACCGGGTGGATCCCGTACTCGACGTTGATACCCTTTTCCTCGAGGAAGTTGGCGACGTCGCGGACCGCGTGTTGCGCCTGCGCGACGGCCATACCGTAGCCGGGAACGATAAGGACCTTCTGAGCGACTTCGAGGGTCATCGCGACCTCGTCAGCAGAAGCAGACTTGACGGTCTTGTAGACCTCGTCGGCGTCCGGCGTGTCTGCCGTTGGTCCCATGGTCCCGAAGAGCACGTTGGCCAGTGAGCGGTTCATGGCCTTGCACATGATCTTGGTCAGGATGAGCCCTGACGCACCCACCAGCGACCCGGCGATGATCAACACCGTGTTGTTGATGACAAAACCGGTTGCAGCGGCGGCGAGACCCGAATATGAGTTGAGGAGGGCGATGACGACCGGCATGTCGGCGCCACCGATCGACAGCGTCAGGATGACGCCGAGGACGCCTGCAACGGAAACAAGTACCCAGAAGAGGGCGGTGTTCGAGGGGTCGAGCACCAGCATTACGCCCAGTACGACCGCCCCGATTGCGGACAGACCCTTGAGCATGTCCATTCCGGGGAAACGGTCCTTTTTGATCAGCAACAACGCGCCGATCAGAACCATCGAGACCATGAAGATGACCGATAGGGGGTTGATCCCCATGGTCATGCCGTACCAGATGCCGCCGGCGACGACCGCCAGCGAGAAGCCGTACTTGATGATCTTCTGCCAGGTGTGGAGTTTCCATTTGACACACAGGAACTCGGCAAGCTTTCCAAAGGCGACGTACGACCCGAAGAATGTCACCGAACCGATGATGCCCGACAACACGGTGGCGACCTTCATCTGCATGCTGTCGTTGCCGAAGGCTGGAACGGCGTTGAAGGTTGCGACCAGAGCCGATCCCGCGACCAGAACCGACGCCACGCCGCCAAAGCCGTTGAACAGACCGACCAGTTCGGGCATGGAGGTCATTTTCACCCTGAGCGCGGCCACCGCTCCGATCAGGGAGCCGATACCGATACCGAGGATGATGTATTTCCAATCCCACGTTCCGCCGACCAGGGTTGCCACGATGGCCAGCACCATGCCGAGGGCGCCGAGCTGGTTGCCGCGCACCGCGGTCCGCGGATGGGCGAGCATCTTGAGGTCGAGAATGAAGAGAATCGCTGCAATCAAGTAGGCGATGTTGGTGAGGTCTTGCATTGCCATATGAAAAACCCCGTCTATTTCCGTTGGAACATCTTGAGCATGCGGCCGGTGACCAGAAAGCCGCCAACCACGTTAATGGACGCAAAAATCACTGCCAGAAAGGCCATGATCTTCGCCAACTGATTGAACCCGTTTTGGCCCTCCAAAACACCGGCCAGAATCAGCGCTCCGATGATGGTGATTCCCGAGATGGCGTTGGAACCCGACATCAGTGGTGTGTGCAGCGTCGGCGGAACTTTCGTGATGATCTCGATGCCCACGAAGATCGCCAGTACGAAAACCGTAATGAGCATGACCAGGCTAACCATGTCACTCGCTCCCTTCGCTCGAGGCGCCCATGGCCTCGAGAACTCGTGTATTGACGACCTTACCGCCATGAGTGATCAGGGTGCCCTCGGTGATCTCGTCCTCGGTGTCGATCTTGAGGTTGCCCTCGTCCACCAGATGGAGGAGGAATGTGGCGATATTCTTGGCGTACATTTGGCTGGCGTGGTACGGAACGGTGGTCGGAATGTTGACCGGTCCGATGATCTTGACCCCGTTGTGCACGACGGTCTCGCCGGCCTTGGTCAAGTCGCAGTTTCCGCCCCGTTCGGCAGCAAGATCGATGACCACCGAACCGGGGTGCATGCCCTCGACCATCTCGGTCGTGACCAGAATCGGCGCCTTCTTGCCGGGGATGGCGGCGGTGGTGATCACGACGTCGCTGCCGGCGATCACCTTGGTCATCATCTCCCGCTGTTTGCGATAGAAGTCCTCGCCGAGCTCTTTCGCGTAGCCGCCCGCGTCCTCGGCGGTGTCGGTTTCGAGCTCCAGTTCGACGAACTTTCCGCCGAGGCTCTCCACCTGTTCCTTGACGGCCGGGCGAACGTCGTAGGCCTCGACGATGGCGCCGAGCTTCTTGGCCGACGCGATTGCCTGGAGACCGGCAACGCCGGCGCCCACCACAAAGACCCTTGCGGGGGCGACAGTGCCCGCCGCAGTCATCATCATGGGAAACATCTTCGGCAGCTCGTTGGCGGCCATCAGGACGGCCTTGTAGCCGGCGATGGTGGCCATGGACGACAGGATATCCATGCTCTGTGCGCGGGTGATGCGGGGCATCATCTCCATCGAGAAGAGCGTGACGCCCTTGTCGGCCATCTTTTTGTTCGACTCGTGTTCGGTCAGCGGCTCGCACACGCCGACCACTGCCTGGCCGTCGCGCAACAAGTCGAGGTCCGCGGCACCCGCGTCCGGGTTGGCCCCGAGTGCTCGGACCTGTGCCACGAGGTCGGCGGTTTTGAACACTTCGGCGCGTTCGGAAACAACCTTGGCTCCCTTGGCGCTGTACTCAGTGTCCAGAAAGCCGGCGGCGTCACCCGCCCCGCTCTCGATCACCACCTCGATACCGGCTTTTGCCAGCTGGGGCACGAGAGCCGGGACCATGGCGACCCGGGCTTCGTTCGGAAAGCTCTCTTTGACGACTCCGACGATCATAGGCGTCCGTCCCTTCTTCCGCGACCTGGGCCGGTTTGGTCCGGCCACGGGCTGTGTTTCGAAGGAGGCCGGGAGGGGGAGGAGCCCGCCCTTGTGACCACCGCCGCCAGATCCTACCACCTCCTGAAGGCCTGGAAAAGACCCCTTGCAAAAATCTTCACAAGCGACGGAGACTCCTTGAGGGATTGACCCGCCCCGCCCGGGGCGGCATCGATACGAGATCGCAGAACCCGCGATACAATGATCCGTGCAACGATGAGCCGATACGGTCGTTTTCCGGGCATCCGGGAACGTAGCATCATCGAATATCTGATTGAGGTTTCCATTTTGGTTCAAAAGACTGTGTTGTGGGGAATGATCGCGCTGGGTCTCTTCCTATTGCCATCTCCCGGCGTATTCGCGGATGACCCCGGAGAACGGCGGGGCGAGATCGGGGTCCAGGTCGGTGTTCGCTGGGCAGACAACGACATCCGTCCCGAAGGCGACAACGGACTGGCTGTCGCCTACGGCATCGAAGGGGCGTGGGCCTTCAACCGGAAGTGGGCTCTTTTCTGGGATTTCAATATGTCAGACCACGACAGCCGGCAATTCTGCGCCGACAACCCCAACTGCAATGCTCTGACGCCGGTTGCGTCCCACAAGGTCGTGACCTTCGGGATGGAGCGACGTCTGAGGCCGGGCCCGAAGGGTCGGCAGTGGGTCTTTGGCCTTGGTACCGGGATGATGGATGTCGAGTGGAACGGCGTCCAGATCCACCACGGGATTTTGTCCTTCAATGCCGGCCGACGTTGCCCGTTGGGCCCCGGCGTCCTGCGTTGGACCTTGCGCATCGAGACCGCCTTCAGCGGACGCACGGACGCCCAGTTCTTCGGAACACTCGACTGGGCGCGTTTGACAAACGTGGTTGCTCTCGTCGGCTGGGGCTTTGATTTCGGGCGCGGGTTCAAGTCTCCGAAAACGCTCCCTGCAGGGCCTGACACCAATTCAACCGCGATCTCGGAAATTGCCGGACGGTGAGCGATACAGCCTCCCTGGGTGCCGCGCCGCACGTCATCGTGACCAGGTTTTCGGTACCCAGGCCCCACGATCCCCAAAACTCCAGCAACCACGCTGACGAGAGTTGGCTGGGGCGCCGCCTCGACCTCTTCCGCGCCTTCTTCGCTCCGTCCGTGAGCCGGTTGAATGCTCCCGCGGTTCTTCTGTGTTCGAGTCGAAGTGCGGCCGTGGTTTCCGAAGCTCTTGCGGATCTTGAGTGGCTTTCGGTCGTCGTCCAGGACGACTGGTATGGCGGTTGGGTAGGGGAGCCCCACCAGACGCTGACCAGGATGGACTCGGATGATGCCATTCGTGACGACTGGTTCGAGGCGGTTAATGCGGTCACCGGCGACGTTGAGGTTTGCTTTACGAGGGAATTCCTCCGCTACGATCTCTCGAGCGGAAAGCTCGCGTCCTATGCGCGCAATGTCCCGTCGCCGTTGGCGGCCTTCAGGGGCGGCAGAAATCCGTATGCCTGCGATCACGCGGAGCTCGATCAACGGTTTCCGGCGCGACACATCGATGGTGCCTATCTACTCCAGGTTTTCCACGGCGGCAATGTCAGCACCCGGAAGCCTTCGTGGTACCGCCGACGGCTTCCGCTCGACCGGCTCGACCCTTTTGGTGTTCGACCCGCTACCGTCTGAACGGTGCGCGGTCCAGAGGTAGGAACACCACCATTTCGGCCCCACCGCCACTCCTCGGCTCGGCCGTGATCAGACCGCCGTAGCTTTCGACGATGGCCCGCACGAGCGCCAGACCGAGACCGGTGTGGCTGCGGTCCGGATCGTCCTCTGGACGATAGCTGAAGAATCGGGAGAACACCCTGTCGCGGTGCTCGTCAGGAATGCCGGGGCCGCGATCGGCGATCGTGAGCCGCGCCGACTCTCCTGCAATCGTCAACGAAACAGCGATCGGAGCCCCGGGCGGTGAAAAACTCACCGCGTTGTCGATGAGATTTTCCAGAACCTGTGTCAAGCGGTCTGCTGACGCGAATACCGTGATGTCGTCTTCAGAGATCGCGAGGTCGAATTTCGGACCACCGTCGCCGAGCCGCAACCTGAAGCTTTCGACCAGGATTGGAACCAGGTCTTCGAGTCGGACCAGCGTTCGTTCCTCATCGTTGAGCTGAGCGTCGATCCGCGAGATCTCACGCGCTTCGGAGAGCAGCCGTTCCATGCGCGCCACGTCCTTCTGGATCATCTGCAGAAACCGCCGACGTTCTGCCGGATCCACATCTTCAAGCGCCATGTCGGTGGCGGTTCGAATCGACGCCAGGGGGTTTTTGAACTCGTGCGAAACGTCAGCCGCAAACGTCTCGGTCGAGCGAAGATGCTGTTCCAATTGCAGGGTCAACTCTGCCAGCGCCCGTTCAAGATCGCCGATCTCGTCGCGTCGGTTGCTGGGGACAAAACTCCCCCGCAATCGGCCGCGCCGGTCCAGAATATCTCCGGCGCGCCGACGAAGACCGGCCAATGGTCGGGCGATGGTCGTGGCGGCCAACAGACTGAGAACGACCGCAGCGCCGAGACTGAGCAGGAAGACCTTGAAAACGTCGAGTCGGACGGCGTCCAGCGCCTGGAGGATCCTGCCGGTCGACTGGGAGACCAGGACTGCACCGTCGACCTCGCCCTCGATCCGGACCGGGATGGCGATGTGGAGGGTCACCGAAGACCTCGGTCCGACGGTTATGCGAGTGGCGGCGCCATAACGGCCCTCGAGGGCTGACTGGATTTCCGGACGGGTTACGAGATCGCTGCTGATATCCGAGTCTGCAGACAGGTCTGAATCCTCGCTACCCCCGCGCAGCATACGGAAGGGGAGCGAGCCGATTCGGTAAAGAAAGCTCTTCTCGGTGGGTGATGGCGGTGGAACCTCATCCGCCGCCGTTTCGCCCTCCCGACGGGGCCCGAGCAGGGCGGAGTCGGCCAGGACCTCGCCGGCCCTGTTGACGACCCGAAGGCGAGCGGTTTGGCGCTGGTCGAGCTGGATCAGGATGCGTTGGGCGTCCTCGCCTTCGAGCCGGTCTCTCGCCTCGAGAGCAGCCGCCAGGAGACGACCTTCCTGCGCCATGGTTCGCTCTTGCGCCTCCAACAGCTGCCGTTCATAGGTATCGAGAAACAGCACGCCTCCGACGGGGAGGAATACCAACAGAATGTTGAAAGCGAGGAGTCGAAGAGAAATTCGGGACGGAAATTGAATCTTCATCGGCGACGGGTCAGCCGGGCTCCTCGGTGTAGCGGTAGCCGAGACCGTACACCGTCTCGACGCCGTTAAAAGTCGTGTCGATGGCGAGGAACTTTTTGCGAATCCGTTTGATGTGCGAGTCGATCGTTCGGTCCGAAACGAAGGTGTCGTGGGGATAGCCGTCGGTCATCAACTGCTCACGGGTCTTGACGTGACCCGGTCGGCGGGCGAGGGCGTTCAGAATCATGAACTCGGTGACGGTCAGCGGCACCGTCTGGTCATTCCAACGGGCCGTGTACCGGCGCAGGTCGAGTTCGAGTGCACCGACTCGCATGAGCTCTTCGTCCTGACCAGCTGGTTCGCGTCCGAGTGCGACCCGCCGAAAGAGGACTTTGACGCGTGCCTGCAACTCGCGCATCGAAAATGGCTTGCACAGATAATCATCGGCGCCCAGTTCGAGCCCCAGGACACGATCAAACTCCTCGTCCCTCGACGTGAGGAAAATGATCGGCACGGTCTCGGAGAGCCCTCTCACCTTTCGACACAAATCGAGCCCGTCCATTCTCGGCATGATGATGTCGAGGATCAAGAGCTCCGGGAGTTCGTTTTGGAAAGCTTCCCATGCCACCATCCCGTCGGCGTACGTCGCGACTCGTCGCGACTCGATATCCCTCGCGCTCGAACGCGAACGCGACGTTGTCACGGATGTTCTGCTCGTCCTCGACGATGGCAATGCGTTCGGGCATGCAACGAGCGTAACGGACCATCACGCTGGGCGCAATGGTCCGGAATCTGGATGCTCGATGCTCGATGCTCGATGCTGGATGTTCGGTGGCGCAAGATCATCACCCACTTTCTGAGGTGCCATGGGTGTGTGAACGGGTCCGGAATCCAGCATCCAGTATCCAGAATCAAGCATCAAAAAAGCCGGCGTCGCAGAGCGACGCCGGTGCAAGGCGGGAAGCTATCTTCCCGTTGGGAACTCTCTTAGGAAGCCGTGGTCTTGGCTGCAGGTTTCGCGGCAGCGGGCTTCTTGGCTGCGGGCTTCTTGGCTGCGGGCTTCTTCGGCGCGGCCTTCTTCGGCGCGGCTTTCTTGGCGGCC
>RCNF010004296.1_pt1 | contig 10700 bp, 9 predicted proteins | sample 2041311 | NCBI WGS metagenome assembly RCNF01 (sample SAMN09708228, study PRJNA481090) | Marine sediment metagenome, whole genome shotgun sequencing project. | biome: marine sediment; feature: ocean; material: sediment; isolation source: Sewage treatment plant 2 marine sediment (STP2) ... | reverse complement strand
CGTGCTCAAGGAGGTGGTGAAGCTGCTGCGCGCCTCGATCCCCTCCACGATCGAGATCGTCCAGAAGATCCCTTCCAACCTGGGAACCGTCGTGGCTGATCAGACCCAGATTCATCAGGTGCTGATGAACTTGTGTACCAACGCGGCCCATGCCATGGAGGCCCGCGGCGGCAAGTTGACCGTGACGTTAGAGAACCGCCTGGTGAATGAGAACACGGCAGCAAGTGGTGATGATCTGCCATCCGGTCGCTATCTGCAGCTTTCGGTTAGAGACACAGGCTCCGGTATGGATAAATCGGTGGTGGATCGTATTTTTGATCCCTACTATACCACCAAGGCGGTGGGTGAAGGAACGGGAATGGGGCTGGCGACGGTGCACGGCATCGTCAACGATCATGACGGCCGTATTCTCGTCGCTAGCGTGCCGGGCGAAGGATCGGTTTTCAGGGTTCTTTTCCCGGTGCTGGAAAACCCGGCAGAGATGGTGTCCAGCCAGCCGGCCTCCTATCCCAGGGGAACCGAACGCATCCTTTTTGTAGACGACGAGGAGCTATTGGTAAAAGTGGGTGTAGAAATGCTCAACGATCTTGGATATCATGCCGTCGGCACCACACGTGCCTCCCAGGCACTGGAAACGTTCAAGGCCCGGCCAGATGGCTTCGACCTGATAATTACGGACATGACCATGCCCGATATGACCGGCGACCAGCTGGCAGCGCAGATTCTACTACTTCAACCCGGCATCCCTATCATCATCTGTACCGGCTTCAGCAAGCGGATCTCCTCGGAGCTGGTGTCGTCATTGGGCATCCGCGCACTTTTAATGAAGCCGGTCACAGTCCAGGAGCTCTCCCGAACCATCCGTGAGGTATTGGATCAGCCGGGTGGATGAAAGCTGAGAAAGCTCAAAGCCGATAGCTGAAAGCGGAAGTTTTGGTGGCCCACTTGGGTCTTTGGTTAGATGAAGGCGGATTGTTTTTTTACGGCACCAACGCCGATTTCAGGGCGTCCAGGAATTTATGGTTGGCTTTGTGAAGGGGCAAGCCTGACAGCGATCGAAGGGTGACCCACCGATGGCCATGGGTGCTTTTCAGACGCACCCGCCCAGCCAGGTGACGGCACACATAGACGTCACCGGTGAGCGTGAAATGGGTATAGGCATGCCGGATCCTCGTCAGCCGTTGGTCTACCGCAAGCTTAAGGCCGGTTTCGACCGCCATCAGTGATTCGATAGCCGCCTTGTCTGTCTCCCCGTCGTCTGCCGGGACAGCCGGGAATTCCCACATTCCGCCTAAAAATCCATCCATCGGTCGCTGGACCACCAGCATTTTTCCTTTTTTCAGGATCACCCCGATGGCCAGATGCCGGTGTGGGATTTTTCGGGATGCATTGCGCTTCGGGTAGTCGGTTGTCGTTTGGTGCCGGTTGGCCCGGCACAGGTCGGAAAGTGGGCAGGTCCCGCAATCTGGATTTTTTGGGCGGCAGACGAGCGCGCCCAGTTCCATAATGGCCTGGTTGAAGTCTGCCGGCTGCTTAGGGCAGATGAGCACCTTGGCCGGCATCCTGAAAATCTTGTGGGCACCACTGCGGTTCACGGGAGTGTCTATTTCTAACAGGCGTGACAACACCCGCTTGACGTTGCCGTCGACCACCGGAAGCACCCGGCCGAATGCGATACTCAGGACGGCGGCGGCGATGTAGTCCCCCACACCGGGCAGGGACCGGAATGCCTCCGGATCATCGGGAACCTTGCCGTTGAATCGGGACGTCACCACCCCGGCTGCCCGATGCAGGTTGCGGGCGCGGGAGTAGTATCCCAGGCCCTCCCACAGCTTGAGTACCTCTTGAATGTTTGCAGCGGCCAGGTGTGCGGGCGTGGGGAAGCGATCCATAAATCGAAGATAGTAGGGTATGGCGGTGGCCACCTGGGTCTGCTGAAGCATCACTTCTGAAACCCATATGGCAAATGGATCCGATGTCGCCCGCCATGGCAGGCGGCGTCGATGGGTTGCGTACCAGCCCAGCAGTTTTTTTCTTACGATTTCCGATTGCATGGATAACTTTTTTGTTTCGGTAGTGTCCATCCATAATTGCCAATCGTTCACAGGTTCAGCGTTCAGAGGTTCAGGGTTCTCTGAAAATCGCTCCTCATTCGCCTATGGTTCTCCGAAGCGTAAGCGCAATAAACCTCTATCAAACGCATAGATCCCTTACCGCCTATATGATCCACACCGCCAGCTGGTCGGCCAACTTGAGCACCTTATCGCTGACCCGACCAACGAAATACTCATCGATAAAAGTAATCAGCCCCCGACGGCCCAGGACGACGCCGCCGAAATGGTTCTGCATGGCTTCCCGGACGATGTGGGGCGCGCGGTCCCGGTCCGCGGCCTGGATCTTGATGGAAATTCGGTCAGGAGCCATTCCTTCTACCAGCAGTCTGCGACGGGCTTCCTCTAAGTGGGGACCGATCCGGTGCTTCACGGCTTCGATTGGATCGTCGGTATTCTCAGGGATGAAGAACTCCTCGTCGCCTATCCAGAATTTTCCCTCGTGGCTGATCATACTGTATAGCTGCAACTGGTGATCCGACGTTCCCACCAGGGCAGCGACACACGCCACTCCTTTCATGGCGCCATGGGTACCGTCGAAGGCAACCAGCAGATTCTTCGCATCGGGCTGGCCGCCCACCACCACCACGGGGATATGCTTGATCTTGGCCACCAGCTTCATGGCCGTACTTTTGATCAGCCAGTCTTTGAACCGGCTCCAGCCGGTGCGACCCACGACGATAGCCTGGTAGCCGTCGTAGGATTCCTTGACGATGTCCTGCGTGATTCCCAGTTTCCCGTCCGGGGTCTTGATGCTGATGGCCGATTCGGCAAAGCCCTTTTGCTTAAAGTAGACCACGGCACTGTCCATGGTGTTGGAGATGTCCATCTTCTGTTCGGTGGCCCACCGCTTCAACCCGGTCACCCTGCGTTTGTAATGGGGGTAGGCGTCCAGGTCGGCAAAGAGATCGAACAGCTGGGTCTGCACATGGAAAAGAACAATGTGGGTGCGGTCCGGCGGGAAGACATTGGCGGCGTAGCGGATGGCCCGCAGCGACTGTTCGCTGCCGTCCACGGCCACGAGAACCTTATGGGGGGGAGCGCATTCTTGCACGCAGAACCTCCTGAATTACTTGTTCGTGACGGTTGAAATAATAAAACACCTGCCCATTAGCGACGCAGATAGTATCGCTTCAACGGTGACCCGTCAACATCGGAAACCGTTTGTATCAACCCTATTGCAGGGGTTAACGGGCCAACCCTCCGACCCACGGACGGACGGCATCCGATGTTGTCCTGCAAATTGACTAAGGTCAATGGAAAGCGTTGCGCGAAAAGATATAAAGCACCCAACCTTTTGGTTTGGCATGGGCATGTTGATCGTGGACACGGTCAAAAAAACAATGAGCGATGACAGTGATCAAAAATGGACGTCCAAAGGTGTTGGTATAAGGTTTGGGGCCATTTGTACCTTGACATTTCACCGGGAAGAAATCATATTTCTCCGAAAGAGCAAGAACGGATCAGTTTTGAAAAGATTTCCTTTGCGGAGATCTTTTTGTGTTTCAAGGGCTTTGAAATGGTGGTCACAAAAAAAATGAAATTCATGGTGAAGCCATGGGGCTGAAGCTTGAAGGTTACGCGGGCAGCGGCACCTTTGCCCATGGGATTCACCCGCCGGGTCATAAAAACCTGTCCAAAGATGCGCCCATCCGGGTGATGCCTACGCCGGATATGGTTGTGCTGTCCCTGCACCAGAACATCGGAGGTCCATGTGCCCCCCTGGTCAAACCCCGACAGACCGTGCAGTGGGGTGAGACCATCGGCAAGGGCAGCTCTTTTGTCTCCGCCACCCTGCACGCATCGGTGCCCGGAATCGTCCAGCGCCCAGTCAGAATGACCCTGGCCAACGGCCGGCACATGGATACCCTGCCAATCAAAAGCGAAGGGGAGATACCATCCGGCCGGGGACTATGGGATGAGATCTTCGGCGGCGATTGGCCCACCACCGACCTGGATGGCTATGAACCGGCCCGGATCAGTCACGATATCAACGACGGCGGGCTGGTGGGCCTGGGGGGTGCGGCGTTTCCCACCCACGTGAAGATCACGCCCAGCGACAAAAAACCCATTCACACCCTGATTGTCAATGGCTGCGAGTGCGAGCCTTATCTTACCTCCGACTATCGGCTCATGGTCGAAGCACCGGCACCCATTGTTGCCGGTGCGCTGCTGGCTGGCCGAAGTGTGGGTGCCACGCGGATTGTCATCGGCATCGAGGACAACAAGGCACCGGCAATCGCTGCGCTGAAAAAGGCGGCGCTGGGCACCGGCATCCAGGTGGCCGTCGTTAAGACCAAATACCCCCAGGGCAGTGAAAAGCACTTGATCCAGGCGGTGATCAAACGCCAGGTGCCATTAGGCGGACTGCCTTCGGATGTGGGGGTGGCCATGAGCAATGTGGGAACCATGGCTGCGGTTGCCCGGGCCGTGATATATAAAAAACCACTGACGCACCGGGTGATCAGTGTCACCGGCGGCGGCATCGTCAATCCGTCCAACGTACTGGCGCCCATCGGGGTTTCATTCGGCGCGCTGGTCGAATTTTGCGGCGGCCTGACACCCGATGCTGTCCGGTTGGTGGCCGGCGGTCCCATGATGGGATTTGCCTTCTCCAATCTCAACACCCCGGTTACCAAAGGCACAGGCGGTCTTACGGTGATGACCCGTGACGAGGTCAAAGCCGGCGAGGAAACTGCCTGTGTCCGCTGTGGCAAGTGCGTGGATGTGTGCCCCATGAATCTGGTCCCCACCAAAATTGCCCTGGCATCCAGGCATCAGGACATCGCCCTGTCCCGGCGCTACAACATCATGGCCTGTTTCGAGTGCGGCTCCTGTGCGTACACCTGCCCGGCCCACATTCCGCTGGTCCAGCTAATCCGGGCTGGAAAGGCCCGTTTGGCGGCTGCGGACCGGGGTTAACGACGGGGTCATGAAGATCAAACAGACATACAGGAAAATAACGTGAAGACCATAGATGAAACCGAGCCGACGGCACCGGTGATCCACGTATCGCCGTCCCCCCATCTGGTTCAAACGGAGTCCAGCACCCGGCGAATGATGGTGGATGTAATGATCGCCCTGGCGCCGGTGGTGGCCATGTCCCTGTTCGTTTTTCGCGGCTACGCCCTGTTCCAGCTGGCCGTCTGCCTGGGCGGGTGCCTGTTGGCCGAATTGCTTTTCGTAAGCATGCGCGGACGGGCGTCGACGCTGAAAGACGGTTCGGCCATTGTCACCGGTGTTATCCTGGCCATGAGCCTGCCCGGTACGGCACCCTGGTATGTAGGGGCCATCGCCGCCTTCGTAGCGATTGGCATCGGCAAGATCATTTTCGGCGGGGTGGGCATGAATCTGTTCAATCCGGCCATGGTGGGCCGCGCATTCGTCATGATTTCCTTTGCCGGTGCACTGGCCGCATCGGGCTTCGAAGACGTGCGCAGCGCCGTGGACGCCATTTCCCAGGCCACTCCCATGAACGCTTATAAAATGAACGGCGTGGTCGCACCGTTAAACGACCTCTTCTGGGGAACCACCAACGGCAGCCTGGGTGAGACCAGTGCCCTGGCATGTCTGCTGGGGGGACTTTATCTGATTATCCGGCGCACCGCCTCCTGGGAGATCCCCGCAGGTCTGCTCGTTGCCGTCCTGGTTCTCGGCGGTGTGGCCGATCTTGCCGGCCCTGCGGACGGCTGGACGGTGTTGCACCAGATCCTGGGTGGTTCCGTGCTTTTCGGTGCCTTTTTCATCGCCACGGACCCGGTAACCAGTCCGTTGACACCCAACGGCAAGTTTATTTTCGGTCTGGGTACCGGCATGCTGATTATGCTGCTGCGGCTTTTCTCCGGCTACCCGGAAGGGGTGATGTTTGCCGTTTTGTTGATGAACGCCCTGACGCCGCTGATCAACCGGTGGACGATACCGACGCCCTTTGGTGGACAATAGTGATGAAGATTTCGTAAGAAATCCGATATCTGCGTTACGCTTCATCCCTCGGTACTGCGGCGTACCGCTTTTTTGGTGGACGATAGTGCCCTTCCAGAAACGGCATTTTGCGGCCCAGGTTGTGGTATCGAGTTTTATATGTGGTCAGATAAGAGAAAAATTCCAATGCCCAAAAGCCAAATAGCAAACCAATCAAAATGCTTAAAATCACAAATTCCAAATCATCGGTTCGACTTCTTAATGGTTTGGGTTTTGAACCGGTTTGAGAATTGGATTTTTTAATTTGGAATTTATTTGAGATTTGGACATCGTGATTTGGAATTTTATAAGTATTTTTAATTTTTTTCAATTGGTTGTCCGGGTAAAGAATGGAAATGGACGTTGAGAAAAAGTTATTCGCCGGTGGCCTGAAATCGAGCAATCTTGTTCAGGCCTGGCTGGTGCTCGTGCTGGCCGTGGGCTTCGGTGTATCTCTGGCGGGCGTTCAGCTGGTGTTGGGGCCGGTAATCGAAGGCAACAAACTCAATGAAACCCTGGAGAAAGTGCCCGAACTCGTGCTGGGCAAATTTCTGGCCGCCAAAATGGCCGGTGAAGATCAGACATTGGAGGTTGTTCCCCGTCAGGTGATTGTAAGCAAGCCGGATCGGAACAAGTTCTACAGCGTATTCGAGGCGCGCTACCAGGGCGACCTGAAAGGGTGGGTGGTGAAAACCAAAGGCCAGGGCTATGCGGACACCATCGAACTGCTGCTGGGGCTTTCGCCGGATTTTCGCAGCATCACCGGCTTGTTTGTGCTGGATCAGAAAGAGACCCCCGGTTTAGGCAACAAGATCATCACCGACGCATGGCGGAGCCAGTTCGTCGATGCGCCGGCGGACCGGTCCCTGGTCGTCATCAAGACGGGGGCCTCACGGCCCGGTGAAATCGATGCGGTGACCGGTGCCACCATCTCATCTAAAAGTGTGACCGCCATGGTTAACGCGGCCATCGGCGACCTGCGGATACCGCTGACCACCACTCCGCCTTCGGACGGGAAAGGAGGCAAAACCAATGGCTGATCTGCCCACCGCGACCGAACGGTTCATCAACGGGATTCTGCCGGAAAACCCGGTCTACCGCCAACTGCTGGGACTGTGTCCCACCCTGGCGGTAACCAACAGCCTCAATGCGGCCATCACCATGGCCGGCGCCGTGGGGTTCGTGCTGCTGTGCGCCAACGTCATCACCAGCTTGATCCGCAACCTCCTCAAACCGCACCTGCGCATCGTGGTCTTCACACTGACGATCGCCACCTTCGTGACCATCGCGGATCGTTTTCTGGCAGCCTACCTTTACCAGATGAGCAAGACCTTAGGGCCCTACATCCCACTGATTATCGTCAACTGCATCATCATCTGCCGCTGCGAGGTGTGTGCCTCCAAACAGTCGCCTTTCGTTGCGGCGACCGACGCTATAGGCCAGAGTCTGGGATTCGGCCTGGCCCTGTCCAGCATTGCCGCCATTAGAGAGATCTTGGGTACCGGATCCCTTTTCGGACTGCGGGTCATGCCGGCAGCCTGGCCGGACTGGACCATCATGGTCCTTCCTCCCGGCGCCTTTCTCACCTTCGGCCTGCTGCTGGGAACCGTCAACTGGATTGTCGCCCGCAAGGGTGGCAAGAAGATCACGTAGTATCTTAATGCGGTTCAAATTTCCAAACCGTTGGTTTTTGCCCTTGTTTGAGATTTAAAGGTTGTAGTTTGGGTTTTATTTGAGATTTGGTTTTTGTAATTTGTTATTTATTTAGGATTCGCTACTTGCAATTTGTTGTTTCCAGTTTGTCCGGCGCAGGAAGAAAAGATCAAATATGAACTATCTCATCGACATACTGCTCATCGCCCTGGGCGCGGCCCTGATCAACAACTTCGTTTTATACTATTTCGTGGGCATCTGCCCCTTTATCGGTGTGTCCCGGCACGTGGGCATGGCCGTGGGCATGGGGTGCGCGGTGACTTTCGTCATCACTATCGCCGCCTTCATCTCATGGACCATCACCACCTTTGTGCTCATGCCCGGTGCCCCGCTTTCCCGGTTGGCGGCGGGCCTTTTCTTGCCGGCTGAGACAGCGGCCCGGGTTGACCTGACCATTTTGAGCTACATCGTCTACATCTTCGCCATCAGTGCGTCGGTGCAGTTTGTGGAAATGTATGTCCGTCGTTTTTTCCCCTTGCTTTACAAGGCCTTCGGTGTGTTCTTGCCATTGATCACTACCAACTGCGCCATCCTTTTTGCCTGTCTGACCATCATGAGCCACGTGGTGGGGGCCGATAATCCGGCAGACCGGTGGGACCTGGGCCGGTCCTTGACCCTGGCCTTTTTCGGCGGGGTGGGGTTTACCATGGCCATTGTCATCATGGCCGGCATCCGAGAGGAGCTGGAGTTGTGCGATGTACCCAAACCGTTTCGGGGCGCCGCCATCACCCTGGTGGTGGGAGGAATTCTGGCCATGGCATTCATGGGGTTCACCGGCGTGGATTCGGGTCTCCGGGAAGCCATGACCGCCAATCCGGCGGTGACGAAAACATCCACATCCGTGTCATCTCCTGAGTCGCGGCAAGAGAAGACCCTTATACAGGCCGTCGACCTTCACCCGTCTTCAAGACCGGATGAAGGTCCGGCCCATGTAATTCTGGGGGAATCATGTCCTGGGTAATTGTCGGACTGGCCGCCACAACCATGCTCGTCATGGGGCTGGTGCTGTCATTCGTGTTGGGTTGGGCCAACCGGGCCTTTCATGTGGAAGTCGATCCACGGGTGGATGCAGCCATCGATGCGCTTCCCGGGGCCAACTGCGGCGGCTGCGGATACGTGGGTTGCGGCGAATACGCCGAGGCTGTTGTACTGGATGATGAAGCGGTAAATCTGTGCACCGTGGGCGGCAAAAGCTGCGCGGAAGCACTGGCAGCAGTCATGGGGGTGGCAGTTGCCGTCAGTTATCCCTGGCGACCGGTGATCCACTGCGGCGCCCGATACGGTGACCGGCTGGGGCGAAGCCCTTACATCGGCGAGCAGCGCTGCGGGCCGGCCAACCTGGTTACCGATGTCCAGGGGTGCACCTATGGCTGCCTTGGATTCGGCGATTGCACCCGGGCCTGTAATTATGACGCCATCCATATTGAAGACGGGCTGGCCCGGGTGGATTATGAGCAGTGCGTGGGCTGCGGCGCCTGTGCCAAGGTATGCCCCCGCAACATCATTACCATGGCGCCCTTCAAAAGCGAGCGAATGCTGGTGGTGGAGTGCTCCAACCACGATGCCGGCAAGGACGTCAAGTCAGTCTGCAAGGTGGGGTGTCTGGGCTGCCGGGCCTGTGAGCGGACATCGGGTATGTTTACCGTGTTAAACAACCTGTCCACCATCAACTACGACAACTACACCCTGGACAACCTGACCTCCGGCCTGGTGGCAGCCAAGAAGTGCCCCCGCAACCGGTTGGTCTTCGTGGGCATCCCATCCGACAAAGACATTCTCGCCGTTGCCGGTGAAGAACTGCCCGATGTGATCGAACCGGATTTCAAGACCAGTGTGGATGATACGGAGTGGCGCGGGTAATTTATCGATGCATGTATAACTCGAAGCCCAAAAGACCATATCATCTGAAAGTGTTAAGAAACGAGACTTGACAATGTTGCAATCTAAGAAATACTTGAACAGACACATAAAAATGATGGTATCTGCAATTGAGTAAAACTGGTTCTATTCTCAATACATCACCACGCGACCGATTTATCAGATATATTCCTTGATTGGTGTATAATCACCACCCACCCAAAATTGCGTCTGACCACAAGATGTAGCGGTGCTTGGAAATAGCCTTCTTTCAAGAGACTGGCAAGCTACAACAACTATTTTAGCAGTTTAAAAATTGAAGGTTACATCCAAGCCAGCTATCTATTTACAACATTTTAACTGAAATCTCTAAATTTATGGCATGCCTACAAATTTTGATAATGGCAGGGTAAATTATAGCTTTTTTGACATAATCGGTAGCCGATGCCCCCACAGCACCTGCGAAAAAAAGCGGCACGGCCATCACAAAGTACAGCTTTTGCATATAGACCAGCTGGCGGGCGGGATCGCTAAAGTGCAATCCGGCCACCACTTTACCGATGATGATTACGGTAGCCATCGTGATCGCCAACCACTGCAGGCCAAAGATCAAGGTTTCGAAAACCGGCGCCGCTGAAGGTCAAGCAGGTCGAAATAAATGGGTGTCGGTACATCGTATGCGTCAATCCCAGTCAACAGCGCAAAGATGCTGCCGATCGCGAAGCCATCGTCTCAGCACTGACCAAACAGCTCAAAAAGGGCGCTAAAATCCTGGTCGGCAACAAGGGGTTCCGTAAGTATGTGAAGATTGAAAAAGGCAGCACGAGCATTGACGAAAACCGAATCAAGTATGAAGCTCGCTTTGACGGCAAATGGGTGCTTAGAACCAACACGGACCTTTCAGCCGATCAGGTGGCCCTTAAGTACAAAGAGTTGTGGCGTGTGGAGAAAGTCTTCCGGGACGTCAAGTCATTACTTACGACCCGCCCGATCTTCCACCAGAAGGACCAAACGATCCGCGGCCATGTTTTTTGCAGCTTTCTGGCGCTGGTCCTTCGC
>RCNF010002080.1_pt1 | contig 10702 bp, 9 predicted proteins | sample 2041311 | NCBI WGS metagenome assembly RCNF01 (sample SAMN09708228, study PRJNA481090) | Marine sediment metagenome, whole genome shotgun sequencing project. | biome: marine sediment; feature: ocean; material: sediment; isolation source: Sewage treatment plant 2 marine sediment (STP2) ... | reverse complement strand
CGTCGAGGTCGGCGGCACGCGACAAGCTATCGACAACGAACAAACCATCGAAGCAAGCGCCAACGCTGACACTCTTTCTGCTTCTGCAGCAGCCGCAATATCGAGTGGTTCAGGGGATTTACCCGGGACAACAGCTGCGCAAACGCGCGCACAAGTAACGAGCAACACCGTGCAGTACGCCGACCGCGAGCTAGTCTCGATCGCGAGAAACGGAACGATCCTTACGACGGCGCCTGACGGTCAAAGTCGGTTTTCCAACATGATTATCGAAGCTGCCGGGAACGAGTATTCGATCCTGCCGGCAACACCACCGGCTGCACATTCGCAGTGGTCAAGTTTGAGCTATTCCCAGGCTGCATACGCGCAGCGATACCTGGATGCATCAGGAAACAACAATGAATAAACCAGAAGCAATATTCCCGGCCGCCCAAAGCGACCTCAACGCACTCGAAGAAAATCAAAGGTTCCCGCGCGATGAATAGCGATCATCATCTTGCCCTGAAAGCTCCCGCCGGGGGCTCCGGTGCGTCTAACAAAATCAAAGGTTACACATAAAATGCAAGCTGACTATGTCATCATCGGTGCAGGCTCTGCTGGCTGCGCAATTGCCTACCGTCTGGCTGAAGCCGGCAAGCAGGTTCTCGTTATCGAACACGGCGGAAGCGACGCTGGCCCCTTCATTCAGATGCCAGCGGCCTTGTCCTATCCGATGAATATGAAACGCTACGATTGGGGGATGAAATCAGAACCCGAGCCACATTTGGGCGACCGCGAACTGGTAACGCCACGTGGCAAAGTGATCGGTGGATCGTCATCCATCAACGGCATGATCTACGTGCGTGGCCACGCCTGTGATTATGACAACTGGGCGGAAAGTGGCGCGCATGGCTGGGCTTATGCCGATGTGCTGCCCTACTTCAAACGGATGGAGCATTGGCACGATGGCGGGCACGGCGGCAATCCCGAATGGCGCGGTAAAGACGGCCCGCTGCATGTCACACGCGGGCCGCGCAAAAACCCGCTCACGCGTGCATTCGTAGATGCAGGAGAGCAGGCAGGTTACCCGGTCACAGGCGACTACAACGGCGAACAGCAAGAGGGCTTTGGCCCCTTTGACGCAACTATCTACAAAGGTATCCGCTGGTCGGCTGCAACGGCTTATCTTCGCCCCGCGCTCAAGCGCCCGAACTGTAACATCACCCGCGCCTTTGCGCGGCGGATCGTCATCGAAGATGGGCGGGCGACAGGGGTCGAGGTCAGCCGTGGCAACAAGATCGAAGTCATCAAGGCCAACAAAGAGGTCATCGTTGCCGCCTCATCGTTGAATTCGCCCAAACTATTGATGTTGTCAGGCATTGGACCTGCAGCGCATCTAAAGGAACATGGTATCGACGTCGTTGCTGACAGGCCCGGCGTTGGCCAGAACCTGCAAGACCACCTAGAGCTTTATATCCAACAGGCGTCGACCAAACCTGTCTCGCTTTTTGCCCATTGGAACATCCGTGGCAAAGCAAAGATCGGTCTTGAATGGCTGCTGTGGAAAACCGGACTTGGCAGCTCGAACCAATTTGAAAGCGCGGGGTTTATTCGCTCTGACGCGGGGATCAAGTACCCAGACATCCAATACCACTTCTTGCCAATTGCCGTCAGCTACGACGGCAAAGTCGCCCCTGACGGACACGGCTACCAAGCACATGTTGGCCCGATGCGGTCCAAGTCACGCGGGCAAGTCACGCTCCGTTCTGCTGATCCGGCAGATCACCCAAAGATCGAATTCAACTACATGTCCGATCCGCAAGATTGGGTCGAGTTTCGCAAATGCATCCGGCTCACCCGCGAGATATTTGCGCAAGCTGCGTTTGATCCTTTTCGCGGTCGCGAAATCCAACCGGGCGTGGATGCGCAAACCGATGAGGCATTAGACGACTTTATTCGCGCGCATGCAGAAAGCGCGTATCATCCGTGTGGCACTTGCAAAATGGGCGATGCAGATGACCCGATGGCAGTTGTAGATCCCGAAACTAGGGTCATCGGCGTGGCAGGTCTGCGGGTCGCGGACAGCTCGATTTTCCCGCGTGTGCCGAATGGTAACACCAATGGACCATCACTAATGGTGGGGGAAAAAGCGGCGGATCATATCTTGCAGCGCAATCCGCTTGCGCCATCCAATGATCAGCCTTGGATTCATCCAGAGTGGGAAACGCAACAGCGGTGACCGCGTTAACACATTCTTAACCATTATTAACAAAGCAGCTTGCGCTGGGCGCTCGGCCTTCCCTAGATCAGGGGATGTTACGCATTCTGATCTTCTTAATCGCGGTGATTTCCGCACCTGTTTTTGCCGCACCGAACGGGCTGGTGCGCGTTATCGATGCGGACACGATTGATGTCGGCGCGGTGCGCGTGCGGTTGTTCGGGATTGATGCGCCGGAAATGGGCCAGCCTTGTGCAGCCGACGGGCGCACATGGGATTGCGGGGCATGGACGCGCGATGCCGTGCGCAACAGATTTGAAGGCACTTTTGCGCGCTGTGATGAACGCGACATCGATCGCTACGGACGGGTCGTGGCTGTCTGCGTGGTTGACGGGCAAGACATGGGGCAACTGATCGTGCACTCTGGTCTGGCGTGGGCATTCCGGCGTTATTCCGAAAGCTATGATCTGGACGAAAAGGCCGCTGCCGTCGCGGGGCGCGGACTGTGGGCCGTAGAGGTGCAAGTGCCGTCAGAGTATCGCGCAGCACAGGCCGCTGGTCCTGATCCCACAAATCAAAACTGCGCCATCAAAGGCAATATTTCTGGCAACGGCCGCATCTATCATATGCCGGGCCAACAGCACTACGCACGCACAAGCATCAATACCGCAAACGGGGAGCGTTGGTTTTGTTCGCGGGCGCGAGCAGAATCCGCCGGTTGGCGTGCTGCAAGACGCTAGCCTTTGATCCGGATCAATGCGGCGCGTGATGTGCGCGTGTTATGTTTGGACGAACATAACGCAAAGGACCAAGCAATGTCGCATACGCCACACGAACTGAATGAAGAATTCCCACAACACGTCGATGCGATGCATCAGCTTAAGGAAACCGACGCGCATTTTGCCAAACTATTTGACGACTATCATACCATTAACCGCGCCATTCATCGGGCCGAGACGGATGTCGAACCAACAGATGACATCCACATGGCGCAGATGCGCAAAGAGCGTTTGGCGCTGAAGGATACGATCAGTGCGGCTTTGAACCCCGCCTAATTAGGGGCTGCCTTATTCAAGTTGGTAAGGCAAAATCCCCCGCCTATCTGGATCAACGCGCAATTGCCGCTCAAGCGGTGGAACAGACCGCTGGTGGCAATTGCGCCGCTCACAGATGCGGCATGAAATCCCGATAGGCGCATAAGCTTCTGCGGCGGCGATATCCATGTGATCGGCGTAGACCAAGGCGGGCGCATGTTTGACCTCACAGCCCAATCCGATTGCATAGCGGCGGGTCGGCACGCCGTATGCTCCGCCAGATTTACTGACATCGCGCGCAAGGCAGAAATAACGCGCACCATCTGGTGTTTCTGCCAGTTGGCGCAAGAATTGACCGGGCAGTTCAAACGCTTGATGCACGTTCCACAAGGGGCACGCCCCGCCGTAGCGTGCGAATTGCAAGGTCGTGGCAGAGTGTCTTTTGGTGATCGTGCCCGCCTGATCCACACGTACAAAGAAGAACGGGATGCCCTTTTCGCCGGGCCGTTGCAGCGTCGACAGACGGTGCGCGACTTGTTCGAGTGACGCGCCAAACCGTGTGGCAAGGACTTCCAGATCATGCCGTGTTGCGTTCGCTGCCGATAAAAACATGCGGTACGGCATCAGGGCAGCGCCTGCGAAATAGTTGGCCAACCCGACTTTGGCGATGCTGCGCGCCTCGTCCGATTGAAAGCGTGCCAAGTCCAATGTGGCTTCCAATAGGGGCGTTTGGGTGATCAGCGCCAATTGCAAAAGTAATTGAAAACTTTGCGTCGCGTTGCTGGCAAAACGCGAAATGGAAAGAGTTTTACTGGCGGGATCATAATTGCGTACATCCGCTGCTTCGGTCATCACCACGGTGACACCGTGAGATTTGAGCATGCGAATAGCAGCCTCAGCCACGGTTTCTTCGGGGTTACGGCGGTCTGCAAAGCGTTCGGCGCTGCGGTCGACCGCGTCGATGTAGTTGTCGCAATAGTGGAAAAAGTCGCGCACTTCTTCCCAAGGGCTTGGTTGCAGGCGGGCGTCTTCGCGGCCTAATGCCTCGTCGAGCGACGCCAGCCTTTCGTGGGTTTGGCGGTAGGCCGCGTGCAAGTCCAAGAATGCGCGGGCAAGGGCAGGGGCATTGGACGCTGCCAGCCGCATATCGGCCAAGGCGGGAGCGGGGCCTGTGAAAACCGGATCGGCCAGCGCTTCGCGCATGTCACCGACCAAGCGGGCCTCGTCACCGGACTGCAGTTCGGTCACGTCAAAGCCGAATTCTTGTGCCAGCCCCATCACTACCGCAGTCGATACGGGACGGTTGTTGTTTTCCATCTGGTTCAAGTAGGGCAGCGACACGCCCAGCTTTTCAGCAAATGCCTTTTGGGTCAGCGACAAACGCCCGCGCAATTCACGCAGTTTCGCCCCAGCATAGAGTTTTTGAACGGCCATATCGCACCTTTGCAGATTTGCTAATGAAGATTAGCTATTGCAAAGCCCGCGTCAAGATATCTGCTTTTCGCGCCACACGACAAAGAGGACAGACAACAGCGCCATAACCGACACGCCAAGCATGATCAGTTGCAACGGCATTGTGCCGGTTTCCACCGTCAGGATGCTACCTGCAAACTGTGACAACGCAGCGCCGCCGCCAATCATGATTGCCCCACCAAGACCGCTGGCCGTGCCTGCAAGGTGTGGCCTGACCGAAATGGACCCAGCCATAACATTGGGTAGCATGATGCCGTTGCCCAAACCCAAGAACACGCAAAACCCAAAGAAGTTCAGTGGATGGTGCACGCCAGAGAAGGTCAGGATTGCAGAAAGCCCCAAGCCAAAGATCGTGATCAATGTGCCGACAATGGCCATCCGGTTGATCCCGACGCGGATGGAAAAGCGGCCTGAGAAAAAGTTCCCAATGGCATAGCCGACCGCTGGGGTGCCAAGGGCGATCCCGCTCCACAGTGGCGATAAACCAAAGATCTCGCTGGCGACAAATGATGTACCACCCAGCAGCGCAAAGAATGCGCCAGATCCGAAAGCGGCGCACAGCACATAGCCCCAAAACCGGGGTGAGCGGAAGAGTTCCGGATAGGTGCTTAACTGGTCACGAAAGCTGGTGCCTTCGCCTTTGACTGTTTCGCCAAGGTCGAAGAAAACCAATATCATCGTGGCAAACCCAGCCACCCCCAGAAACACGAATGTCGCCTGCCAGCCAAAAGCCTGTTCCAGCGCGCCGCCGATCATCGGGCCGACCATCGGGACAAGCGCCATGCCCATCGTGACATAGCCGATCATCGATGCCGCTTGGTCTTGGGGGACGATATCGCGCACGATTGCGCGCCCTAGCGCCATAGATGTAGCGACCGCCGCTTGGAGGATGCGAAAGAACAAGAATGTCTCGACGGTGGTCGCAAACAGCGCCCCGATTGTGGCAAGAACGAATACAAACAGCGACCCAAGCACCAACATCCGCCGCCCATACCGGTCCGAGATGGGGCCAATGAACACCTGCAAAACGGCTGTTGCAGCCAGATATCCCGATAGGGCGATCTGCATGATCGCGTACTCCGTATCGAAATACGTGGTCATCGTGGCGAGTGATGGCAGGAAGATCGACACGCTTAGTGCCGACATGCCTGTGATTAACACGAGCGTCAGAATATGTGGGGGTGTGGCGCGATCCAGAAAGCGGACCGTTGGAAGCGTGGTCATAAGGATTGTTTAGGCAGCTTCACAATGCTTGTCCAGCAAGTGAGGGGCAGGTAAATTTGCAAATTTGCAATTCATAATATCTGCAAATAGCGTAATTTGCAAATATGCGCATTGAGACTTCTTTCTGCGGCGCGCAACGGCTATTCATACATAACAACTGGCGAAGGTGTGATCTTATGGATGTTTTGCAAGAACTTGAAACACGGCGTGCAGCGGCGCGCTTGGGCGGCGGCGAACGCCGGATCGCGGCGCAGCACAGCAAAGGCAAGCTGACGGCGCGCGAACGGGTCGAGCTTTTGTTGGATGACGGATCATTCGAAGAATTTGATATGTTCGTGGCGCATCGCTGTACCGATTTCGGGATGGAAAAAGATCGCCCTGCGGGTGACGGTGTTGTCACGGGGTGGGGCACGATCAACGGGCGTTTGGTTTATGTGTTCTCTCAGGACTTTACGGTCATGGGTGGTTCGGTGTCCGAAACCCACGGTCAGAAAATCTGCAAAATCATGGATATGGCTGTGCAAAACGGCGCGCCGATTATTGGTATCAATGACAGTGGCGGTGCACGCATTCAAGAAGGTGTCGCCAGCCTTGCTGCCTACGGAGAGGTGTTTCAACGCAACATCACCGCCTCTGGCGTTGTCCCGCAGATTAGCTTGATTATGGGCCCAACGGCGGGTGGTGCGGTTTATTCGCCTGCGATGACCGACTTTATCTTTATGGTTAAAGATAGCTCTTACATGTTTGTGACCGGACCAGACGTTGTGAAAACTGTCACAAACGAAGTCGTCACGGCAGAGGAATTGGGGGGCGCATCAACCCATACCAAGAAGTCTTCGGTCGCGGATGCAGCCTTTGAAAACGATGTGGAGGCATTGGCCGAAGTGCGCCGCCTTGTTGATTTCTTGCCGCTTAACAACACGCAAAAGCCACCCGTGCGGCCGTTCTTTGATGATGTGAACCGCATTGAGGACAGTCTTGATACACTGATTCCGGACAATCCAAATTCGCCCTATGACATGAAAGAGCTGATCACAAAGCTTGCCGACGAGGGCGATTTCTACGAAATCCAAGAAGAATTCGCCAAGAACGTCCTAACCGGTTTTATCCGCATGGAAGGTTCTACCGTCGGTGTTGTCGCCAACCAACCGATGGTTTTGGCGGGATGCCTGGATATCGATAGCTCTCGCAAGGCCGCGCGTTTTGTGCGCTTTTGCGATGCGTTTGAAATCCCGCTTCTGACACTTGTCGACGTTCCCGGATTCTTGCCCGGCTCAAGCCAAGAATATGGCGGCGTGATCAAACATGGTGCCAAACTGCTTTATGCCTATGGCGAAGCGACGGTTCCCAAAGTGACGGTTATTACGCGCAAAGCATACGGAGGTGCCTATGTGGTTATGTCGTCCAAGCATTTGCAGGGTGATTTCAACTACGCTTGGCCGACATCCGAGATTGCAGTCATGGGTGCCAGAGGGGCGACCGAGATTATTCACCGCGGTGATCTGAATGATCCTGAAAAGATCGCGCAACACACCCAAGACTACGAAGACCGGTTTGCGAACCCGTTCGTAGCAGCCGAAAAAGGCGTCATCGACGAAGTGATCATGCCGCATTCCACGCGTAAACGGGTCTGCCGTGCCTTTGCATCGCTGCGCAATAAAAAAGTCCACACACCGTGGAAAAAGCACGACAATATCCCGCTGTAATGAATTTTAGCGATCACAAAAGGACCGCCGCTCATGGCTAATCTGCCATATATGGACAAGCACCGTGGATTTCCGGGGCGTTTGCCGGGAACTGATTTTCAGTTCGTGCTGCGGCGCGCCCACAAAGATGGAGCCACTGCGCTATCGGAACGTGTGCGTTTCCCTGATCGTCGTCCGCCCGATAGGCGGGCTGATGAGGGTTTTTTGCGCGCTATACTGGAATGCTTCGGCGAAGATCCGTTCGTGCGCGGCAATCTGGATGCGGGGCGGCTTAGCTGGTTATTCGGACGCGAAGTGATCCCAGCCGAAGACCCGTTCGATCCTGCAAGCTATGAAGCAATGCTGCGGGTCGACCTGAAAGTGATAAAGCAAACATTCCCAGATTTGTTGGGTCTATGATGATGCCTGTCCCCCAAACGATTGCGGCAAGAAATGCCCAATTTGAGCGAGAATTCGCCGATATTCGACCTGTCGGTCATGCGCGCTTTCTTTGGGCGCAAAGCTGCGGCATCGTCAATTTAACAACAAAGGGTTCCAGCAAACTTGATGTTGTTAAATCTCTATACCGTTACCCTTCCCCTAATCGGCCTGCTTACTCACCAAGCGGGCCGATAACGGATTCTTGCCTAAATTCGGATCAGGCTGAGTATGATATTGGATATCAGACCGATTTGGGGTTTGTTGGGCGCAGTGGTCGCATCAATTGTGATGCACCTTCAGAAACAACGATAGGTTTAAGATTATGCAAAAGACATCAATCATCCTCGCGGCAGTTGCAGTATTCGGTTTGGCTGGTTGCCTCAATAACGATGTGGAACGCGGCGTGGCCGGCGCAGGTGCGGGCCTTGTGGCTGCTGAACTGCTTGGCACGGACCGTACAGGTTCAATGGTTGTCGGTGCGGCAGCTGGCGTTTTCTGTGATGACGCGGGCATTTGCCGCTAATTTAGCTAACTGCGCTCTCGCTGGGCGTACTACTTTCAGAAACCGCGGCCAGGGTGCGTCCTTGGCTGCGGTTTTTTAGTTTCGGGGGACGAAAGATTATGTTCAAGAAAATTCTAATTGCTAACCGTGGCGAAATTGCCTGCCGTGTCATCAAGACTGCGCGAAAGATGGGCATCAAAACTGTTGCGATCTATTCCGATGCGGATCGCAATGCGCTGCATGTGAAAATGGCTGATGAAGCCGTGCATATCGGTCCGTCCCCTGCGAACCAATCCTACATTGTCATCGAAAAGGTGATGGAGGCGATCAAGAAAACTGGCGCAGAGGCTGTGCACCCCGGCTATGGTTTCCTGTCCGAGAACCCGAAATTTGCTGATGCTCTGGCAGCTGCAGGCGTTGTATTTATCGGCCCCCCAAAAGGTGCGATCGAAAAGATGGGCGACAAGATCACGTCCAAGAAAATCGCCCAAGAAGCTAATGTCTCCACTGTCCCTGGCCACATGGGTTTGATCGAAGACGCCGAAAATGCGGTGAAAATAGCGAACAAAGTGGGTTACCCGGTGATGATCAAAGCCTCTGCCGGTGGCGGCGGTAAGGGTATGCGGATCGCGTGGAACGACACTGAGGCGCGTGAAGGTTTTCAATCCTCTAAGAACGAGGCAGCCAACAGCTTTGGCGACGACCGGATTTTCATCGAAAAATTCGTCACTCAGCCACGTCATATCGAAATACAGGTCCTCGCCGATGGACATGGCAATGCCGTTTATCTGCATGAACGCGAATGCTCGATCCAACGCCGAAACCAGAAAGTCATTGAAGAGGCGCCAAGCCCGTTCTTAGACGAAGAAACCCGCAAAGCTATGGGCGAGCAGTCCGTCGCATTGGCCCAAGCCGTTGGCTATACCAGCGCTGGAACAGTCGAGTTCATCGTCGATGGCAACCGCAAATTCTATTTCCTTGAGATGAACACGCGTTTGCAGGTGGAACACCCTGTGACCGAATTGATCACGGGCATCGACCTTGTCGAGCAGATGATCCGCGTGGCCGCTGGTGAAAAGTTGCCGTTCGCCCAAGAGGACCTTAAAATCAACGGTTGGGCGATGGAAAGCCGTCTGTATGCCGAAGACCCGTACCGTGGGTTTTTGCCATCCATTGGCCGCCTGACCCGCTACCGCCCACCTGTCGAAGAGGCGACGCCGACGCGCGCTGTACGCAATGACACTGGCGTCTTTGAAGGCGGCGAGATCAGCATGTATTACGATCCCATGATCGCCAAGTTGTGCACATGGGGGCCTGATCGCGCGACTGCGATTGAAGAAATGCGCCTTGCACTGGACGGGTTCGAGTTGGAAGGGATCGGTCACAACTTGCCGTTCTTGGCGGCGGTTTATGACCATCCAAAATTCACCAGCGGCAACATGACAACAGCCTTCATCGAAGAAGAATACCCCGATGGGTTTGATGGTGTGGCGCTGAACAATGAGGCTTGCATGCGGATCGCTGCGGCATCTGCGGCGATGCACCGTGTCGCTGAAATCCGGCGCACCCGTATTTCAGGCCGTATGGACAACCATGAACGCCATGTGGGCAATGATTGGGCCGTCAAGCTGCAAGGCGAAGCCCATGATGTCACCATCAACGCCGATAAATCCGGTGCAGATGTCGTGATCGGAAAGCGCATCTTGCGCGTCGAAAGCAATTGGACGCCCGGTGATCCGCTGGCGCGCTTGATGGTTGATGGCACACCTTTGGTGCTGAAAATCGGCAAAATATCGGGCGGCTTCCGCGTGCGTTACCGTGGCGCTGACGTCAAAGTCCATGTGCGCACACCGCGTCAGGCTGAACTTGCGGGATTGATGCCTGAAAAGGTGGCCCCTGATACGTCGAAATTCTTGCTGTGCCCAATGCCCGGTTTGATCGTGAAGGTCGATGTGGCTGAAGGCGACGAGGTGCAGGAAGGCCAAGCCTTGTGCACTGTGGAAGCCATGAAGATGGAAAACATCCTGCGTGCCGAACGCAAAGGCGTGGTCAAAAAGATCAACGCGGATGCGGGCGACAGCTTGGCTGTGGACGAAGTGATAATGGAGTTTGAATAGGTGAACGGCTGGCTAAGTAGGTTTGCCTTCCC
>RCNF010002077.1_pt1 | contig 10703 bp, 5 predicted proteins | sample 2041311 | NCBI WGS metagenome assembly RCNF01 (sample SAMN09708228, study PRJNA481090) | Marine sediment metagenome, whole genome shotgun sequencing project. | biome: marine sediment; feature: ocean; material: sediment; isolation source: Sewage treatment plant 2 marine sediment (STP2) ... | reverse complement strand
GGGAGGAGGAGGCTACATCGGAAGCCCACATTTGATCAATAAACTGGCTGTTGAAACAAACAACCCTGAAGCCAGCTGGTACAGCAATGAGTTGCTGGGGAATAGAAATGATATTTTCGACATTATCTGGGAACGACCACAATCAGATGGGAGTCCACCGGCAAACCCATCCATTCATTTCCGCACCATCGACTGGTGGGTCATGCGGAGTGATTTCCAAGACAAAAACAAAGTACTTGTTGCGGGGAAAGCGGGAATGAATGACGATCCCCATCATGGCCATCTTGACATCGGCCATTTTGTCGTATACTGGCAGGAAGAATATTTTATCGGGGAAAGCGGGCGTGGAGGCTATGATGAGAAATATTTTGATGAAGCACGGTTTAATTATCCGCAGGTATCAAGCATAGGGCATAATGTTCTACAGGTCAACGGAGAAAAGCAGATTTCAGGAAAATATTATAAACAGCCATACAATTATGATGTGGGTGGAGAGCTGATAGAGTTCAGGACTACAGAAGAACAGGATTATGTGATCATGGATCCGACCAATGCATATCCTAAAAAGGAACTGAAAAAGTGGCGCCGTCATGTGCTGCTGGACAAACCGCAAATAACCCTGCTGCTTGATGAAGTTCATGCAGATCCCGGTGACCTGATTGAAGTGCGATTCCATCCGGGAGTTGATTATGAAGTTGAAGGTAAATTAGCATTACTGGAAGGTGCTGAAGGAACCATGGCCATCATTCCATTGATCGGTCAGGATTATCAACTCAGACCTGGAAAACATGCATCTCAGTTTGTCAATGCTACCAAAGACTTTTTCTGGACTGACTACATTGACACAGAAGTACTGGCAAAAAATGAAAAAACCATAATTGTCACATTGGTATTGCCGGTTGCTGATTTGGAAGAAGCTCAGAAAATTGATGGTTCCAAAAAATATGCCCTGGATGGATCAGGAAACCTGTCCGTTTCATTTTCCAGCAGTGGAGAAGAATATGAATTTGAATTTATCAACTCAGAGGAAGGTTTAGCCCTGAAAAAATAGAATCACATGAATAAGATTGGACTTATATTATTTGTATGCCTGGTATTTCTTATCCATGCCTGCTCACCGACAGATCAAAAGCCCATAGTAATTGATGAAACCGGTAATATCGAAACGATTGAGCAGCTTATTGAGATTGACCTGGTCTGGGCAGGACACCCGACAGGTTTTTGTCTCATGAGCCATGGGGAGCGACAGTATATTGCCTTTTACAATGCTGACAGGAACATGATTCTCGGGCAACGGAACCTGGACGAAAATGATTTCTCACTTCATATCATGCCCCCAACTAACCGTGAAACATCTGGTGGGACGAGCACTGTCCTGGGATGGGACAGCCATAATTCTGTTACGATGGGAATTGACAAGGAAGGTTTTATTCACCTCTCAGGAAATATGCATGGGAACTCCCTCACCTATTTCAGGAGTAAAAAACCAAACGATGTTTCCATTATGGTCCAGGTATGGAAAATGGTTGGGAGCGAGGAAACCAGGTGTACCTATCCAAAATTTCTTTATACCCGTGAGGGGGAGATGATCTATACTTACAGGGATGGCGGAAGTGGAAATGGTAACCAGATCTATAATATTTATGATACCGGAACCAAAACCTGGTCAAGGTTGCTGGACACCCCCCTTACTGATGGGATGGGATTGATGAACGCCTATATATCGAGTCCCGAATTAAGAAGCGACAACTGGTACCATACCTACTGGGTCTGGCGTGATACACCGGATTGCCAGACCAACCATGACCTTTCCTATATGAAGAGCCCCGATCTGCAACAATGGTACAACGTTTTCGGGGATTCAGTTGAGCTTCCGGCTACAATTGAAAAAAACCTGGTGGTGGTAGATCCCATCCCGGTGAAAGGCGGGATCATCAACCTGGCAGCAAAATTTGTTCTGGATGCCAAAAACAATCCGGTTTTTGCCTATCATAAATATGACTCAGCAGGTAACCTGCAGTTTTACACCGCACAGATCCTGGATGATAGATGGGTGTATAAACAGGTGACGGATTGGGATTACCGTTGGGAGTTCAAGGGAAATGGGAGCGTTAACAGCGAGGTTATCCTGAAGGGTTTTAATAAAAGGGAGGATGGCTTTTATGAACTGGATTACTGGCATATAAAATACGGGAATGGGAGCATCCTGATAAATGATGATTTTGAGAGTTGTGGGACTGTTTTAAAACCGGAACCGCTTAAAACCCAATTAAAGCCTGAGGGTGATTTCCCCGGATTGATGGTTCAAACCTCAAGGGACATAGGTAAGCCAGGAGAACAAGGTACCAGGTATATGCTGAAGTGGGAAACCCTGAACCGGAACCGCGATCGTCCACGTCCTGAACCCTGGCCAGAACCCAGTAAACTGTACCTGTATAAATTGAAATACTGATCAGCTTTATAAGCCCTTAGATCCGTGGTCCGTTTTCGAGTAAATACTCTTCCGCTTCGGCGTTCCAGAGTCCATCATGCAGTTTCACTATCTTATGCAGGGCCCTGAAAATTGGGTCCTCCTTTCCTTTCTCCTCGAAGTCTACGATGGCTGTAAGGGGAAGATTAATATGGGTATAGATCAGTTTTTTGCTCCCGGGGATATTGGGCAGGTTGCAGGTAGCCGTTTTCACTGCATTGAGTCCACCTACATGTGTTACCAGGTAGGCTGGCGTGATCCTGCCGTCAACCATCATTTCAATTGACCTGCGAATATCATCTGTATTACCGGCATTGGTGGCAACGGTGTGGGTGAAATTGTAGTGGACATTATAAAAATTGAGCTCCGCCTTAAACTGCGTATCCGCCGGTCCAGCAAAAAAGTTCAGACAGCCATCTGTGGCCAGCAGGGCATCTGCCTGTTCAACCAATGGCTTAACGGGTGCAAATACAAGCATATCATCATAACCATTGTTTTCCCCTGTGAGAGATCTCAGGTATGCCTCTGCATCCTCATGATTCGAAGTATTGACATAATGCAGGTCAATACCCTGGCTGGCAGCCTCCTCCACGGTGATGAGTCCCGCAATATAATCCAACCTGTTCTGGTCAATATCTGTAACCACAAGCATTGATGGCCTTCGGTCTGTATGTATAATAAAATCTATGGCTGCTGTCCCCATTGGACCTGCAGCACCAAGCATCGCCATTTTGCCTCCTTCCTTAATACCCATTTCATGTACATAGGTTCCAAAGCGCGTATGATAGTGGGCTTCGAATGTACCTGCCACGCAGGAATAAGGTTCCGCCAGTGAACTCATAAAATAGGAATCTGCCTCAAAGGGGATGATACAATCCTCTTCCAGGTATACTGCCGGAATGATGACATGTGTGGCATCTCCGCCGAAGTGGTGGAAAGAATATCCGGCCGCATCCATGGTCAATGATCCCAGTGCTGGCTGAACCGTAAATTTATCGCCTGACTTGAATTTATGTTTCCATTTATCTCCTACCTCCAGTATCTTCCCGGCAAATTCATGTCCGACAATGGTCGGGTTATCGGCAACATCATTGGGCACCCTTTTATGATCTGCGCCCAGCTTGGCCGCCTTGTAAGATGACATGCAGAGGCTGTCCGATATTACCTCGGCAAGTATTTCATCATCCTTCATGGCTGGCAATTCAAACTCCTCTAGCCTGAGGTCTTCCTTACCGTATAAGCGAACTGCTTTTGTCTTCATTTGTGGTCTTCTTTATTAATTCAACATGGTTTGTCCCCCGGTCACCGGTATGGCCTGTCCTGTTTCATACTCCTGATCCATTATATACAGGACAGCCTTCAGCACATCCTTCACCTGACAGCCCCTACCCATCGGGACCTGCTGTTCATAGTATTTCCTGACATCTTCTATGGATTTTGCACCAGGCACCTTGCCTGCATTCAGGTATTGTACAAATAAGCCGTTTTTGGGATCGGACCAGAGGGGACCCTCGAAAAAGTTGCCCGGACAGATGGAATTCACTTTGATCCTGTATGGCGCCAGCTCAAGGGCAAAAGACTGGGTCAGGCCGATCCCTCCGAACTTGCCACCGGCATAGGCAAAATTCTTTTTACTTCCTGTCAGTCCCGATTTGGAATTTATCTGGATGATGTCCATAAAGTGTTCACTGTCATATGCATGCTGCGTTTTCATGACGGCCGAAGCATACTTGCTGCAATAAAAATAGGCATTGTAGTTGATCTTCGTGACCAGGTCAAAGGTCTTTTCATCCATCTCATCGAGTCCACCGGCCCTCAGGATCCCTGCATTACTGATAAATACATCGAGTCCACCAAAAGCCTGAACTGTCTCCTTAATTAGATCCTGTAGACTATTGCTGTCTGATACATCTGCCTTTACAAAGTACGCCTGGTTTTTCCTTTTTAGTTTGTCAAGTGTTGCCTTGAATTCTTCCCCTGCTTCCTCATTGATGTCGGCAATCACCAGATTTGCCCCTTCTTCGAACAATCCCCTGGCAATACCTGCACCGAATCCCATGGCAGCGCCTGTAACAATAATAATTTTATTCTCTGCTTTACCCCTGCCCGCTTCTCCGGCTGCTGTCTTGCGCCTGTAATTTTCAACCTCCCAGGTATCGATGAAGCGGATATCTTCAGGGCTCATAAAATGCGGTCCCCCGAATGATTCGCTCAGCCAGGAAATTTTCATCATGTCCTCAAATACATCCAGGATGATATCTACACCGGCTGCATTGTCCCCTACACCCACCATGCCAAGTCCCTTTATAAGGATCACCTTCGGGGCATATTCAAATTCCTCCTCAAATGTTTCGATACGGGTTCGCAGGTCTTCCAGTATTTCTTCTGGTCTGCCTTTCGCTTCGCTGTATATATAATTTGACTTACAATAAACAATGATATCCGGGGTGAAGGGTTTACTGATTTTCTGATAACTGTCGAAGGAAGCCGTAAAATGATCAACCAGTGCATTGTTGCGTACCCTCAATGTCTTCTCTCCCCCCTTTGACAACATCATACGAAGGGCAGGCAGGATATCCGCACTAAGGTCTCCGACAGGAAGGTCGCCGGAAGGTACCTCACGGGTAACTGTTTCTCCAAGTTTGGCAAATACTTCCTCATATATTTTATTGATCTCTCCGGTTGTATCCGCACTAACAAAGATCCCATGATTTTGTAGCAGGATAATGGCCGGATCTTTTCCTTCTTTCTCACGGAATTTTTGAAGCTGTTTTTCAACTTCCTTGAACAGAATATAGCCGGGATCTGTATACTGGATATACAGGGCATCCTTTCCAAAAAGTTTTGAAACATGGTCCATAGCATCATTACTGCACATCAATCCGTTTACCTGTGTGGGATGAAGGTGGACCACAAATCTATAGTTTATCAAATCATGCAGGGATGTTTCAACAGAAGGCCGGCGGTCTGTGGTAAAATTGGCTTCTGCCAGGTCATCCTTTATCTCACGTTCCCGCTGGAAAGGATCTTCAGCATACTCTCCCTTTAATATTTTTTCCAGTTTACCGCGGTCGAGCTTGGCAAAACCATCTTCGGTGATATCGGATAGTGCAGAACCGCTGGCTTTTATCCATATCCTGTCAGTGGTTTTCATAGAGGTATTGCCGCCGCCTGCAATGACGTACCGTTTGTCCTGCCCGTAAAAACGGGAAATATTTACAAGTTCCTGCAGATCTTCTTGCATTGGTCTATATTATGATGTGAATTCCTTAATGATTGCATTACCCAGGTCGATGTAATAATCCTGGTTATCAATATCCATAATTCCCCGCCCATTAACAAAACCTTTCATTCCATTGCCGGCCAGGTACTGATGGGCGGCAAGTATACAACATCCCTCATAAGATACCTTCTTCAATTCCGGGGTAAGATCCTTATCCGTATTGACTTTCACCGTGATGGGGAAGAGTCCCGGGGAATTATGTTCGGTTCCGAATGATATCACATATTTCTTCCTGCGGAAATAGTCTACAAACTCCTCCAGTTTTTCAAGGCTGTTTCGCAGGGGAATCAACTCCAGGCAGGACACGTTGAATGATTGCAGTACCTCATCCATACGATCCCAGTCCCCTTCGAACCCTGTCAGGTTTCCGTTCTTATCATCCAGCAGAACGGGGTAACAGGGTATACCTCCTGCATCCAGTATAAAGTCGATGATTGTCCGAAGTTCCGGGAATGCATCGCTGTCTTCCGGGACAAAAGCCTTCCCTCCTGCCTTGAGCAGTACAGAACGGATCTCATTTTCCACGGCAGAAGGATCATCCAGGGTAGTGGATAATTTTTTACCATCAAACAAAAACATGAAAAAAGAGTAGCCCTCTTCCAGGCTGGGATAATGATCCATAACAGCTTCCCTGATGGCCCTTGCAATATGCCTTTCACGTACCAGTTTATTGGCATATTTTTCCCTGACCTGCTCATAGGAAATATTAAACCTGGCGTTTATGGAGTTGAGATGAGCATCTGCTTTGTCGATCATTTCTTTTACCTGGACCTGGCTGCTTTGCTGCAGATCTTCAAGAAATTTGCGGTTTGCAGTGGAAACGGAAAGGGGATGCTTCAATGCCTTTCCGCTGAAATAGGTCCTGCCTGGATTATTCGGATCGTTGATACGAATATCCTGTGCCTGCATATCCTGCATCAGACCCATGAATTCTATATTGAACAGCGGAAAGATCCTGTTCCTCAGCCCTTCCTTGGCAAATTCATCATACCCGTCTACCGTATAGAAATCGTTTATCCCGAGGACCTTCACCCTTTCTTCCAGGGCCATTTGAAACATCTGTTCAATGCTGTTAAATGCACAGAAGGAGTTCGGGGAGTGAAGGTGTCCGTTCACTTCAGGCACCTGCCGGTTTTTACCATGCTTATGCAGTAATGCTTCCGGAGTGGGGAGGTTTTGTAGATAATCCATTATATTCCCCTCACGGCCCTCCATACTTTTTTCTCGTCCGAATAATCATTGCTGACCTTATGCCCTTTTAGAGGCAGGATTCTTTCATGTATGGCATCAAGTATCCATTCGGCCTGTGGAAAGAAATAATCTTCCAGTTCATGGGCCGGGATGATCCAGTTCCTTGAACCCACTACCACGGGCGGGGCATCCAGGTCATCGAAAGCCATTTCGGTAATGTTCTGTGCCATATCTTTCAGGAAAGAGCCTCTTTCATTGGCATCACTTGTCAGCAGTATCCTGCCGGTTTTTCGGACCGATTGAAGGACCGGTTCGTAATTAAATGGGACCAGGCTGCGGGCATCGATCAATTCGACCGATAAACCGTACTTCTCATCCAGGATATCTGCTGCTTCCCTGGCGCGATAAAGGGTGGCTCCAATACTCAGAATGGTGATATCGTTTCCTTCCCTTTTGATATCCGGTTCCCCCAGGGGGATTTCATAATAGCCTTCCGGAACCCCCTCCTTATGGAATTCCTCACCAATACCATATATGCGCTGGCTTTCGAAGAAGATCACCGGGTCTGTGCCTTGCAGGGCAGCATTCATCAGTCCTTTTGCATCATATGGGGTAGCAGGAAAAACCACCTTGATCCCCGGGATATGTGCCACCAGTGAAGACCAGTCCTGCGAGTGCTGTGCTCCGTATTTTGACCCTACGGATACCCTGACCACGACCGGCATCTTAATGATATTCCCGCTCATGGCCTGCCACTTGGGTAACTGGTTAAAAACCTCGTCACCAGAGCGCCCGAGGAAATCACAATACATAATCTCCGGGATCACCCGTCCACCACACATCCCGTATCCGATGGCAGTTCCAATGATGGCTCCCTCGGAAATAGGGGAATTAAACAGGCGGTGGTATGGAAGCGCTTCTGTCAATCCGCGGTATACGGCAAATGCACCACCCCAGTCCCGGTTTTCCTCACCATAGGCCACGAGGGTGGGATCCTTATAGAAACGGTCTACAATAGCTTCAAACAACCCGTCACGTAACTGGTATTGTTTTAGTCCCGAGTAAGGTTTCCCCTCGGCATCGAATGCATAACGTTCCTTCTTTGCTATCTGTTTCACCCTCGGATTCTCCTCCATTGAAATGGAAACCTCAGGTTGCCTGTCCTCCATCCTGTCCTCAGAACCATTAGAGAACATCATCTCCCCAATCAGTTCCGTCGTTTTAACCAGGTCCATACGTGGTGACAATTCATCATTTATGGCCTGGGTCATGGCCCATTTAACCAGTTCTGCAGTTTCCTCTTTGATCTTATTCAGGGCCGGTCTTGCAGCAACACCGCCATTCATCAGTTCTTCTCCGTAAGTAATGATAGAATCTACTCCCTGCCAGGCTTCCAGTTCCTCTTTGCTGCGATAGGTTGAGGCATCAGAGGGTGAATGTCCGCTGAAGCGGTAAGTCAGTACATCCAGGAAGATGGGGCCCTGTTTTTGCCGGATCACATCCATTTTCCTGCGATAGGCATCGATCACGGCCAGGGGATTAAAACCATCGACCCGTTCGGCATGCATATTTTGCTTATTAAGGGCAGCACCAACACGGGCTGCAACCTCGTAACCCATGGTTTCCCCACAGGTCTGTCCCCCCATCCCGTACTGGTTATTCATGATGTTAAAGATCAGGGGCAGCCCACCCTTCTGGTCTCCTTCCCATAGCTGTTGGAACTGATCCATGGTAGCAAAGGCCAGGCCTTCCCACACGGGACCGCAACCCAGGGATGCATCCCCGATATTGGCAACCACAATACCCGGTTTCCGGTTTACTTTCTTATACAATGCCGCACCCACGGAAATGTCTCCCGAGCCTCCCACTATAGCATTGTTTGGATAGATGCCGAAGGGCGTAAAGAAAGCATGCATAGAGCCTCCGAGTCCCTTATTAAATCCCGTCTCCTTCGCAAAGATCTCAGCCAGCGTGCCATAGACCAGGAAACGTATGGCCAGGGATTTGACATCTCCCTTATGACCCTTTTCAACGATTCCCAGGATTTGTCCATCGAAGTAAGTCTTCATGATATCCATGAGGTCATCATCCCCAAGTTTCTGTATGGCCGACAATCCCTTTGCCAGGATCTCCCCATGCGAACGGTGGGATCCGAAAATGTAATCATCCTGGTCCAGCAGGTAGGCCATACCTACGGCTGAAGCCTCCTGTCCGATAGAAAGGTGGGCCGGTCCCGGGTGATTGTAAGAGATCCCATGATATTCACCCGTGGTCTTGATCAGGTTTAACATGGTCTCAAACTCGCGGATGATGACCATATCGCGAAAGATCCTTAAAAAATCATCTTTGGAAAAATTTACCTTCTCATCCTCCATGGACTTTTCATACGCGTTTACCGGTATCGGATCAATGTTCAGGGTCCGTGGTTTCCTGATCTTTTCCGGATCTAAAAATTGTCGTTTAGGCATTTTATTACAGTTTTATTAAGTCGTGATCAAATGTTTCAATTTCATGCTTTATCTCGGCCAGCAGCAATGTTGCTGGTCCCCCATCAATGGCCCTGTGATCATAGGTAAGTGAAAGCCCTATGAAAGGCACAAATCCAAAGGCTCCCCCCTCCAGCTGGGCCGGGCGCTGTATGATGGTATTTACACCCAGTATCCCGGCCTGGGGCAGGTTTATTACCGGTGTGAACATTTCCACCCCGTATGCACCGAGGTTGGATACGGTAAAAGATGCTGCATCGGGTTGCAGCAGGTCAGGATCCACATTACCTCCCCTGCAGGCTGCCGCCAGTTGGGAGAGCTGGGCAGAGAGTCCGGGTAAAGATAGATCATCTGCATTCCTGAGGGCCGGGACCATGAGTCCGCGCTCAGTATCCACAGCCATCCCCAGGTGAACCTTCTTAAAATACCGGATGGAATCACCCAGGAAATGCACGTTTGCATCCGGATGTTTCTTCAGGGCCCTGATGAGGGCATAACAGACCATGTCATTGAGGGTGATATTGTACTCATAACCTTCTGCCTTCAAGTTTTTCACTTTGTCCCGCAGTGAAAGGATCTTCCTGGCATCGGCACTCAGGTGGTGGGTGAGCTGGGCTGAATTTTGCAGGGAGGCAAACATGGCCTTTGAGATCAGTTTGCGGATATTGGAAAGCGGCCTGACTTCGGAATCTTCAGAGGAAAAAGCGGCCGGAGCTGGTCTATCTGGTTCTGCCGGTGAAGGTGACGGGGATGAAGCAGGCGCAGCTTCCTTCTCTGCTGTTACCGGTGTTACTGCCGAAGGAGCTTTTGCCGGGATTACCGGATCAGCAACTGGGGCAGCAGTAATTGGTGGAGCTCCAGCAATAATGGCCTCGATGTCTCTGACAATGACACGTCCATTCGGACCGCTACCCGTGATACCGTCTATGCTGATAGCATTTTCGCTGGCTATCCTGCGAGCCCTGGGAGAGATCCTGACCTTTCCCTCCGGACCGGGTCCGGAGGTTTTTTGTGCAGATTCTCCGGCCGTCCCGGCAGCAACTAGTTCGGGATCAGTAACCGCTACAGGCTCAGGAGCTGCTTCAGAACCGGTCTCTTCTTCGAATGCAAGAGATCTTTCAACCACTTCCCCTGGTTCACCGATAACGGCAACCTCTGCCAGGACAGGTACCTCATCACCATCAGCGTAAAAAACATCCAGGAGGATACCTTCTACCTGGGACTCCTCCTCAAAAGATGCCTTGTCCGTTTCATAGCTAAAAAGGAGATCTCC
>RCNF010002076.1_pt1 | contig 10705 bp, 6 predicted proteins | sample 2041311 | NCBI WGS metagenome assembly RCNF01 (sample SAMN09708228, study PRJNA481090) | Marine sediment metagenome, whole genome shotgun sequencing project. | biome: marine sediment; feature: ocean; material: sediment; isolation source: Sewage treatment plant 2 marine sediment (STP2) ... | reverse complement strand
TGTGCGATGGCGACGACAACCTCAGCAGCGGACATCGTCCACGACGCCGAGTACTACGTCCTCGAGATACAAAACGGCGAGCGCTGGGCCGCCGAAGATGAAGCGCTCGACAATAGGCTTGCCGAGCTGCGGGAGAAGTACGGGCAACCGCCGAACATCGTCTACATCCTGTGGGATGACACCGCCTTCGGCGCCGTCGGATTCCCGGGGCTGCAGAAGAACTTCGGTTACGAAACCCCAAACCTCAACCGAATGGCCGAAGAGGGAATCAACTTCACCCGGATGTACACCGAGCCCTCCTGCACACCCACCCGCGCAGCCGTCCTGACAGGTCGTCATCCGGTGCGCCACGGCATGGGTGTGGTCGGGATGCCGCACGAGTTTTCGGGTCTGCGTGCTGAAGAGGTCACCATCGCCGAGGTGCTCTCCGAAGCGGGCTATGCAACCGCCTTCTGCGGCAAGGGCCATCTCGGCGACATCGAGGAGAGCTACCCTTACAACCAGGGGTTCGACGAGGCCTTGTTCACACCGATGAACCAGATCACCTCGCTTTACGACCCCATGGGCGGCGCAGCCAATGCCGTCCTCGGTCTTCACCCCGAGATCTATCCCCCGGATCCCTACCGGCTCGACAGCCCGGGCCTGGTCCCCGAAGGATGGGTGATGAACATCGAGGGCAAAAAGGGCGAGCAGGGCCGCGAATGGTGTGGGAACTCGAACGAGTGCTACGAAAAGCTCGATACCGAGTGCGAGAAGCGGATCACCGAGTTCATCCGGACAAACGCGGAGAGTGGCAAACCGTTCCATGCACAGTACTGGCCCAACTTCCTCAACTTCCTCGCACCGGAGATGCCCAAGCGGAGTGTTGCGGGGCTCAAGGTCGCGGGGGCGTTCCCTAAGTTCGACTCATTCATCGGCCAGCTGATGGCCGAGCTGAAAGAACTCGGGATCGCCGAGAACACGCTCGTCATCGCCATGGCCGATAACGGACCCATGGTCCACAGCCCACCGCCGGGCTGGGGCATGCTGCCCATGCTCTATCGCGGCGGTAAGGGTGACTTCACCGAGGGCGGCGTGCGAACACCGGCATTTGCGTGGTGGCCCGGGGTGATCAAGCCGGGGCAGGTCGTCGGCGACATCATCCACGTGACCGATCTCTACACGACCTTTGCCCGTCTGGCCGATGCCACCGAGTACATCCCGACCGACCGGATCGTCGATGGTCTTGATCAGACAGCCCTTTTGCTCGAGGGAGATACCCACGGTCGGCGCGACTACGTCCACATCTATGCAGGCCATGAGATCGCCGCCACGGTCAAGGGCCGCTACAAACGTCACTGGATCGGCGCCGGTGATGTCGCCGCTTCAGGCATGCCGGAGGCCTACTATGACCTCTATATGGATCCCCAAGAGGTGAACCCACAGCTCGTGCCCATGATCCACTTCCAGGGTCAGTTCAACCAGATGCGCGCCCGCCACGAACTGATGAAGAAGAAGTACCCCGACGTGTCGAACGCAAAGGGTATTCCCTACACCGGTCTTTCCAACGCCCGGCCAGAGACCCTGGCCATCGGCGACCGGGTCAAAGCGCTGGCGGACGCCCTGCCGTTTGATGTCCAGGAATACATCGAATTCGAGATCCCCGGCAGCGATTCGGTCGGCGACTGGGGTGAATGACGACGACGAAAACCGATTTCCGGCCCGCCGCACCACGCGGCGGGCCGTTTCTCTTCAACCATATGAGATGTAGAGAGGCGCAGTGAAAGGGACTAGAGATGACGACGACTGACAACGGCACCTCACGCAGAAGCTTCATCAAATCAGCAGCCGTGTCTGCAGGCGCGGCCGGCGCGCTGATCGCGTGCGGCCGAACGCCGACCTCTCCATCGGTCGACCCCGGCGAAACGCCCGCCGAGCAACCGGCGGGTCTGCCCATCACCGTTGCGGGATACACCTATGACCGGGTGGGTGGACTCGTCGACGGCAGCGTTCCCGTCGAGGGCTGCGACGTCACCTTCGAAGAAGGGGGCATCGGCGATCTCAACACCCACATTTTCAACGGGCCCCGGACCACCGAGGTGACCGAAATCGGCCTGCATCCCTTCATGCTCGCCTTCGCCAACGACGACTTCCGCGCCTACAGCCTCTTGCCGGTCTTTCCACTGCGGCTCTTTCGCCACAAGAGCGTCTACATCCGAACCGACCGCGGAATCCAAGGCCCGGAAGACCTGCGAGGCAAGGTCATCGGAACGCCCGGATACGCCTCGACCTCGCTGACCTGGCTGCGGGGCATCTTCCAGCACGAGTACGACATCTCTCCCAACGACGTGGAGTGGGTCATCGCATCGAAGGACTCCGATTCGCGCTCGGGGGCGACCTCGAAACAGGAACAGACATTGCCGGATGGCGTCCCGATTCGCCTGGGACCTCCGGGGGTGGACGAGAGCGAACTCCTGGTCTCCGGCGAGGTCGATGCCCTCTTCCACGCAGCCGAGCCCAAGGCCTATCGCGAGGGCCATCCCTTGGTCGACCGACTCTTTCCGAATTTCCGCCGGACCGAGCGCGCCTATTTCGCAAAGACCGGGATCTTCCCCATCATGCACGCGGTTGCGGTGCGCAACGATCTCATCGATACCTCCCCCTGGCTCCTCGAGGCGCTGTTCAACGCCTACTCCCAGGCGAAGTCAAGGGCCTATGGCTACCTCGAGAAATCCGCCTGGTACAAGACCTCCCTGCCGTGGATCGAAACTGAGTTTGAGGAGACCCGAGAGCTTATGGGCGACAACTACTGGCCGTATGGGATCGAGCCGAACCGAAAGGCCCTCGACGCTCTCTTCCAGTACTCCCACGAGCAGGGGCTTGCCAGTCGCAAGCTGACCATCGAGGAACTTTTCCACCCGGCAACGCTTGAGTTTTCGGAACAGGCCATCTGAATGCCTAAGCCTTCTGCAATATTCGACACAAGGAAAACGCGCGGGCACGAATGAACAGACAAAGATGGAACTCCATGGCGTCGGCCGCCACCAATAAGAAAATCGAGAGAGGAACTTCGATCATGAAGAAAAATCTTCTGTTATCAGCGCTCGTTGCCCTGCTCGTCGGCTGTGGTGCTCCGGCCCCGACGACGATGGAGGACATCTGGACGCCTCCCGCCCTCGCGGATGATGGTGGTGAGCTGCCCGAGGGCCGAGAGATTGTCCAACGCATGGTAGATTTCATGCAAGGTAATCAGGAGTTGGCCGTTGAGGCCCGGGTGACCTACGAATCCGTCCAGGAGTCCGGCGAGAAGTTGCAATTCGAGATGTTGCAGCGCGTCGCGATACGGAAGCCGGACCAGCTCTTCTGGGTGACTCTCCGGAATGACGGCACCCGAGATCGAGCTTGGTACGACAAGGGCCGATTCAGGATGATTCGGCAGCCGGCCAACGTCTGGGCCGAGATCCGCCTTCCGGGGGGCATCGCCCAGGCGGTCCGGAAGTTGGTGGCCAACTACATGATCCCGGTGCCGTTTCCAGACCTTCTTTCCACCGACCCCCAGGAACTGTGGCTCGGCGATGACGTGACCTCGATCTGGTATGTCGGGGAGGCGTTGGTCAACGGCCGGTGGACCGATCATGTCGCCATCCGCAAGCCGGGCACAGACATCCAGATTTGGGTCCAGAAGGGCGATCCGTTCCCGGCCAAGATGGCCATTGTCTACACCGAGGACGAAGGCATGCCTGGATACACGGCCCGCTTCAGCAAGTGGTCGACCGCGTTGCCGGCCGATCCCTCGTTGTTTGAGTTCACCGCTCCACCGGAGGCGGAACGGATCGATGTCGTTCCGGTGATCGATCGATGACAGCCATCGGCAGGAGGCCCCAGATGATACGTTCGCCTTTTCGCTTTCTGAGTTACCTGGCGCTGGGCCTGTTGATCCCAGCCGGCTCCGTGCTCGAGGTGGAAGCACAGCGCCGCGGCGGCGGCGGGGGGCGCTCCGCCCGTTCGAGCTCAAACGTCAATCGCGGAGGTTCGGCGCGATCGGGCTCGTCCAACCGATCGGCGTCTCAGACCCCTTCGTCGTCGAACCGCAGCACCAGTCCGTCCAACCAACCTCGCACCTCCTCGTCGTCGAACCGCAGCACGAGTCCCTCCAATCAGCCAAGTGCCTCGTCATCGTCAAACCGCAGCTCCAGTCCCTCCAACCAAACTCGTGCCTCCTCGTCGTCGAACCGGAGCACTGGTGCCTCCAACCAGAAAAACGCAAGCCGAAGTTCTGCAGCACGCACGACGGGACGAGCCGGTGCGCGCCGCACCACGCCCCGACGCACCACGACCTCCCGCCATGGACGGCACCATCGGAGCCGACGAGTCCACCACTCCCACCGCTGGCGGCGAGGCGGATGGCACCACCACCGCTACCACCACCACCGCCGTTGGTACGGCGGCTTCTGGGTGGGCCGGTTCATCCTTCGGGCGGCCGCGTGGTCCGCCATCATCAACTCATCCTCTTCGACCACCTACGTGGTCTACGGCACGTCCTATGTGCACTACAACCCGTGGTACCGGCCGGTCATGTACGAAGGCGAAGAAGGCCATGTGCTCACCGCGCCTCCGGTTGGCTACCAGGCCGACGCCTTGCCGGAAGGAGGCGAGACGATCACATTCGAGGGTGAGACCTACACCTACGCCGACTGGGGATTCTGGCAGCCTTCAGGCGGCGACTTTGTGGTGGTCGAACCGCCGGTGGGAGCTGAGGTATCTACGATTCCCGAAGACGCCGTCGCCCATGACGACGAAGGGCAGGGCGCGATCTATCAGTTCGACCGCTCGTACTTCTCCAAGTCCACCAACGATGCGGGCCGCACGGTCTACGTGGTGGAGCCCCGACCACCGGAGGAAGAGATCGACTCCATTCCGGCAGGCTCGCCGAGCCTCGTCGTCGACGGGGAAACCTACTACTACGTCAACTCCAACCTCTATGTCGCGTACAGCGAGAACGGCGCGACCGGCTATGTCAACGGCGAGCCGGAGCTTGGAGCTCAGACGGATGCGCTTCCCGAGGGAACCACCGAGATCCAATGGGACGGGGTGACCTACCATCAATTCGATATGGTGTTCTTTGAACAGGTCGAGGACGAGAACGGCAAAGCGTTCTACGAGGTTGTCGACTCCCCGGGGGACGATGAGGTGACAGAGCTTGAGTCGAACTAGCTCGCTCTTCTCATCTGCTGCCGGTGCCCATCGGCCTTGGCGTGACCAAGACGGTGCGGGTGGGAAAGACGCCCATGAAGCCGCGCGCCGAGGTCCACTACTCCGTCATCCGACCGGACACCTACGGCGACGTGTGGAACATCCGGCTCCAGATCACCCCGGTGATCAGCAGCCCTTTCATCAAATGAACCTATTGAAAAAGCCACAGTTTTGGGGATTTCGTGGTCCGTGGTCTTTCGCGGGCGGGACGCCCGCGCCACAAAGGGCCGAGTTCCCTCAAGAGTCTCAAGTGAATTGGGGGAGAACGTGAAGAGAGCCACATATCCGACGATTCTCGCTTTGATGGTGGTGTTCGCCGCCGGTTGCAGCAACGAACCCGTCCAGGAAACCAAACCTCCGGTGCAGCCGCCGGCGGCCCCGGCGCGTCACGTGGCCCTCGAGGGCCAGCCCAACTTCCGAGACGTTGGCGGCTACGAAACCACCGATGACCGCACCGTGAAGTGGGGACAGGTTTATCGATCCGGCGAGTTACCGAGGCTGAGCGATGACGATGTGGCCCACCTCGAAACGCTGGAGATCGAAACCGTCGTCAGCTTTCTCACCGAGAAGGAGATCGAGGCCCGCGGTCCCGATCGCCTCCCCGACGGCGTGACCGAGGTGGAACTGTCCATGGAAGGCAATCTCGGCAATATGGCGGCCCTGGCCAGCGAGGCCCGGAAGACCGGTGATTTCTCACGGGTCTCGCCCGGCCTCAATTCCGAGATCCACCGGATGTTGATGGCCGAGGGACGCGAGTACTACGCGGCGTTGCTCCGCGAGATCGCCGACCCCGCCAATCGACCGCTGGTCTTCCACTGTTCGCACGGGGTCCACCGCACCGGCACCGCAGCGGCCATTCTGCTCTCAGCCCTGGGAGTCCCGTGGGAGACCATCCGCGCGGACTACCTGCTGTCGAACACCTACCGACAGGAGGAGATCAACCACCGTCTGGCCCAGCTCCGCGATCTCCATGCCGAAAACACCGGAGTTGCCCCGGAGGAGGTCGACACCACCAACATGGACGCCTTCTACATCCTCCAGGCAGCCTACATCGACGCCGCGCTCGAGCAGGCCGTTGAGGACTACGGATCCATGGAGGCCTATATCCGTGAAGGCCTCGGGATCAGCGACGCGGAGGTCGAGCAGCTGAAGAGCCAGCTCCTCGAGTGAGGCCCGACACGCGGAGAAATCGCAGATCGACGCAGATGAGCTCGCCACACGGCACGCGGTCTTGGCCTCGAACGGGGTGCCACTTGTTGCATTGTTCGGCGGTGAGACCCCAGACGATGGCGACACGTCGATTCCGAACAATGCTACGGGTGGCTCCCTCGGCCATCCGAGATGGGAGAGTCGGGATCGGAGGCGCGCTCCTCGACCCGTGTCTCCCAACGCTGTTCCCGTGCGTTGCCAGGCAGCCTCTCGCGAGAAACAACGAGAGCCAGGCACGCGCCGCCGCACGCGTCCATTCGTTCTCACCTGCAGAATCGCCACGATGTCGCCACGGGAAGAGATGCGCAGTGCTATCCGTTCCACAGATGCAGATCCAATGACCTGAGCCTCGCCGGTTCGACCGGCGCCGGCACACCGCAACCAACCAAGGGAGAAATGCATGAGAATCCTAACCATCTTCGCAATAGGAAGTCTGGCATTGTTGATCGGCCTGCCTGCAATGGCAGCCGACATCATTCACGACGCCGAGTACTACGTCCTCGAGGCCCAGTACGGTGAGCAGTGGGAACAGCAGGACGCGGAGCTCCGGGCCAAACTCGACGCCCTCGAAGCGAAGCACGGGACCCCGCCCAACATCATCCACATCATGTGGGACGACACCCCGGTGGGTGAGGTCGGCATCCCACAGATCCAGAAGATGCGCGGTTGGGAGACCCCCAACATCAACACCTTCGCCGCGGAAGGCATTTTCTTCACCCGGATGTACACAGAGCCCTCATGCACCCCGAGCCGCGCCGCGGTGATGACCGGACGTCATGCCGTCCGCAACGGGATGTACAACGTCGGCTTCCCCTACGAGTACGGTGGTCTGGCGGCCGATGAGGTGACAATGGCCGAGGTCCTGGGCCCGGCGGGTTACGCCACCGCCTTCTACGGCAAGTCGCACCTCGGCGACATCGAGTCCAGCTACCTGACGAACCAGGGCTACGACGAGGCGTTGTGGACGCCCTACAACCAGGTGCCGAGTCTCTATACTCCTGAGCTCGAGTCCGCGGGCGCGATCCGACCCGGCAGCATGTACCCGGAGAATCTCCCGGAGGATCCCTACGACATCGACAAGGGGTGGCGCCCCAAGGGCTATATCTGGGCTCTCGAGGGCGTCAAGGGCGGACCGGTCCGCGAGTGGGGGACCCCGCCGAATCTTGCAGACTACCTGGCCGTTGACGGTGAGTGCGAGAAACGGATTTCGTCCTTCATGAGGCGGAACGTCGAAGCCAAGAAACCGTTCTACGTCGCCTATTGGCCGCAGATCACACCGTTCTCCGGCTTTCCCGAAAAAATCACCGTGTCCGCGGGCCTTCTCCAGGAGGGCATCGCCCGTTTCGACATCTATGTCGGCAAGCTGATGGCGGAGCTGAAAGAACTCGGGATCGAGGAAAACACCCTCGTGATCCTCATGGCCGACAATGGCCCCATGACCCACAACGGCCCTCCCGGAATGGTCGAGACCATCTACCGCGGCGGCAAGGGTGATTTCCTCGAGGGTGGCGTCCGCGTGCCTGCGTTTGCACGTTGGCCCGGAGTCATCGACGAGGGTCAGATCGTCGGCGACATCATCCACGAGACCGATCTCTTCACCACCTTCGCCAACCTCGCCGGCGCCAAGAAATATATCCCCACCGACCGGATCATCGACGGCATCGACCAGACCGCGGTCATCCTCGAGGGCGACACCCAGAGCCGGCGCGACTACGTCTTCATCTACACCGGCGACCAACTCGCGGCGACAGTCAAGGGCCGCTACAAACGGGACTGGAGAAACGCTTTGCCTGGGCTGAGCGGTCCCGAGTTCTACGACCTCTACAACGACCCCCGGGAAGTCCAGGGGCAGCTGATTCCCCTCTTCCCGGTCAAGCCAATGTTCTCGATCATGAAGACCCGCCACCTCATGTTCAAGCAAGCCTACCCGGACAAGGGCCAGGGGCGCGACTTCCCCTTCAAGAACATCGAAAACGCCCGGCCCGAGACCATCAAAGCCTCCCAACCGCGCATCGACCCGTCTAAGGTCCCCTTCGACCCCCGCGAGGCCATCATGCAGGTCCCTGAGTGGGACAATCTCGACCGAGGCTGGGGGGCGGGTAACTAGCGCGAGCCAATTCAATCGTTCACAAAGGTCCACCTTCGGGTGGGCCTTTTTTTCTCGATGCTGGATAGGAACATCGCATCGAACAACCCACAGATCACACAGATGACATCGCATTCCATCGCGCCGAAAAACCGCAGATGGACGCAGATTCCATCGCACCATCGCTGATTCCGTCGACTCGGGTCTCGGGTGCCACCGAGTTGAGCTATCCCGGGCACCTGTTTGATATGGAGTGAAGCCGAGATGGAGATGGAATTGAGGATGCTCGGTAGGTTTCCACATCTACGCCACATCGGTCTGTTGTTGGCGATTGTGGTGCTGGCTTCCGCGAGCCCCGGGATTGCGGCGGAATCGACGCCGGGCCTCGTGGAGCAAACGGCGCGTCGGACATCCGGCAGGGCCGTGCCGTCAATCCCCCACTACTCAACCCCGGAGGAGCAGGGGATGGACTCCACCACACTCGCCGCCGGGATCGACTACCTCTTGGCGAACCGGGAGACCTATCGGAGTCACAGCGTGGTGGTGATACGCAACGACCGGGTCGTCCTGGATGCTCGCTTCTATCCCTTCTCGCGGGAGTGGAAACACGGGTTTATTGCACGCCTCCGGCCGCGGCGGCCAGCTGGTCTACGTCTTTCCAGACGACAACCTGGTGATTGGGCTCAATGCCGGCGGCGAGCTCCCCGCCACGGTCACAGGGGCGATGGTGCCTTAAGGACCTCTCGGAGTTGGAATCGGCTGCGGCCCCGCTTCGAGATGTTCCTCGAGATAGCGGGTCATCGTCCTGCGGAGATGGAGGCTGGTGCCATCGCCCTCGGAGATTCCGTGCGACCGATTCGGGTAGGCCATCATGTCAAAGAGCTTGCCCTGCTTGATGAGCTCGTTGACCAGCAATTCAAAGCCCTGGAAATGGACATTGTCATCGCCGGTTCCGTGGATCAGCAGCAGATCGCCCCGAAGGTTGCCGGCATGAGTGATCGGCGAGCCTTCCAAAAAGCCTTCGCTGTTGTCCTCGGGGAGGCCCATATAGCGCTCCTGGTAGACGGTATCGTAGAGTTTTTGGTCGGGAACGGTGGCGACGGCGATACCCATCGAATAGATGTTGGGGTAACGGAAGAGCAGATTCAGAGTCATCGAGCCGCCACCACTCCAACCCCAGGCACCGACGCGCTTGCGGTCGAGATAGGGGAATCGCTCGAGCATCGCCTCGACCCCCGCCGCCTGGTCGGCCGACGCGAGAATGCCGATCTGCCGGTAGACCGACTTGCGCCAGTCCCGGCCACGCGGCGCCGGGGTGCCGCGGTTGTCCAGGCTGGCGACGATGTAACCCTTCTGGGCCAGGAAGAAGTACCACATTCCGGAGGTCCGCCCCCAGGTGTTGTGGACAGTTTGCCCCGCGGGCTCGCCGTAGACGTAGATCAGAAGGGGATAGCTCTTGGCTCGATCGAAATCGGACGGTTTGATCATCCAACCATCAACCTCGATGCCGTCGGCGATTCCAATTCGGAAGTCCTCGACAGGCGACCTGGAGACCGCGTCAAAGGAAGCTCGGACCTCGGCGTTGTCCTCGAGAACGCGCCGTACCGCGTGGTCTGGGAGTGAAACCAGATCGGTACGAGGTGGTTGTTCTCTCGACGAGAATGTGTGAATTGCCCAACGGCCGTTTTCCGAGATTTGATAGCTGTGGGTTCCCGCAGCGCCTGGCGGTGTCACCCGTTCGAGTGAATCCTCGCCATCGAGTCTCGTCCGGTAGAGGTATCGGCTTGTCGGGTCATCGGGCGAAGCCAGAAAATAGGCCCAGCCACCCTCGGTATCAATGTGTGAGAGTTCGGTGACGTCATATTCTCCGCCGGTGACAAGGACCACCTCGTCGTGGCCCGATCCCCCCACCAGATACAGGTGACGCCAACCGTCACGCTCCGACAACCAGGTGAAAGACCGACCATCATCGACCCAGTGCGGATCGTCACTCCTCATGTCGACCCAGGCCTCATCGGTATCGGTGAACACTGGTCGGATGTTGCCGGTGTCGATACTTCCAAGCATCATCCGGGCGGTGTTCTGCAGTCGGTTGAGTTGGAGGAGCCAGATTTCGTCGGAATTCTCGGCCCAGCCCATCTTGGGGATGTAGTTCTGACGCGGGTCGCCCTCCGGCTC
>RCNF010002074.1_pt1 | contig 10707 bp, 9 predicted proteins | sample 2041311 | NCBI WGS metagenome assembly RCNF01 (sample SAMN09708228, study PRJNA481090) | Marine sediment metagenome, whole genome shotgun sequencing project. | biome: marine sediment; feature: ocean; material: sediment; isolation source: Sewage treatment plant 2 marine sediment (STP2) ... | reverse complement strand
TAATAGTAGTTTTTTTTTTTCTCCAGGCCTCATGTGGCAGTAACATAAGTTCAATAACGGTCTTTATACCCAAAAGCTTCCTGAAAATAAATATCGCATAAAAGAGATTGGAATTCCTTCCATGAAAATGAAATGGAACAATATCTCTTTTACTGGAAACAGCTTTTACAATAACACTTTTCTTCCAGGGCAAATCTTCTACTTTACCTTTCACCAGCCTGGATACTATTCCGGCTGGGAAATGGGTGATTGGTTCATTGCCATTATACGTTTCATTAATTGCGGTTAGATATTCCTTGGATGATTTTCCAAAGACATTTACGGCTGCAACAAACTGTCTTAACTGTGGTACAAACATAAAGGAGTCGTTGGCTATTGCCTTAAGTGTACCATATTTTTGAACAACCGTACTTGTCAGAATCAATCCGTCAATTAATCCAAAAGGATGGTTAGCCACAAAAAAGCACCTTCCATTATCAGGAAGATTTTCTTCCCCTTCAATTTCAAGCTTCAGGTTAAACTCTTCTATAACTTTAGGAAGAAATTCAGCTCCCGGATATTCAGAATATTTGTTTAGGAGGGAGTTCAATTCGTCCTGTTTAATTATTCTGGCGAGACGTTTTACGATAAATACAGGCAGTCTCTTTAAAAGATCCGAGTTGCGCTCCTGAATAATTTTTTCGAGATCAATATGTTTTATATCCTGGCTGCTTGATGTCATTTGTTCAAAAAAATTTGAAGCGCAATTAAATATTCCTGATTCTTACTGATGAATCACTATTTCAGTAAATCCAGGATACAAAGGTATAAAATTAGATGTTTAGATAAACGACTAAATCAAATTTGAAATAAAGCTAAGCAAGAAGGCTAAGCGGTTTAGTATTGTTTGAATTATTTTAGCTGATATAGAGTCCCGTGCCCGTCCACTCTGTATATATTATTATTTTCTATCAGCAGTGCCTGGAGTTTACGGTCGGAGAATTGATCTGGCGGGTGTAGCACATCAATTGTAAATACTCCATTATCGAAGTGCGATTTAATTTCGTCCACCACACAGTGGCCAACTATAATAGACTCGACATCAAAATAGCTAAGTATAGCATCTATATCTTCCTGTGTAGCCTTGTCGTAAACACCATCTTTTGCTTTAACGTAGCCTCTGTACCAGAAAAGCCCTGATGTTTTGTACAATTTGTAAACCGGATCTGAAACTGGCAGTGATATTGCTTTACCGTAATATGGTCTTATAAGGTCGTTCATCTCTTCAATTGAAAGACCTAAATTCAATATCTCGGGACTAACACCACCATGGACAAACAGGAAATTACCAACTTTTTCTATTGCATTCTTTGTACGCAACCATCTGCCTATTTCTGATGAAGTTCCATATAGCTCTTTATATTCAACATCCAATTCATCTGCAATCTTCAGGTACTTCCTGTCAGCATACCTGTCATCACCAATCATGCACATAATATCATGATTCCCAAGTATAAAATGAACCTTTCCGCCTGCTTCCTCAGCTTCCTTATCCAGTTTGTAAATCAACCAGAGGACCTGGGTTACATAGCTCCCTCTGTCAACCATATCACCTACTAATACAAGCCTGTTGCTTCCGAATATCCAATTCAGAGAATCATCTACAACACCATTTCCTATCAGGAGTTGAGTAAAGGCATAATAATTTCCTTCTATATCAGAAATTGCAAGAATTTGATCGTTAGATCCTGATATTCCGGTAGATTCAGGAAATTCATCCATAATATTAAAGTGGAAGCTTTCCGGATTCATAAATGGAGATATAACCTGAATGTCATCCCCAGTAGAAAGAAGGCTAGCGTGTATTTTGCCATAACTATCGCTTGTGTATGAAACAGATAGACTTAGGCTATCCATAATATAAGGTCCGTCGATTAATAAGGGATTCTCACGAACCGGCTGCGGGATATAGTCGGGCAGAGTATAATCATCTGAACATGAGCTCAGATATATCAATAAAACAAAAATCAGGCTTATCCTTTTCCTTGTGATGTACATTATGCAGGCATATAATATTGGTTGAATGCTAGTTTCAGCTTATGCTTGGTTTCAGTTAAACGTGCAATAAATTTACTCTCCGAAAGTAATTAATGTAATTAAACATAAACCGGATATTCTACATACAAACATAATACATATAGGCATCAAAAGTGATACAAGCATTAATCGACTAATAAAGCTTTATATTTTAGAAGGCAAAAAAGACTGATCAATCAACAGGCTTCTTATCCCGATGTGCTCCACTTCCTACCCATCTACCTCCTGTTTGGTCCCCATTCTGAAAGGATACCGTCTCTAAGCTTAAGCCATGATCTCCTGTAGGTCCATATCTCGATAGTTACTGATGAGTTGACTTCTCTTGAAACTTTAAGAGGCTTGCCCCAGCTATCCTTAACCATATTATGGTCTATTCCTTTCCAGATTTTGTTCTCAAAGAGTGCTTTGGCAGTTGTGTATCCATATTTTTGTGCCAGGATAGAAAACCTGTCTGTTGGTAAATCAGGAATATTATAGTTTGTATCTGTTGTTTCCTGTTCAGCTACCAGGGCCATATCTGTCTTTTCCCGGAGAATATAGCCTTCAAAATCGTTATACTTAATAAGCAGATACTCATTCACCACTTCCAGTACCTCAACTTCTTTTCCAATTGGCACATAGCCTTTCACCGAACTACTGTTCTCAATATCTGAATAAATTCTGCATGCTGACTTTGTAAGGGCTTTGGTGTTCTGTCCTGATACAGATAAAGTGCAGGTAATAAGAATAATAGCACAGGTAAGTACCAGCTTATATATTGAATTTTTCATTGCTAAATAGAATTAGTTAGAATTAATTGTTCTTTCAATATTAGACATGTTCAAAAATTATACCAATCCTCCCATTAATTTGTCTGGTGCAATACCTAGAGGGAGACTGATTGTGGCTTTGTTCTACAGTTTTCCGGTCTCCATGCCTGCCGGCAGGCAAGCGGTTTCCGTTATTCCTCGTTGTGTTAATAAAGTTTAACTCTCCGTATATAGTCTGTTTCATCGATTATATCTTACATTTTACTATATTGCGAAAAAGGTATTGTATGTTCAGGTGGTGTGGATATTATATATTGATTCTTTTATTCTTTCTAACAGGCTGTGTTGATAAGGAGCCTGTCTACGAGGAGTACTACGACGAGGGCTGGCCGGTCCTGAGATCTTATGAAGGCGATTATATCTCTAAGATTAAGATTCCTATTGGCGGAATTGGTACGGGTACAGTTTCTCTGACTGGTAAGGGAGAGCTGGTTGACTGGGAAATAATGAACAGGCCGGCAAAAGGTTACAGTACAGTTGTTGACGGGAATGATGCTCCTTTCTTTGCAATATATTACTCTCAGGAAGATGGTAAGAACGGGACTAAAGCCCTGATGGGGCCGATAGATCCTGGCAACTATGAGCATATGGAGGGCCGAAGTGTAAATCATCATGGTTTACCACGCTTTAGAGAAGCATCTTTTGATGCAGCTTATCCCTTTGCAAGGGTGTTTTTAAGTGATGAAGATGTCCCTTTGAATATTACTCTTAAGGCCTTTAACCCCCTTATTCCTGGTGATGCTGATAAAAGCGGTATTCCTATTGCAGTGCTTACATACGAGGTGCATAATACTTCAGGTCAGACAGTTGATGTGTCTGTATGCGGATCTTTAAGAAATTTTATCGGCAGGGATGGTAGTGAGACAAGGCGTTCATGGAAAGGGGAGGATCATCCTCTTGGCGCTAAGAATAATAAGAATAAGTTTATTAAAGACTCTCTTCTATCAGGGATATTAATGTATTCTAAAGATGTTGACAAGGATTCTCCAGCCTGGGGGACATTTGCAATCTCGACCTGCGATACTAATATTAGTTACAGGACAGCTTCGAAGGCCAATAACTGGTCGAATTCAATTCTGGATTTTTGGGATGACTTTTCCGATGACGGTATACTCGAAGAGAAAGAGATATTTCCAGATGAAGATGATCCAATGGCATCACTCTCTGTAAGTAAGAAGATTGAGGCCGGGCAAAAGGAAGAGTTTAACTTCTATCTTACATGGCATTTTCCGAATCGTAAAGCTTGGTCGAAAGAAATAGTTGGTAATTACTACACTACTAAGTATAGAGACGCATGGAACGTGGCTACAGAATCTGTACCAGAACTGAAGAGTCTCTATAAACGGAGCTATAGTTTTGTAAACAGTTTTATAAGAAGTGATCTTCCTTTGGTGGTAAAGGAAGCCGCTCTTTTTAACCTTAGCACACTTAGGTCTCAAACAGTTTTCAGAATTGCTTCGGGCCAGATGATGGGCTGGGAGGGATGTATGGATTCTGAAGGCAGCTGCTTTGGATCATGCACTCATGTTTGGAATTATGAGCAAAGCACACCCTTCCTGTTTGGAGAACTGGCTAAGACAATGCGCGATGTTGAATTCGGATATGCAACAGCTGAAAATGGAAGGATGAGTTTCAGGGCATCCTTACCATTGAGTATAGCCTCTACTAATCAGGGTATTGCTGCAGACGGACAGATGGGTGCAATAATGAAATTCTACCGCGAATGGCAGATGTCGGGTGATGATAAGTTTCTGATTAAATACTGGGCTGAAGTTAAATCTGTCCTTGAATTTGCATGGGTCGAGGGAGGATGGGATGCAAACAGGGATGGAGTTATGGAGGGGAGTCAGCATAATACCATGGATGTAAATTATTTTGGACCAAATCCACAAATGCAGTTCTGGTACCTTGGGGCTCTTAGAGCTACATCAGAGATGGCTGCTTACCTGGGAGAGAACGAATTTGCTGTGCTCTGTAATAAGTTGTATAAGAAAGGAAGAGCCTTCACGGATAAAAAGTTATTTAATGGTGAGTATTATGAACAAATAATACTCCCGCCGGAGGGGATGACAGCCGATGACCTGGAGTTTCAATTAGGTGCAGGATGTCTTGTTGATCAGCTTGTTGGACAGTATATGTCGCATATCAGCGGACTGGGATACCTGGCAGATCAGGAAAATCTTGAAACCTGTCTTGAGAGTATAATGGAATACAATTTTAAGGAGGACTTTAATGATCACTTTAACCCAATGAGATCTTATGCCCTGGGAGATGAGTCCGGGCTACTGATGGCAAGCTGGCCAAAGGGACGTCTTAAGGTGCCATTTCCTTACTATGCAGAAACTATGACAGGTTTTGAATACACGGCAGCCACAGGAATGATATATGAAGGGATGGAGTATGAAGGATTGAAAGTGATAGAGTCTATACGTGACAGGTACGACGGGCTAAAAAGAAATCCCTTTGATGAAGCAGAATGCGGCCACCATTATGCCCGTGCTATGGCTGCATGGGCTCCGGTAGTTGCGATAACAGGATTTAATTATTCCGGAGTTTATGATAGCTTTGCATTTAATTCTATTGAAGGCGAATGGTTCTGGTCGAATGGATACGCATGGGGAATAATAGAAATTGAAAATCTGGAATCAGGCGGATATGACATTATACTAAAAGTAATAGAGGGAAAAATTACAATTAAGAAGTTTATCCTGAACGGAGTAGGGAAGGTTGGCTTTGAAGATGTCCTTGTAATGAAGTCAGGAGATAAACATAGTTTTTATATAAAGAAATAATCACATTAGCTAAGAAGATATGACTGCTGAAAATCTGAAACAATTTGAAACCAGCGAAAACCTGCAGAAGATGGTTCTTAATATTATGTTTACTATGAGGGATCAATATAATGATTACCCTGAGTATAAGACTATTATGATGAACCTTACAACTGTATCGCGCGAGCTGAACGCCATTAGAATAAAAGAAATTACCGGGGAGCTTAGTGAGGCTAAAACCCAGAAATAGTAATAAATATCACCTTTAGTGGCTTTAATACTCTAAAACTGCAAGCATTCAATTATTTGAGTAGCTTTGCAGACTGGTTATTTGAAGGATGCCAGGATTAGGAAGAGTAATCATAAGATTCCGATTATCTTTGATCGGGAAATAGGGAGCATATAAATGAAATCATTTAGAATTGGGGATCTTAGAATAAAAGTACCGATCATTCAGGGTGGAATGGGAGTTGGTATTTCACTATCCAGACTTGCCTCTTCTGTTGCCAATATGGGTGGAGTAGGTGTAATATCTACTGTGGCCGTAGGTCTTACCGGGGAGAGAGTGAATGTAAACTACAAGCTGGGTAATATTGAAGGCATTAGAGATGAGATCAGGAAAGCAAGAGCTCTTACATCAGGGGTTCTGGGAGTAAATATTATGTCGGTTTTAACAGATTTCTCCGACATGGTAAAAACTTCCATAGAGGAGGGGATTGATATTATCTTTTCCGGAGCAGGTTTGCCTCTTGACCTTCCAAAATACCTTGGTGAAGGGATAAAAACCAAACTTGTGCCAATTGTTTCGTCTGCCAGAGCTGCAAATATTATATGGCAGAAGTGGAGTCAGAATTACAATTATTTGCCAGACGCTTTTGTCGTGGAAGGACCTAAAGCCGGAGGTCATCTTGGTTTTAAAGCTTCTGAAATAGATGATGAATCTAAGACACTTGAGATGCTTGTTGATGAAGTAACAGAGGTGTCGAGGCAGATTAAAGAAAAGCATAACAAAGATATTCCTGTAATAGCTGCCGGTGGTATATACACCGGAGACGATATCTATAATATTATAAACAGGGGTGCGACAGCTGTTCAGATGGGTACCCGTTTTGTAGCTACCGAGGAGTGCGATGCTTCTCTGGAGTTCAAAAATGCATTTATAGAAGCTAATGAGGAAGATATTGAAATTATTAAGAGTCCGGTAGGACTTCCCGGCAGGGCAATTAGAAATGTTTTCCTTACAGAAGCTAATGCCGGTAATAGAAGACCTACATCCTGTAATTATAACTGTATCAGGTCTTGTAACCCAAAAACCACACTCTATTGTATCGCAAGCGCCTTACTGGCAGCATACAAAGGGAAGTTAAAGGATGGATTTGCATTTACAGGAACAAATGCCGGCCGTATCAAGAAGATAACTACAGTAAAAGAATTATTTGCTGAGCTTACAGAAGAGTACATGGTCTCGGTAAAAAACAGCAAGATCATAAAAGCCATTAAAGGATAGTCAAACTCCGTTTGATTAAAGCTCAATCAGACCATGTAAATACCTAAAATATTTCTATTTTTGGAATTAGCTAAAAATGTTGATTTTAAATGATATTCCTATGAGTGACAAATTGAGTGAACTTGCAAAGTGCGTTGAGTTCGGTAAAATTGATAAGGCTTCGCCATACCCTCCTAATATGAAGGAGCAGGATGGGGCAGATGAGATTACCTTAAGTGCGCTCGAGAATGGAGTAAGCCCTGACCAGATTTTGGAAGATGCTCTTATCCCGGCTATGGCAATAGTTGGAAATAAGTTTAGCAGAAACGAGATATTTGTCCCCCAGATGCTGATGTCGGCAAAGGCTATGAGTGCAGCCATGAAACACCTTAAGCCATTTTTTCTTTCCGGAGAAACGAAAAGAAAAGGATGCCTTTGCATTGGTACTGTGTCCGGAGACCTTCATGATATAGGTAAAAACCTGGTTGCCATGATGATAGAAGGAGGAGGATGGGAAGTAATAGATCTTGGAGTTGATGTAAAGAAGGAGAAGTTTATCTCAACCCTGGAAGAACACCCCGGTTGTCTGGTTGGCCTTTCAGCTCTCCTTACAACCACTATGACCCAGATGGAAGACATTGTTAAATCAATTAAAGAAGTCTATCCCGAAACTAAGATATTGATTGGCGGAGCACCTGTAACTGAAGATTTCTGTACAAAAATTGGTGCAGATTACTATTCCCCCGATCCACAGGGAGCGGTTAATTATCTTAAGCAGCTGGCCTGATTTATTTACATATCTACAATAATGCAAGGCAGGAGCTTTATATATAATGTTAAAGATCTAAAGCTCTCTGTTGAGCTAATTGCAAAAGTTATAGGGTATACAGCCGCCGATACTCCACAGATTGTTGCAGAACTTATAGAGATTACATTACATGACTCATTAAGCCTGAATTCTGTTAAAGCTGAATACAGAATTTTTGACGATATAAGCATGGATATGCAAACTGCTTCAGTGTCTTTCGCCTCTACTGTTTTCAATACAAGGAAGATTATCCTTTCTCAGCTTAGAGGAAGTACAATGGCTGCACTTTTCCTGGCGACAGCCGGACCAGAGATAGGGGAGAAGAGCCGAGGGCAAATGGCGTCCGGAGATTTGCTCGAAGGATATATAACAGATGTTGTCGGATCCGAGATTGTTGAGGCTGCTATTGACAGGATGCAGTCAGAGCTTGCTGAATCAGCCAGGGAATCAGGTTTGAATATTACCAACAGGTTTAGCCCCGGTTATTGTGGCTGGGATGTTGCTGAGCAACATAAACTATTTAGTCTTATGCCCGACAATTATTGTGAAATAAGTCTTACTGAATCAGCCCTGATGAACCCGGTTAAATCTGTTAGTGGAATGATTGGACTAGGTAAGGAAACCAGTTGGCAGCCCTATACCTGTAATCGTTGCGATGATAAGAATTGTATATATCGGAGCAGAAGGCATAAGGCGTAAGACTAATGGAATAAGGAATTTTGATTTTTGAAGTTTTAAGATTAAACCTTTTCAACTTTCTTCCTTACAAGCATGAGTCCATCTCGGAGAGGCAAAATAACCTGTTCAAGATTCGGATTGTTTTTTATAAGTCTATTAAATTGCTTTATTCCACTGGTCATAGGATCATTAAGCCCGGGATCGAAAACTTTACCATCCCACAGTACATTATCAACCAGGATAAAACCTCCCGGTTTAAGACAAGATAATACCAACTCGTAATAAGCAGGATATTCCCTTTTATCACCATCAATAAATACGAGATCGAAATTAAGATTCAATTCCGGGATAATAGTTTTGGCATCTCCTGTATGCATTACAATTATATCTTCAAGCCCTGCTTTTTTTATAAAAGAAGAACTAAGATCGTATAGTTCATCGTTTATTTCAATGGTATGTAGCGTTGAACCTTCCGACATAGCTAATGCCATTGATATTGCTGAATAACCGGTGTAGGTGCCTATTTCAAGTACCAGGGAGGGATTGATCATTGACACCAACATCTCCAGGACTTTCCCCTGCAGGTGTCCGGATACCATATGGGGATTTATCACCGAGGTGTGTGTAATACGATAGAGCTCTTTCAGTACCTGATCTTCTGGAGAACTATAGTCGCTAATATATTTTTCAAGATCCTTATTCACTACCTGTAAATTAGAGTTGAAAGTTTTTGTTCGTCGAATACTTCGTTGGCAATATCGAGAAGGTCCTCAGGACTTATTGCGTCAATCTTCTGATAGACTTCTGTAAGTGGATCGATACTGTTAAAAGCAAGTAGACTTTTGCCCATGCTTAGCATATAGCTTTCGTGGTTTTCGTATGAGCGGGCCAGGTTGCCTTTAATCTGTTGTTTTGCTTTTTTTAGCTGGATAGTGCCCAGTTTTTCTTCTCTTAATTTCTTCAGCTCTTTCATCGCGATTGCAGTACTTCTTTTAAGATTTACTTCTTCTGTTCCAAAGTATATCATAAAGATACCGGTATCATTATAAGGATGGTATGATGATTCAACATTATATGCCAGCCCATTTTTTTCGCGAAGCGATAAATTAAGTCTTGAATTCAGTCCCTGTCCGCCAAGAATATTATTAAGAAGATACATTCCTATTCTTCTCTTATCCTGCAACTTAAAAGCTATATTGCCAATAATAGCATGATTTTGCCAGGTGCCTTTGTCAACTGTCAGTTGCCTGGCAATGTAGCCGTTTTTATTATGTCTGTATGCTTCTCCTGTGTTGGATGGAATATCCTTATAATACTTCTCAAAGAGGTAGGTAATCCTCTTATCAGATATATTCCCAACAGAACAAACCACCATCTGGTTAGTAAAGTAGTTGTCCTTTATAAAAGATGTTATAGCTTTCTTATTGAAGGATCTCAGGCTAAGCTCGGCACCCAGGATATTTCTCCCAAGGGCTTCATCTGTAAATATCAACTCTTCAAAATCGTCGAATATAAGCTCTGAAGGAGTGTCTTTATATGAGTTTATCTCTTCCAGGATAACTTCTTTTTCCTTTTTAATTTCTTTTAGCGGGAAGGTTGAGTTAAAAGCAATATCGCTTATAAGCTCCATGGCTATCCCATAGTCATCCTTAAGGAAGGAACCATGGATCACAGTTTCTTCTTTTGTGGTATAAGCGTTTAGTTCGCCACCTCTGTCCTCCAATCTACTAAGTATATGGTAGGCCTTTCTTTTCCCTGTGCCTTTGAAATACATATGCTCAATAAAGTGAGCCATCCCATGTTCTTCTTCTTTCTCATCTCTTGATCCGGCATTTATTATCAGTCCACACTGGGCAACCATATTTGGAACTTCCATATGCACCAGGCGTATACCATTATCAAGTGTATGTATCAATAGGCTCATTATTTATTCTTTTAAGGGTGCAAAAGTAGTTTAACTTGCTGATATAGTAAAGGGTAATGACGAAATATGATATAAAAGGTATCTTTTTTTGAAAAAAGGCAATTCAAATTTTTGCCAGAACCATTTAGCCTCTTATATTTGCAGTCCGAAAGATG
>RCNF010002073.1_pt1 | contig 10711 bp, 9 predicted proteins | sample 2041311 | NCBI WGS metagenome assembly RCNF01 (sample SAMN09708228, study PRJNA481090) | Marine sediment metagenome, whole genome shotgun sequencing project. | biome: marine sediment; feature: ocean; material: sediment; isolation source: Sewage treatment plant 2 marine sediment (STP2) ... | reverse complement strand
ATCCATACCATAATACCAGACATTCAGGTGGTGGCTTTTAGCAATATCACTAATTCTGGTTTAAGCATAATAGAAGAATTATTAATTCCCGGTGAAACATTTTGTTTACTTGGTTCATCAGGAGTGGGAAAAACTAGTTTATTAAATAATCTTTTGACCGAAGCACGGTTTGAGACCCAGGCTATTAGAGAAAAAGACGGAAAGGGGAGACATACGACTGCGCGCCGCCATTTAAATATTTTAAAAAACGGTGCAATGCTCATAGATACACCGGGAATGCGGGAGCTGGGAAATATCGGATTAGAATCAGGCATTAATGATACATTTGATGAAATTTCAGAATTGTCAAGACAATGTCGCTTCAATAACTGTTCTCATACACAAGAGAATGGATGTGCCGTCTTATCTGCCTTAAAAGAGGGTACAATTTCCCGGGAACGCTATGAAAACTATATAAAAATGAATAAAGAATCAGCTTACCATGAGAAGTCGTATTACGAAAAACGACGGAAAGATAAACAATTTGGAAAAATGATTAAATCAGTAAAGAAACATATTAAAAGTAAAAAATGACAAGTAATGTATAATTCCAGCAGGCAATATGGGGGCAGGATTCGCCTGCCTATAGGTGAAATTCTATGACAGATAAACTCTCCGCAAATATGCTATATAATTATGTTAAATGTCCCCACCGAATTATTCTTTGACATTGAAACAGACCCTTTAAGAGATATTTGTTATCTGCATGGATTCGTAGAACGCCGCAATAGAGACACTCATGCCGAGCGATATATTGCTTTCTTCTCCGACCAGCCGAATGAACAGGAAGAAAAACTTACCTTTAGCCAGGCTTGGGAATTTATTCAAAAATCAATGCCCTGTGTTATTTATTATTTTCTTTCTATATCTGTCACTCAAGCGCAAATAGGAATCCATTTTAAAAATTAATTTGACACCAGACGAGAAATATTTTATTATCTACTTAGTTAGTAAAGATAATTAAGAAAGAATATTTAAGAACAAAATTAATAAAAAGCATCATGATAAGCATAATAAAAAGTATTATAAGGAGAACTTACTTTCTATCTAAAAAATAGAAGTAAAAAAAATTAAATGGAAATAAGAAATATAAATAAAGGTTTAGTGTTAAGAACTATTGAGAAAAATGTTCCTATTTCAAGAGCAGATGTTGGTAAGATAGTAGGTTTAACCCCTCCCACCATCTCAGCCATTGTTAAGAATTTAATTGAGGGAGATATCGTTCAGGAAATTGGGAAGGGAGATTCTTCAGGTGGGAAAAAACCAATATTATTAAAAATAAATTCAGAGGCAGCTTATATGATTGCAGTGGACTTTGGAGGAGAAAATGGTATAAGAGTAGCCTTGATGGATTTATCTTACAATATTATTAAAGAGAAGTTTGGACCGAAGATAGAGTCTTTAAATGGTAAGAAATTTAAAAATGCCTTAAGTGTTATATTGACAGATTTTATAGGAGAGATGAATATTCCCAGGGGAAAGATATTAGGCGTATGTATTGGCGTTCCGGGAATTATAGATTATAAATTAAAAAAAATAACTGCCGCTCCTTGTTTAGACTGGGAAATATCTTTGGAGGATTTAAACTTAAGAGAAATTGGAATATCAATTACTATTGAGAACGATGTCAATCTTATGGCTTTAGGTGAAAAAACTAAAGGAATAGCCCAAAAGATTAAGAATTTTGTATTTGTGGGAGAAAGAGCTGGAATAGGTGCAGGTATTATAATTAATAGAAAACTTTATGAAGGAGCTAATAACGCTGCCGGTGAGATAGGATATCTATTCATTGATCCCAAATATGCTCCGAAAAGCATTAGAGATTATGGCTGTTTAGAAAAATTAGCCAGCTATAAAGTTATTGTAGAAAAAGCAAGAAAAAAAATGGGCAAGAATATCAAGGTTATAGAAATATTTAAAATGGCTTCCGAGGGTGACAGTGCAGCTCTTAATATTGTACAAGAAACTCTTAAATATCTTGCTTATGGTATTGCAAATATATCCTGTGTGCTTGATCCGGAATTAGTAATTATTGGAGGAGGAATTTCAATTTTACCAACAAGATTTTTAGAGGAAATGAAGACGAATATCAGGGAAATGATCCCCTTTGTTCCTAAGATAGAATTTTCTAAATTAGGAGAGGACGGAGTTTTAATTGGTGCAGCAGTAAAGGTGCTCGAGCCTTTGAAGAGAAGAGGGCTAGCGCTCATTAAGTAGTAAGAGTTTTTTTATAGAAAAAGCTTAAAGACTAAGGTATATTTTAACGCACTTGAGAAGTCTAAGCGAAAAAAGGAGGTGATTTTTATAAATTTAGCGATAATCTTGTATTTGTTAACTAGAATGTCTATAAAGGAATACGTTAATAAGATCATTGAGATTCGTTCAAGGAAGAAAATTAAAATTATTTTTATTAGGAGGATTTTAATTATGAAAAGGTTTCTATCATTACCATTAATCAAAAAAATCTTACCATTAACGTTAGTATTTGTTTTTGTATTAGCTTTTGTTGTAATGGCGAGTGCTGAGAAGGTTGAGATTACTTACTGGCAGTATTTTTATCAGACTAAACAAGAGACAATTGATGTACTCATTGATCTCTTCGAAAAAGAAAATCCTGATATTATAGTTGAGCATATAACTTTTCCTTATGAAAATTATAATGTCAAGGTTGCAGCTTCGGTACCTGCGGGGGTAGGGCCTAATGTAATTAGTCTTTATTATGGTTGGTTACCACTATATATTGGTGCGGGTTACTTACAAGCATTACCTGAAGATGTTTTTAATCCTGAGATGATTGAAAAAGATTTTTTCCCATTGGTTTCCGCAGCAAAAGTTGATGGTAAATATTATGCCTTACCAACAGCTGTAAGGGCACTTGCTTTGATCTGGAATAAGGATCTATTTGAAGAGGCTGGTTTAGATCCAGAAATTCCTCCCAAAACTCTGGATGAATTAGTAGAATATGCACAAAAATTAACCAAATATGATAAGGCCGGCAATATCATACAAGCAGGCTTAACAACTGAGTTAAGGGGTCAATTGCATCATTGGGTAAGAGAGATATTAATTCGTCAATTTGGTGGGAAACCTTATTCTGATGATAATCGTAAGGTAACCTATAATGATCAGAGCGGTTACGATGCTTTTACATTCTTTACAGATTTAACAGAAAAATATAAAGTCGGTCAAGCAGGTTTTTTAACTGATGATGTTACTGCCTTTAAAGCAGGGAAAGCGGCAATGACTATTGATGGGTCTTTCAGAATTGGCACACTTGATAAGTTGGAAAAACTTAATTATGGTGTGGCTGAGTTACCTTCTCATAATGGTATTGAATCTAATTTTGCTTCTTTCTGGGCTAATGGTATTACCAGCTTCACAGAAGGTAAACAATTGGAAGCTTCAATAAAATTTCTACAATTTTTAACATCTGATGAGACTATGGAACTCTGGCTTAAGAATATTGGAGAGTTACCTGCCAAACCATCTGTAGCTTTTACAGAAGAGAATATAAATAATCCTAAATACGGACCCTTTATCAAAGGATTAGAATATGCCCATGCAACATACTTTATTGATGAAATGTCTCAGAGACAGGTCTGGACAGATGCCTATGATATGGTAACATTGGAAGGTAAGACAGTCAAAGAAGCAGTCGATATAGCCGCTGAAACCGAACAGGAAGTATTAGATAAATTTTATTCTGTCAAATAGTATTTATGTTTAGTAAAAGAGGGAGGGCTTCCTCCCTCTTTTACTAAAAGAGAGGTTTATTTTTGAAAATAAGATTTAATAAACTATCTATTGGGCAAAAAAAGGCGCTCTGGGCCTATATTTTTTTATTTGTTCCTTTGATATTTTATATAGTAATACGAATCTATCCAGCTTTCAGTGCTTTTTATATTTCTTTTACTGACTGGGATATAGTTTCTTCAGAAAAGCAGTTTATAGGATTAGAAAATTATCAAAAAACGGTTAATGACCCGGTATTTTTGAAAACTTTAGTTAACACCTTTAGGTACGTTATCTTTGGCCTACCTGTTACCTTGGTTTTAAGTTTTATAATAGCTTATAATTTAAATAAAATAAAACGTGGATTTGGAGTATATAGAGCATTGTACTTCATACCTTATATAACATCATTGGTTGCAGTTTCTTGGGTCTGGAGATGGCTGTATCAACCATTACCGCTTGGTTTTTTTAATATGCTTTTAAGTTATTTTGGTTTAACACAACAACCCTTTTTACAATCAACCAGTCAGGCTTTACCCTCAATTTTAGCACCGACCATATGGGTTGAAATAGGTTTTCAAGTTATTATATTTTTGGCTGGATTAAAAGCGGTTCCAGAATTTTTATATGAGGCGGCAGATATTGATGGGGCAAATAATTGGCAGAAATTATTTAGGATTACAATTCCACTTTTAAGGCCAACGATTATTTTTTTAGTTGTAATGGGTACCATTAAATATTTGCGTATTTTTACCCAGGTTTATAGTATGACTTATCAGGGTGAGGGTGGCCCCTTAAATTCTACCAAACCTCTTGTTCTTTATATTTATAATACTGCTTTTAGAAGGTTTGAAATGGGTTATGCTTCCGCTATGACAGTTGTTTTATTTATAATAATTTTATTTATCACTCTAGTTCAGTTAAGAGTGTTGGAGATAAAATGAATAAAGAAAAAGATAACAAAGGAAAATTAAAAAGAACAAATCCAATTGTCTATGTTTTGTTGGCCCTTGGCGGAATTATCATGATCTTTCCTTTTGTTTGGATGGTTGCAACATCATTTAAACAACCTTGGGATGTTTTTAATCTGTCCATTATTCCACCAGAGGTAACTTTTAGTAATTATATAAGATTATTTGAGAAAAGCGATTTTCCCAGATGGTTTTTAAATTCTTTTGTGGTTGGTTTATTAGTTACTTTTTCTGTTTTGTTTTTTGATTCATTGGTTGGCTATACTTTGTGTAAGTTTAATTTTAGAGGGAAAAAAATAATTTTTATTTTAATTCTTTCTACAATGATGATTCCAACTGAAATGTTAGTTATTCCTTGGTATATAATGTCAAACAAATGGGGATGGGTTAATTCTTATTGGGGCATAATGTTCCCGGGAATTATGACAGGCTTTGGCACTTTTTTAATGAGACAGTTTTTCCAGGGTGTACCTGATGAACTGTTGGATGCAGCAAGGATTGATGGACTAAATGAATTTCAAATCTGGTGGAAGATTGCGATGCCTTTGGTTAAGCCTGCAATTTCTGCCCTAGCTATCTTTACTTTTCTCGGGAATTGGAATGCATTTTTATGGCCATTAATTGTTATCAGCAAGACTGAGTTATACACATTGCCCGTAGGTCTTGCTTTTTTCTCGGGTGAGTTCCAGACCGAATGGGAGATGGTTATGACTGGTGCTTCTGTGGCAACTATTCCTGTCTTAATAGTTTTTTTAATTTTCCAGAAACAAATAATTAAAGGTATTGCCTTATCAGGCTTGAAAGGATAGTGGTAAAAGTGTATTCAGGATTAAAGATAATTGATTCACATTCTCATTTTCCAGTAAATGAGACGATTGTGAAAACGATGGTTTGTGAAGAAAGATTTAATGAATTCAAACGTTCAGCTGATAAAAAGACAGTTTCAAAGGCTCAGGAACAATGGAGAAAGGCATGGGGATTTGCCAAACCGGATAGGGCTGAATTAACAGATCAAGTATTGGCTCAAAAATGGGTAGAGGAACTGGATAAAAAAGGGATTGAAAAAATAATTTGGGTAACTGGTGGTGGTAACCAGCGCCTGGCTAGAATTATTAAAATGGCTCCTGATCGTTTTCTCGGTTATGCCCATCATAATTTATTTGCCGAAGATGCGGCTTCAGAATTGAAGGAAGCTGTGATTAAATTAGGTTTAAAGGGTTATAAAATTTTAGCCCCTATTTTAGATAAACCAATCACCGATAAATCGGCTTATCCCGTCTGGGATATTTGTGCTAAATATAATATACCTGTATTAATTCACTTTGGTATTCTCGGGGGTGCTAATGGTATTGCTTACAATGAAAATATAAATCCGGCTCTTCTGGAGAGTATTGCTAAAGATTTTCCGAAGGTTAATTTTATTATACCTCATTTTGGTTGTGGGTATACTCGCGAGCTATTATTTTTAGGCTGGGTCTGTGAGAACATTTATGTAGATACTTCAGGTTCTAATCAATGGATGCGTTGGATGCCATATCCAATTACTCTGGAGTCGTGTTTTGAAAAATTTTATAGGACTTTTGGCCCGGAGAGGATCATCTTTGGCTCAGACTCATCATATTTCCCCAGGGGTTTTGCCATGGATTTTTTAAAAGAGCAGAATAGGATTGTGCGGTTCTTAAATATTCCTGAGAATGAGGTACAAATGATTTTCGGGGGCAACATAGCTAAATTATTAAATATAGAACTTTAGAGTATTTTTCGTGGAGGTGAAATCGTGGAAAGGGATAATTATAAATTTCCGGCTACTAGCTATAAGGATATGGTTTTGGAACCCCTTTTTGAAAGCTTTAAAGAGCATTTTTACCAACAATTGATGGCTATAAACTATGCCCATACAGTTATGCTTGCAGAACAAAATATTATTACTGTCGGGGAAGCTAAAGAGATTATTCAGGGCTTGTATGAAATAGATAAGGAGATAGATCTTACCTCTCTTAAATATACCGGAGAATTTGAGGATGTATATTTTTATGTAGAACAGAAATTAATCAAGAAGATTGGTATAGAAATAGCAGGTAAGATGCATACGGGCAGAAGTCGTAATGATATGGATGTAACCATATATAAGATGAAGATTAAGCTTTATTTATCTTCTCTAATAAACCATTTAGTAAAGTTAATTGATTCACTAATAAAAGTAGCGGAGGAAAATAAAGCAGCGATTGTCATTGCATATACCCATGGTCAACCCGCTCAGCCGACAACATTTGGTCATTATCTTGGGGCTTTAATTGAAATATTAGAACGTGATCTGGATCGCTTGTTCCAAGCCTATCGGGTTGTTGATAAGAGTAGTATGGGTGCAGCGGCAATTACTACCTCCGGATTTAATTTAAACAGGGAAAGGATGGCTGAACTTTTAGGTTTTTCTGAAGTTCAGGAAAATTCTTATGGTTGTATTGCTGCGGTTGATTACTTAACAGAGGTTTATTCTAATTTAAAGATTTTATTTATTAACCTGGGTCGTTTTATCCAAGACCTTGGGCAATGGACCAGTTTTGAGCTTTCTCATCTTTATGTTCCTGATGAGTTTGTTCAAATCAGTTCAATTATGCCCCAAAAAAGAAATCCGGTTCCCATTGAACATATGAGGATATTATCTTCAATTATGATCGGGCATTGTGATACCGTGGTTAATTCTATGCATAATACTCCATTTACTGATATGAATGATGCAGAGGACTCAATCCAGGTGATAGGATTTAAAGCTTTTTTCACTGGTGAAAGGGTTTTGAAGTTGTTGACAGATTTTATGTTAAACTTAAATGTTAATAAAGAAAAAATAAAAGAGCATATTGGAGAAACATATGTATCTATAACAGAGTTAGCTGATTCACTGGTAAGGGAAGAAGGGATATCTTTTCGTCAGGCCCATGAAATTGCTTCTCAGATAGTTAAAACATTAATTAAGGAAAAGAAGCCGCTGGGGGATATTAAATACGAGTTATTTAGGTCTATTTTTACTGAAACCATAAAGAGAGAACCTGATATTAGTGAAACCAAATTAAAGAAATTTGTTGACCCTGAGTATTTTATATCTGTTAGGGAGCAGTTAGGTGGTCCGGGGCCTCAAGCCTTAAGACGAAGTTTAAACAACTATAAGGACAAACTTAATAATTTACAGAAAAATAATAAGAAAATAAAAGAATTCGAAGAAGCCGCTATCAATAAATTAAAAAGTGTGGTTAGGGAATATATGTAAGGGTAATTATTTTGGATTACTTTGTTTGTATTGATGGTAGAGATACTAAAACATGGGACATTCCCAATATTTTGTATTTTAAAATTCATTTTTATTAAGAGAAATTAAACTAATATGAAATATTATAATATTAAGTCCAAGCATAAGTTAATTTTATCTAAAAACCTAATGGAGTGGTTTATGAAAGGAAATGCGATTATAGGGCAATTTGGCGGACCTACCTCGGTGATTAATTCAAGTCTTTGCGGTCTTATTCAAGAAGGTCTTAAATCAAGAAAAATCAAAAACATTCTGGGTATGAGGGATGGAGTTATCGGATTAATGAAAGACGAGATCGTTGATTTGGGAAAAGAAGACCATCGAGTGATTGAAACATTACGCCAAACGCCTTCATCCGCTTTAGGCTCATGCAGATATATCTTAAAACAGGAAGAATTTCCCCTTATCTTGAGGCAGCTTAAAAAATACAACATCGGTTATTTTTTTCTTATCGGCGGTAATGGTTCAATGGCAACCATTCGGCAGATAGAGCAATACTGTAAAAAAAATAATTATCAACTCAGCGGAATTGGCATTCCCAAGACCGTAGATAATGACCTTTGCGGGACCGACCATGCTCCGGGCTTTGCCTCTGCAGCGAGATATGTATGCCTTTCAGTTCAACAGGCAGGCAGACTTGCTCGGGATATGCAAAGCGTGGATAAATATGTTATTTTACAAACGGTTGGCAGAGATACAGGATGGCTGGCAGCATCAGCAGCATTGGCCAAAAAAAATGAATCCGATGCCCCTCATCTTATTTATATACCGGAAAGGCCCTTATCTAGAAAAAGATTCATATCAGACGTAAAAGAATGTATTAAAAAATATGGCTGGGTTTCCATTGTCTGTGGCGAAGGCATCCTCTGGGAAGATAAAAGTTTTGTAGCCAGCCTTCGGGCACAGGATGATTTTTTCGATATTGAATTTGGTGCAATGGGTGGAGGGAGTGCAGCACTTAATTTACATCAGCTGATTCATCAGGAAACGAATTACAGAGGGGAATTCCAGATCACCGAGTCTCTCTCTATGTGTGCAATAGACAGGGTGAGTAAAGTTGACCTGGAAGAAGCCTATGCTTGTGGCGTGAAAGCCATAAAATTAGCCGAAGAAGGTGCCTCGGGGATGATGGTTTCAATCCATCGGGTGAGTTCTTCTCCTTACAAAATTGAATTAAGCACGGTTTCTCTTGACCAGGTGGCGGTAAAGATAAAACCGATGGATGATAAATATATAAATGCTGAAGGTAATTTTGTAACTGATGAATATATCAAATATATCAAACCACTTATCGGTAAACTCCCCTCCTACAGTGAGTTAAATTTTATAAAATATCAATAATCGTTACTTAGCTATAGGAGATTAGAGATGAATTTACAGGATAATAAATATAATCAGTTTTTTTTAATCAGAGAAATGTTGGAGACGGGTGAAATAGTCAAGCACCTTGATCTAAAAAAAATATTATCTTATGAGAAAGAAGTAAAAAAAGAAAGAGTATTTTTTACCGGGGAGGGGTCATCTCGAATTTTTCCGGCAAAAAAGATTATGTATGAAGCCCAAAAAAAAGGTTATAAAGAAGATTTTTATACCGATTGTGCCACCCAGGCACTTGAATATAATCTTTTAGATAGTACAGTATTTGTAGCCTCTAATTCAGGAAGAACAAAAGAAGATTTAGAATTAATTCAGAAATTGAAAAGACAAAATCATGATAATATTATTAGTATCGTAGCGAATGCCGGGACTCCTATCATGGATGAAGCCCACCTATCCTATCTACTAACCTGTGGCATAGAGAAAGCAGTTCCTGCCACAAAATCAGTGATAGAACAGGCGCTTTTTTATGATTTACTATTTAGGAAATTGAACAATGCAAAGCTACCCGACTTTGATAAACTGGGGAATTTGATCACTCAAGTTTTACAGATGCCTATTCCGGAGGAGATAACAGAAACTTTAATTAACGCGAAAATTATTTACTTTGCGGGTAGAAACAATGGCGTGGCAGAAGAATTAGCCCTTAAGGCAAACGAAATAGCCCGCAAGAAATCGGATTTTTTAGAAGGCACTTATGTTTTTCACGGTGTAGAAGAAGTGATGAATACAGATGAAGTGGTAGTCATTATTGATCCATTTAAAGATGAAGAGGAAAAATATAAAAATGTACTTATTGAAGGAATAGGATTAAAAGTAGTGGCAATTTCTACCAGAAAAACCATATTCCCCACTATTATCATTCCGGAATATGGTGATTTTACCAATTATCTTGAAATTGCCGCAGGTTGGAATCTTCTGGTAGAAGTCGGAATAAATATGAGTATCGACATGGATAAAACAGTGCGAGCCCGAAAAGTAGGTCATAAAATTTAATTCCTCTCCTAATGCTAACCAATCTCGGAAAAGACCATCAAATAATTTAATGAACAGGGCATAACTATTATGATTTTGGAATAGCATGTACTTGCATTTTTTATTTCTTACTGAATAAAAAATTGCCTGTTCCCACTTCTTTATATACTCCCGAATTTAACGCCTTATAAAAAGTAAAGTGTGTCCCCCTTTTACCTACAAAATAAAACTTTCCTTAAAAAGAAGGATTTCTAGAATAGGTGTAGTATATATAATATATAAATTAAATATCATAACTTTTTAATTTTTTAAA
>RCNF010002071.1_pt1 | contig 10717 bp, 8 predicted proteins | sample 2041311 | NCBI WGS metagenome assembly RCNF01 (sample SAMN09708228, study PRJNA481090) | Marine sediment metagenome, whole genome shotgun sequencing project. | biome: marine sediment; feature: ocean; material: sediment; isolation source: Sewage treatment plant 2 marine sediment (STP2) ... | reverse complement strand
GGAAGCCCAGTCGGCATGTCATCTGGGTGATCTGTGGACACTATCGCGGCGGTGGCCGTTTGAGTTGCTCGAGCGGTTCGGGTGCCCGTCAGATTTCGTCGAGAGCGGAGAGAGCGGCGCGCCAGGCGTGGCGGCGGGAGGGGCTCAGAATGGCGCGTAGGTTCAGCGATGCGCGGAGTCCGCGACGGATGAAGGATAGATGCTCCGCGTGGTGGTTTGAGGCGTACCGGAGGAGATTGCCGTAGTAGGCGGTGAAGAACGCCTCGTCGCCGAGGGACGCCACCGAGGAGCCGCCGCGGTGAACGATGCGCGCTGAAGGTCGCACGACAAAGCTTCCGGTCACAGGGAAGGACCCGGTTCCGCGAAGGGCCTCGAGGCGGGCGCAAAAATCGACGTCCTCCCACCAGGCCGGAACGTAGGTCTCGTCGAAACCTCCGAGGGCCTCCCAGACGGACCGTCGTACCAGCCAAGCGGCGGCCGCGGGTTGGGCCACAGCGTGCGGCCGGGTGGGCGGTTCGGCAAAGGCGGGGGCACCCGATCTTCCGGTCGCAAGACGAAGGGTCGTCGGCAGGCGGCGCAGCTGCCATCGGTGCTGTGACGCGCCGTCGATGCCCTCGAGGAGCGGTACCGTCCCGGAGATCTCCGGATGATCGTCGAGGCCCCGGGCGAGCTCATCGAGCGATCCGGGAAGAACCTCGGTGTCGGGGTTGAGGATCAGCACCAGCGGTTCGCCGCCACAAGCTGCACCGTGATTGGCGGCGTGGGCAAAACCCAGGTTGTCCTCGAGCGCGATGACCTCGATGGCCGGAAAATCTACGGCCAGCTTCTCGGCGCCGCCGTCACCCGAGCCCGAGTCCACGAGGGTGATCCCGGCGAGCCGTGGCCCGCCGTTCGTTTCGAGCGACGCGAGGCAGGCGCGGACCTCGTCGCCGCCGCGCCAGCGCACCACGACTGCGAGAATGTCGGCGGTCACGCGGGCACTTCCGTGGGGTCACGGCGCCCCATCAGGATGGTTGCGGCCTCGATGGCGGCGGGCACGACCGAGCGCCGCGGCGCCAGGGGGAGGACGGTGAGAAGCTCGGCCAGAGGCTGGCCCACGATCGACCACCGCCAGGCCTCGCGGTGGGCGGCCAGGGCCTGCCGGCATCGCTCCTGTTCGCGGTCGCCCAACAGGAGATCAATGGCTGCGGCAGTGGCATCTGTGGCGAGGGTGGGCACCACGGCTCCCCAACCGCCGACGCGGGCCAGTGAGGCCACTGCACCGTCTTCGCTGACCAGCAGCGGCACTCCCGCCCAGAGACCGTCGAGGGCGCGGGTTCGGAAGCTGAGATCCGCCTCGGCGCCGGGATGGTGGAGCACCGCGATCAGGGCAGCACGGTTGAGAATGCGGGAGCGTTCGGCATAGGGCACCCAGCGCTCGAGGGGAACCACCGCGGGCGGCTGGAGGCCGTGCCGTCGTGCAGCCGCCAGGAGGTCAGCGGTCGAAAAGACGGTGGCGTCGGACCCGGGGCGGGGAGCGGTGGGCACCACCAGACTGACGTTCCTGGATCCGAGTCGCGCCCGCGCTGCAAGCAGGGTCTCCAGGTCCAACCAGGGCCACACCCCGCCCCACCACAGGATGACCGACCAGCCGCTCGGCACCCCGTCGATGGCGTCACGATCGGCTGCAGGGTTGGTGTCCGGTATCCCGAAGGGCACATCGATGATCGGGACACCGGGGCGTTTGCCAAGGAGCTGAGCCCACCAGGCAATCTGAGCCTCACCCGCGGCCAGCACTGCATCAGCCCGCGCCGCCACCAGCGGCAGCCGTGACGCGGCGGTTCGGCTACGCCGCCTGATGGTGGGAGAGGGTGGGCAGGCCGCCAGCTCGGCGAGCAACGGCGTGGCTCCGTCGATGACCAACAGGTGATCGCCGACAAAGGCCCGCGGCGGCAGGCTCCACGGTGCCCCCACCACTGCGTCTATGCCGCGCCACCGCGTCTTTGACACGACCGGTGGGCCGTGGCCCTCGGGGTGGCTCGATCCTGCGGCGGCGGAGAGCACGACATCGTGGCCGGCCTGGAGCAGGACCCGGGACAGCTCCCAGGCCCTCAAGGCCGAACCGGCCATCACAGGGCCGACGCGATCGTCGGTCACGACGAGAACCTTCACGAGACGGTCTCCGGGATCGCATCGAGCCGCGGGCCTGGCGTGGATCGCAGCCAGCCGCGCAGGACCAGCCAGGGCGTTGACAACAGCGTTGCGGCGGCCACCGGCACGACCCGCGGGTTCGAGCCCGCCAGTGTATTCACTGCCCGCAGTTCACCGCGCAGAAGGCGGGGCGTGGCGCGCAGCAGGCCGCCGGGGGTGAGGTTGCCCGCCAGTGCGCGCCAGCGGTTGGCCAGGAGCCACCACGGATGGCGCCACGAGAATGTGCTGCCGCTAGCGGAACCGAGGTGGCGGACTGGAGTTCCTCCAGTCCATGTTGCCATCCAGCCCGACCGCCGCAAACGCAGACCGAGGTCGAGGTCCTCGTGGTAGCTGTCGAACGTCTCATCGAAGAACTCACTGTTGGCGAGGGCGATCTGACGTAGGGCCTGCATCCGAAGGACGCAGGCGGTCCCTGAGACCGCTACCAGAGGCCGTTCCCCCCGGTCGTCTGAGAATGACTCGCCGCGGTCCACTTGCACCGGCAGGGCCCAGCGATCGAAGGCTATCCCTCTGCCGTCAACACGGGACCCGTCGGCGGTCACGACAGTCGTCTGGACAGCCGCCACGTCCGGGTGCTGCTCGAGGACCCGGCACAGGTTCGCCAACCACCCGGGCTCTGCCAGGGCATCGTCATTGAGCACCGCAACGGCCTCGATATCTTCGGTGAGACTGCTCAGACCGAGATTCACGGCGGCGGCGTAGCCGAGCCGGCGGTCGCTGGGTATCAAACTGAATGGTGCTGCCGCAGCGGGTGGCGTCGCACCGCCGGAGAGCACCAACAACAGTTCGTCGGGAGGGGGCGTCAGCGCAGCCGCGGATCGCAGACAGTCAGCCAGGTGGCGTCCGCCGAGGGAGGGGATTACCAGAGCGGTGCGCACGAATCCTCAGAATGGCGGTTGGAGACGGTTCTCAGACCGGTATTGGCGTCCCTGGTTCTTGTCACGGTCCTCAGTATAGCCACCCGGTCGCGAGGTGGGAGATTTCGATGCGACCGATCTCACGGCGCGGCTACAATGGCCGCATGGCAATCCGCCTCGCCCTCGACGGGCGCAAACTCACCGATTTCGGCATCGGCACCTACGTGCGGGCCCTTCTCCGCGGGCTCGATGTGCGCCCCGACGTCGAACTCACGGTCATTGCCCGGATGGGGCACGAGGATCGCGTGTCCGAACTGGCGCCCAGCGCCAGGATTGTATCGACGGCGGCGCGAGGCTATGGGGTGGCCGAGCACTTCCAATTGCCGACCGCGCTGCTGCGGGAACGCGTAGATCTGGTTCACTTTCCCCACTACGTAGTTCCACGGTTGTTGCCCAAGAAGTTCGTGGTGACGGTGCATGATCTGATCCAGCTCTTCTATCCCCCCCGTGGCCAGCACCAGCTCTCACGGGTGTACCTCAGGCTGGTGCTGGGGTCGGCGCTGCGGCGCGCTCGGCGGGTGATCACGGTTTCCAGATCCTCGCGTCGCGATTTGATCAATCTCTTCGCCGCCGATCCACAGCGGTTGGTCGTGGTGCCGAACGGCGTTGACCCCGTGATCGCCGAGCGCCCCGACAAAGAGACCCTCGAAGAGGTCAAGGCGCGCTATGATCTGCGGTCGCCATTGGTCCTCGTGGTGGCCAACGACAAACCCCACAAGAACCTCGATCTCGTCCTCCGCGCGTACCATCTGGCGGTGCGCCAACACCGGATACCGGGCCAGCTGGTGTTTCTCGGCGGCGCTGGGCAGGAGAGCCGTCTTCAGACCCGCGCCGATCGTTTCGGTTTGGGAGACAGGGTTCGTTTGCTCGGCCGCGTGCCCCGCGCCGATTTGTACGCGTTGTACCATGTGGCGGCGGTGCAGCTGCACGTCTCGCTTTACGAGGGGTTCGGGCTGCCGGTGCTCGAGGCCATGTGTGCCGGTGTTCCTGTGATCACCTCCAACCTCGGCGCGATGCGCGAGCTCGGAGAGGGGGTCGCGAGACTGGTGAATCCGCTCGAAGTCGACGAGGTCGCTGCGGCGCTCGAACGGGTGTTGGTGGACGATCCCATGCGTCGGCGTATGGTTGAGGCTGGGCGCCGGCGGGCCGAAAGCTTGAGCTGGGATCGAACGGTTGAGGAAACCGTGGCAGTGTATCGTTTGGCTCTCGGGGAGGTTTGATTGCGGGTCGCATTGGTCCATGATTGGTTGACCGGTATGCGTGGTGGTGAGTGGGTGCTATATGACATCGCGCGGATGTTCCCCGAAGCTCCGATCTACACCCTGGTCCACCGGTCGGGAAGTGTCGCTCCGTTGCTCGAGGAGCATCCGATCCGCACCTCGTGGCTGCAGGCGCTGTCCTTTGGGGGCAGGCGCTGGCGATACCTCCTGCCGCTGATGCCCGCCGCTGCCGAGTCGTTTGCCTTTCCGGACGCCGACCTCGTGATTTCGAGTTCGCACTGCGTGGCCAAAGGGGTCATCCCGCCACCGGGCGCTTTTCACCTCAGCTATGTTCACACGCCAATGCGGTACGTGTGGGACCAGCGCGCCAAATACCTGGATCCCGTTCCGAGAATGCTCAGGCCCGTGCTCGAGACTCGTTTTGCACGGCTGCGCCAGTGGGACATGGTGTCTTCGGCGCGGGTCGATCGCCTGGTGGCCAACTCGCGGCTGGTGGCGTGGCGCATCAAGCACTACTGGAATCGATCCGCAGAGGTGATTCCACCTCCGGTGGCGACCGAGTACTTCACCCCTGGCGGTGAGCGCGGCGACACGCTTTTGACGGTCGCGGCCCTTGTTCCGTACAAGAGCGTGGAGGTTGCGATTGCGGTCGCCAGAAAACTGGGCAGGACCCTGGAGATCATCGGGACGGGGCCGCGGATGCGGGCCCTGCGGCACCTTGGAGGCCCCGATGTGCGCTTCCTGGGGTGGATGCCCCGCGACGAGCTGCGCGCAGCCTATCGCCGCGCGGCGGCCCTCCTGGTTCCCAACGTCGAGGACTTCGGCATGGTCTCCGTCGAGGCGCTGGCGTGCGGGACACCGGTCGTGGGCCTTTCCCAGTCGGGAACGGCGGACATCGTGCGCGCCGGCGTGGAGGGCGAGCTCGCCGATGAATCGTCGGTCGAGGCGCTTGTCGAAGCAACGGCACGCGTGCTCGATCGCCGCTGGGATGAGGAGTTATTGTGTCAACGGGCCGACCTCTTCTCACGCGAACGGTTCCGGACCCGCTTTTCCTTTCTGCTCGATCGACTCGGCTTTCGAAAGGCGTCTGAGTGATTGAACGCCGCCGACAGTTCCAGGTCGCTCTGCAGCTCATCGGCGACCTTGTCGCAACCGGTCTTGCAGTACCCGTAGCCTACTGGCTGCGGTTCGTCCTCGAGGTCCAACCGGTCACCAAGGGTCTGCCGCCGATCAGCATGTATCTCAATCTGGTGCCGGTGGTGCTCGTGCTCTATCCGGTGGTCTTTTACTTCCAGGGTCTATATCACCGGCGGCGGATTCGCTCGCGTTTTGATGAGGGCCTGCGGGTGGTGGTCGCCGTGCTCCTGGCGACGGTGATCCTGGCTGCGGGACTCACCTTCTACCGCCCACCGGATTTCACATACTCGCGTCTCTTCCTCGTCATTTTTGCAGGCACCGATATCGTGCTGGTGGGTCTTTTCAGGTGGATCGTCACGGCGAGTCTGGCTCGAATCCGGCGCTCCGGCGGGAATCTCCAGCGTGTCCTGGTGGTCGGTGCGGGCGAGCTTGGGCGGGAGGTCGTCCAGCGCTTGAACGTCCACCGCGAGTATGGGTTCACCGTGGTCGGGTTTCTCGATGACGACCCCGGCCGACAGCAACGGGACATTCAAGGTGTGCCGGTGTTGGGAACGACCAAGGACCTGAAAGAGGTGGTGATCGGCCACAACGCCGACCAGGTGATGATCGCCCTGCCTCTTGCGGCGCACCACCGCACGGTTCAGATGGTACGCCAGGCCGGCGAGTTGCTGGTCGACATCAAGGTCGTGCCCGACGTCCTTCAGTACTACGTGATGAAGGCGGGCATCGAGGATCTCGACGGCCTGCCACTGATCAACCTCACCCAGATCCCCCTCCAGGGGCTGAATCAGATCGTCAAGCGCGTCTTCGATCTCGGCGGTTCGGCGCTGTTGCTGCTGGCCACTTCGTGGTTGTTCCCGATCATTGCCTGGCGCATCAAGAAAGAAGACGGCGGACCGGTTTTTTTCTCGCAAGTGCGGATGGGGATGGACGGCCGTTCGTTCGAGCTCTACAAGTTCCGCTCCATGAGCCCCGACGCCGAGGGCGATGGCGAGGAAAGGTGGACCCGCAACCGCGACTCCCGAATCACCCCGATCGGCGACTTTCTCCGTCGTACCAACCTCGACGAGCTGCCGCAGCTCTACAACGTTTTTCGCGGCGACATGTCGCTGGTCGGCCCGCGGCCAGAACAACCAAAGTTCGTCGAGCAGTTCCGCAGCCGATATCCGGCCTACAACGTACGCCACCGCGTGCGTGCCGGTCTGACAGGTTGGGCCCAGATCAACGGTCTGCGGGGGGACACCTCGATCCGGCAACGAGTGGTCCACGATCTTTATTACGTCGAAAACTGGAGCCTCGGTCTCGACCTCAGAATTCTCTGGCGAACCCTCTGGCTCGCCCTCCACGAAGCCAGACCCTGACGGGTCGAATTCGGAACTAGGAATTAGGAATTCGGAATTTCGGCCCAACCTCCCACCAACGGGAAATCTCGAGCGCTCCGAGGGCGACGACACCTCGTTCGGTGGAGGTGCCTGGCATCCGGCCCATCCGACGGGCCGCGTGCCTGGCATCCTCTCGGGAAGCGCGTGCGGAAACGGCCCGTGTGCGGCGGAGGTGCCATCTTCAATATTGTTGGACTCATGATCATCCACGTCGGCAGGATGATGCGGGCCAACAATGATGAAGGTGGCTCCTCCCGGGAAGCGAGCCGTGAAGGTCATGATTCCCCCGATATTGAATGACACCCTGGCCGGCAGCCGGGACGGCTGCCCCACAAGGCAACCAGGCTGATTGTGGGGTACGCGTCTCGCGTGCCAAGTGGGCTTTGTGGAGGCCCGCCTACGCCCGATACTCGTCCGGTCCGTTCGCCGGCAGCCCTGCCGCCTCACGAAGAACCCCAGCTGTGGCTTCGGCGGCCCGATCCCACGAAAACCTGGCAGCCCTTTTACGGCCGAGCTCGATAAGCCGGGTCCGGTGGTGGGGGTCGGATCGCAAAGCCGCCACCGCCGAAGCGATACCGTGGGGGCTGGCGGGGTCGACGTAGACGGCCGCGGGTCCGGCAATTTCGGGCATCGCCGACGTGCCGGAGGTGACGACCGGTGTGCCGGAGGCCATGGCCTCCACCAGCGGCAGTCCGAAACCCTCGATCCATGATGGAAAGAGCAGGGCGTCGGCGTGCCGGTACAACGTTGCCAGTTGCGCCCGGTCGACCGTGTCGAGGTGCTGGATCCACTGGCGTGCCGGCGATGCCTCGAGCTCGCTGCGAATGCCGTCGGTGTGCCATCCCCAGCGACCGACGAGAACCAGGCCGCCGTCGTAGCCCCACTCGCGGAGCAACCGGAAGGCGCGCAGAATCCCGACTACATTTTTTCGCGGTTCGAGGGTGGAGACGAACAGAAGATATGGTTCGAGGATGCCCTCAGGGAGTTCGTCGTCAGATATTTCCGCAAAGAGGGGATCGACCCCTTCGTGAATCGTCCGCACGAGACGGGGGTCGGCGTCGAGTCGTTCGGTCAATTCGTTGGCGGTCGCGTCGGAAACTGCGACCAGGCGGGTGGCGTGGCACAGCGTCCTCGGGAGGTTGAGTGCGAGCCCCTCCAGGGTCTCCGGCGACACCGTCTCCGGCATCGCCGAAAATGCCACGTCGTGGACTGTGGCGACACGGTTGCGCCCAAACGGTTCCTGGTCGCCGTGAAGAAAGAAGTTCGGAGCAAACAGGACGTCGTTCCCGTCGAAGACGCGCAGAATGGGTTCAACGATCATCCGCAGGAGCCCGAGGGTCAGGCGCACCGGCAACAGGAAGCCTGGTGGGATCTGGTGGATCCTCAGACGCAGGTTCCTATCGCCCGGCATGGCCGGCGGCGGCGGTTCGTCGGGTGCCAGGAAGGTCCGGGCGTAGAGGTTGTAGACCAGCCCGTCGTCGCGTTGATCAAGGGCCGCGAGCAGATTCCATTCGTACCACCCGACACCGGTCATGGTCTCGAAGAACGGATAGATATCGACGCCGACCGCCGCCACCTCTTCGGCGAGAACGACTCGCCGGTGAAAACGTCGCCAGCGAGCGCGGAGGGTGCCCACGAGATCACGGGCGATGGCGAAGAAAAAACCGGTGGTCGATCTGAGACGTCGGAGCATATCGGCATCATATCCCAGATTGGGGCTCCATCCGGCGCCGGATTCCTCGTCGCGACGGACACGGAGACGGGTATTGGAAGGAGTAGGATGGGCGCCGTGAAGGTGGGAGTCATCGCAGCCGAGATGGAAGGCCCGAGCACCGGCGTCGGAAGGTACCTCCAGGGTCTTTTGACGGGGCTCGGCTCTTGGGACCACGATGTCGAGTGGCACATGTTCTTTCAGGGTGCCGCCGGCACGGTCTCGGTGCCGTTGCCCGATTGTGTGCTCCACTTTTCGAACGATCACGGCAACAGGCTGATATGGGAGCATCTGAGATTGCCGTCGCAACTCGACCGCCATGATCTCGATGTGGTCTTCTGCCCTGCCTACACCGTCCCGTTTGGTGTGCGGACGCCCCTCGCGGTGTGCCTCCACGATCTCAGTTTCGAGGTGTTGCCGGGTGATTTCTCGCCGCGCGAGCGTTGGCGCCGTCGTTTCCTGGCGCGGCGGGCGGCCCGGGTGGCCGATCGGGTCATGACCGACACCGAGCACATGGCCGACCTTGTGATGCGCAGGTACCGGGTCCCGGAGGAGCGCATGGCGGTAGTCCCGCTCGGGGTGGATCGAGCGCGATTCAGTCCACAACCGGGAAACGACGACAGCGAGCAGCTCGAACGATTGGGAGTGCGCACTCCCTACCTTTTGTGGCTGGGAACGGTGCTTGAAAGGCGGCGGCCGCGTGAGGTGCTGGAAGCCTTTGCATCTCTGAGGTCTGGCGGTCACGACCTCCAGTTCGTCATCGCGGGCGCGAATCGGATGCGGTCGCCGCACCGACTCGACGTGTGGATCCGCGAGCTCGGTCTGGAGACAAGCACGCTCCAGCTCGGGCATGTCGAAGAAACATCCCTCGCGCCGCTGTACCGGGGCGCTGCTGCCGCGGTGTATGTGTCGCAACACGAGGGTTTCGGACTCCCGCCCCTGGAGTGCCTGGCGTGCGGCACGCCGGTGGTCGTCAGCGGCGGGCTGGCGCTCGACACGGCGTGGCCGGACTACCCCTTTCGTTGCACTCACACCTCAGCGCAGGCCATCGGGGATGCGCTCCGCACGATCGTGACCTCAACCGAATGGAGCGGGGAGCTGGCGGCCAGAGCGCGCGAGGTGGTCGACACTTTCGATTGGACAGCCAGTTCACGGTTCCTGGTGGCGGAGCTCCAGAGGGCGGCCGCGCGATGATCTCGGCAATCATCGTCAACCACAATTCCGAGGAACACCTGCGGCAGTGTCTGGAGAGCCTCCGCCGGCCGGGGCCTGAGATCGAGGTCCTGGTGGTGGACAACGCCTCCTCTGACGGTTCGTTGAACGTGGTTCGCGAAGTCTGCCCGGAGGCCCGGGTGCTCGAACAGGGCCGCAACCTGGGTTTTGGGACCGCAAACAACGTTGCCGCAAATGAAGCGTGCGGCGAGACCCTGCTGCTGATCAACGCCGATGCCTGGCTCGAGCCCGAGGCTCTGCGACGACTCGACGAGCACCTCCAACACGATGATCGCCTCGCGCTGGTGGCGCCGACCCTTCTCTATCCGGATGGCAGACAGCAGTTTGTGTGGTCGCTCGAGAGAGGGGTTGCGGGAGAGGCGCTGCAGCAGTTGAGAAACCCTTTCGAGAACCGGCGATGGGCGCACGGCGCCGCGGTCCGGGCCTTGAGCCGCATCGCCGGGCGCGTGTGGTTCACGGCGGCCTGTGTGCTGGTGCGGACCGAGGCCTTCCGGGCTGTGGGAGGATTCGACGAGACGTTTTTTATGTATTTCGAAGACGTTGACCTCTGCGCGCGGCTCGAAAAGGCCGGCTGGCGATTGGCGCAGGAGCATCGTGCGGTGGTGCGCCACGTCGGGGGCTTCGCCCGCCACCCGCGGGTTGACGATGTCTACCGGCCGTCCCAGCTGCGCTACTACGCCCTCCACCGCCCACGGTGGGAGGCCCGGCTGGTGGAGCGACGGTTGCGCCGGCGATATGGCGACGCGGCGGTTGATGGGTGGCTGCGAGGGGGCGGCGGGCCGTGAGTGTCGGTTGGTTGCTTCTCGTGCTGGTTGCAGCAGTTGGGTTGGCCGCCGTGTTCGCACGAAAGATCCTCCGCCGGCTGCGGCGGGTGCGCCGGCTCGAAAACAGCGAGGCGAGTGTGGCAAAGGCGGTGGCCGACGGCCG
>RCNF010002505.1_pt1 | contig 10720 bp, 8 predicted proteins | sample 2041311 | NCBI WGS metagenome assembly RCNF01 (sample SAMN09708228, study PRJNA481090) | Marine sediment metagenome, whole genome shotgun sequencing project. | biome: marine sediment; feature: ocean; material: sediment; isolation source: Sewage treatment plant 2 marine sediment (STP2) ... | reverse complement strand
GTAAAAGTATCAATGTGAAGGCTGCTTATATACACCTGATCGGAGACAGCCTCTCTTCTGTGGTGGTTATCATTGGCGCTGTGATGATACAGATTTTTCAGATCGCCTGGATCGATCCCATCATTACTGTCCTCATCTCCATATATATTATCCGTTCCGGATTTGTTATCCTGAAAGATTCCGTCAACATCCTTATGCAATCGGCCCCGGATCATCTGGATCTTTCCCAGATTAAACTCAGGGTTGAACAGGAGCCGGAGGTCTTAAACATCCACCACATCCATGCCTGGATGCTCACTGATCAGGAAGTACACATGGAGGCTCATGTAGAATTACAGGGCGATCTGAAACTTAGCCAGGTAAAGATCATACAAGAAAAAATTGAGAAGTCTCTTCACCGGGAATTCAAGATTGTACACATCACCCTTCAATTTGAGTATAATACGAACCATGCCAACAGCCTTATTCATACAAAAACAAGGTAGATGACAAGGGAACAAAAGATTATTCGCGCGTCCTGGTGGGCCATTGCCGGCAATGCCCTGCTTGCCTTTCTTAAACTGGGAGCCGGATTTATATCCGGAAGTTTTGCGGTGATCGCAGATGGAATAGACTCCGTATCAGATATTGTCTCGTCGGTGGTTGTCCTGGTGGCGGCCAGAATCATTGCCAGACCTCCCAATATCAAATTCCCCTACGGTTATAAAAAAGCCGATACCGTTGCCACCAAGGCGCTCTCTTTTATTATTTTCTTTGCGGGAGCCCAGCTGGGCTACTCCACCATACGGATCCTTGTGGTAGGGGCATCCATGGAGACTCCAGGCAGACTTGCTATCTGGGTTACGCTGATTTCGATCCTGGGGAAATTCTTCCTGACCCGTTTGCTCTCACGAACGGTGGAGAGTACCATGTTGATTGCCAATGCCAGAAACATGCGTAATGATATCCTTCTGTCCCTAAGCGTACTGGCCAGTCTGATTTTTACAGTGGTCCTGAAAGAGCCCCTTATCGACCGGCTTATCGCTCTTCTGATCAGTCTGTTCATTATGTATACAGGATTTAAAATCTTTATGAAATCCAATATTGACCTGATGGATGGAATCGACAATACCGAGGTATACGACAAGCTGTTCCAATCGGTTCATTCCGTAGAGGGCGCCCATAATCCCCACCGGGTCAGAGCACGGAAAATTGGACATTACTATATGATCAACCTCGACATTGAGGTCGATCCTGACCTAAGTGTTAAAGACGCACATGATATCGCCAAAAATGTGGAGAACAGCATTAAAGCGAACGTTCGAAACATATACGATGTTATGGTTCACGTGGAGCCCCTTGGAAACCTGGAAGAAGATGAGAAATATGGCATTACTGAAACGGAAATTCATAATCAAAATTTAAAAAAATGATAAGCCGGGAAAGACCCATGTACAGGGTGGTGCTTGAGAATCTTCAGCTTCTACCCCTTCTGCCCCGATTCAACCTTAAATCCGGTTTTGGAGAAAAGAGCGTGGACGAGGTATGTCGTGCCCATGGGGTCAACACAGATTTTTTCCTTGAAATTGCCAACGCTTACCTGGATGAATTGTATGTCCCCTCAGAAGGCCTTTCGCTCTTCTCCCTGGGTACCATGGTAAACTATATCAAATCCACCCATAGCTACTATACAGATATTGCCCTGCCCATGGTAGAGGAGAAAATACACCGGCTGATGGAACGCTCCAAACTATCGGAAAAGGAGGTCCGCCTGGTCACCAATTTCTTCAATGACTACAAGAAAGATTTTATGACCCATATCTCTCAGGAGGAAGAGCATATTCTTCCTTATGTGCTTGAATTAGAGAGGCAATCCTCCCTGGAAAAGCCTGATCCTAAGTTTATTCAAAAACTTCGAAGCTACTCCATCAGCGAATTTGAAAAAGAACACGACCGTTTGGAAATCAGTCTGGAGCATCTTTCTGAACTCATCATCAAATACCTTCCTCCCTTTGATGATCTACAGTTGTGCCACCAGGTTCTGAACGACCTGTCCATTCTGATGAAAGACCTGGTGGATCACGCCGATATGGAAGATAAGGTCCTGATTCCCCGGGTTGCCGAGTTGGAAAGAGAATTACTAAACAGCGGGTCTCTTGCATGAGAATTTGGGATTTCATACTGATTATTGACTCCTACCTCTTAAGAAAGGGGGTGGTCTCCATGCTAAACCGCATTCAGGGTATCAGGGTGCTGAAGGAGTTTGGCTCAGGCGATCCATTTCTGACCTACCTGCAGAGTCACCCGGTAGATTATATTATCGTGAGCCAGTCTGTCTTTGAGAGTTCGCATGAGCTTTTCATATCGAAACCCGAATTGCTTGAAAAAACAATCCTTCTACAGAGTTCTCATAAAGATGCACTTACAACAGGCTTGTCACCACATGAAGGACAGACCACCATTCACCTGATGGAGGATAAAGAGGCCATAGTTTATAAAATCCGGAATCTGCTTGACCTCCGCAAGCAAAGCGATCCGGTAAGCTCTTCTATTGGGCTTTCTCCACGAGAAACAACCATCGTCAGGCAGGTCTCCATGGGACTAACGAACCGGCAGATTGCAGAAAAGCTTTTCCTGTCTGCTCACACGGTTATGACACACCGGAAAAACATCAGCAGCAAGCTGGGTATTAAATCTGTTTCCGGGCTAACCGTCTATGCCATTGTCAATAACATTATCACCCTTGAAGAAGTAAGCTCCTTACCTGCTAAGTAATGTGTATATTTGTCAAAAATAAATCCTTTCAGTATGAGTGAAAAGAAAACCAATGTAAACGCTTTGTACGGGGTCCTCGGTCTGCTGGTAGTTGTACTGGCCGTTGCCGTATACATGCTGCTTGATACGCGAAAAAATCTAAACCTGGTTTCCACAGATCTGGCTGAACAAACGGAATTTTTTCGTGTTGAAAAAGATTCCCTTGAAGGGGAATTGCGTAACATCTATTTCAGGTACGACACCCTTGAAACAAACAGCCTGGAACTGCAGGTGGAGATGCAACAGCAGAAAGAAAAAATCGACAAACTTATCTCTATTCAGGCCGACGACGCATATAAGATCCGTATGTACCGGAAAGAGATGGAGACCTTGCGTACTGTTTTGAGAAGTTATATTGTACAGATCGATTCCCTGAATATGCAAAACCAGGAATTACAGGCCGAAAATAAACAGCTGCGGAACACCGAGTTACGCCTGAGCACCGAAAAGAAGCAACTTGAAGAGGATAAAACCCAGCTGGAGGAGATCAAGGACCTTGCCACCACGCTTCAGGCATCTCAGATCGACATGGTCATGCTAAACAAACGCGACAAAGAGTCAGACCGGATCAGAACGGCCGTAAAAGTTAGGGTTGATTTTGTGCTCCGGGCCAACAATGTGGCCATTATGGGTGAGAAAAAGATCTTTCTTCGCATTATCAGACCCGACCAGGTGGTACTGGGCTCACCAGAACTGGAGGTCATTGATTTTAATGAAGAACAAATTCCTGCTTCTGCTTCCAGGGTTATCAATTACGAAAACGAAGACCTTCCTGTCTCTATTTTCTGGGCCAATGACGGGGAGATAGTCCCCGGAGAACACACTGTGGAGCTCTATTCGGAAGGGAAATTAATCGGAATGTCATCATTTGTTCTTAAATAAAACTTCTGTTCTGGTATGAACATCGGTATAATTATTGGGCGGATTGGTGGCGTTGATGGTGTTGCCCTGGAAACCGAGAAATGGATCGGGGTTCTGAAGGCAATGGGACACCGGGTAAGCACCCTTTCCGGACAGTTCCAGGAGCGCCCCATGGACCCGGATACGGAAACCCTGGTTCCTGAAATGTCTTTCTTTTCTCCGGAAAGCTTCTGGAGTCAGAAAAAGGCTTTTTTCTACCCGGAAACCAATGCAGAAGAACTGATTGAGCATCTTAATCTCTACTCAAAAGTGATCTATAAAAAGATCATGAACTGGATACAGGAGCGAAAAATTGAACTCCTAATCTCTGAAAACGCGTCTGCCCTCCCATCCCACCTGGAGATGGGAATGGCCATCAACAAAGCGGTACATAAGACCGGATTACCCACCATAACACATGACCACGATTTTGCCTGGGAGCGTGGCGACAGATATGTGTCACCACACAAAGAGATTAATGATTTTATCTCGGAAGTATTTCCTCTTCGGGCCCCCTCTTCAGTACATGCCGTCATAAATACCCATGCTGCCAATACTTTAAAAGATCGTTTCGGACGCGAAGCAATCAATGTTCCCAATGTGATGGATTTCGATCAGTCTTTTGGCTTAGAGAATAAAAAAAATGAGAACCTGGCCGAACATATGGGCTTCAGTAATACTGATTTATTTTTGTTCCAGATCACCCGGATTGTCAGGCGCAAGGGAATTGAATCGGCAATTAGCCTTATGCATGAGCTAAACGATAAAAAGATTAAACTGATCATTACCGGCAACTACGCAGATGATGCCGGGAGCGCCTACTACAATGAGCTTGTAAACCAGATACATGATCTAAAGCTGGGTGAACAGGTCAGTTTTGCCTACCACCTGTTTCATAACAAAGGTCTTTCCAACGGTAATGGGGAAGTGCGGTTTTCATTGTCAGATGCTTATGCCAAGGCTACGGCCTGTACCTATTTCAGCACTTATGAGGGCTTTGGCAATGCCTTTGTAGAGGCGGTGCTGGCCAGGCGGCCCATTTTCGTAAACAATTATGAACCGGTCTATCTGCCCGACATCGGCAGCAAGGGCTTCCGGACCGTAATGATCGAAAACGGAGAGCTTACCGATCGGGCTGTCCGGGAGATGGCAGATATCATTTATAATCCCTCCCTGGCCACAGAAATCGCCGAGTATAACTACCAGTTGGGGAAAAAATATTTTTCTTACGATACCCTTCGGGAAAAACTGGAAGAACTAATTGCTTTGGCCATGGCAACAGCCGGAGCTTAATCCATAAACAGAGCTCTGAGGATGTGGTCGGTGATCAGCCACTGTTCTGGTTCGATGAACAGCCTTCCCCCTGCAGCAGACATGCTGCCATTTTTAAGAAATGCTTGTGCGCTACTTTCAAAATGCACGCGAAATTCCTGGCCAAAAGCCTCTTCCATATGTGCAGGATCGGCACCCCGCCTTGTTCTCAGTGATGTAAGCAGATAGTCGTGGTATTTTTCCCTGCTTGTCAGCTGCTCGGTTTCATCAATCTTATCTCCATTATTAATTCCTCCAATATATCCTTTTAATGAGGAAGTATTCCAGCTTCGTCGCTCACCGTCATAAGAGTGGGCCGAAGGACCAAGGCCAAGATAAGAAGCTCCTGACCAGTATAACAAATTGTGTTTCGAACTCATTCCTTTTCGAGCAAAATTTGATAACTCGTAATGGTCAAATCCAGCGGAGAGGAGTTTCTCCCTCAGAATTCTATATTGATCAACACTCTCCTCCTCCTGTACCGGGTGCAATCTTCCCTTTTTTCTCCAGTGATCAAAAACGGTTCCTGGTTCAAAAGTGAGGTGGTAGGCTGAAAGGTGGGAAACTGGAAGTGAAAGTGCTTTCTCAATATTCTCCTCCCATTCATCAAGAGACTGGCCGGGTATGCCATAGATCAGATCCATGGTGATATTTTCAACCCCCCCTGAAGAAGCCAGGTGGACTGACGCTTCAGCCTGCTCGGCATTATGGGACCGTCGCATGATCTCCAGATCTCTTTCATGAAAGGATTGGATCCCGATACTCAGTCTGTTAAAGCCCAAAAGACCCAGGCTTTTTACTGTATGTTCAGTCAGATCGTCCGGATTACATTCGATGGTCCATTCGGGATGCTCCTGAAATGAATGGTACTTGTATATGGCGTTAATAATTCTTTCCAGGTGCCTGGTAGACAAAAGCGAGGGGGTGCCGCCGCCCAGGTATAGGGTTTCCAGTGAGTGGCCAGCACTGCTTTCTCCTTTCTGCCTGATCTCCTCAAGCAGTGCATCTACAAATGAGTCCAGATAGCGCAGACTTACCGAAAAATAAAAATCGCAATATCTGCACGCTTGCCGGCAGAATGGAATATGAATGTAAATACCGCGCATATTTTACTCGTCGATAAACCCGATTAGGACATTGGAAACCGCTCTGGGCTCCGGGGGAAGGGCATATGCGTCTTCTTCGTAACTACTGTTATAGGGAGAAATGTTCAGTGTGGTATTTCCAACCACAAGAGTGCTGCTCCCTCCTGGATCAAAGCCCATGGCCTTGTCCATTCCCTGCATTTGAAGGATCTCTGCCATGTCCCGATGGGTGGCACCCACCGATTCCCTGATCCGTCCATTGATAGTCAACACGGCTAGTTCGTTTTTCTTATTAATTCCTACAGCTATTTTGGGTCCGCGCATCTCTGTATAATCTAGCCTTGCAGCCTGTGTGCGAATCGAGTTGATGTGCTTCCAGCCTTCAATCTCCATATCTATTTCGCATCTGCCTCCTTCCAGTAGAAGCGGTCCCGCCTCCACAGCATGCTTCACCTCTTCCAGGCCGGGTACCATAAGCTCGACCACTTCGCCTGGCAATAATCCTTTCGGAACAGCCTCCGGATCCAGAGCCAGTGTAAGTCCAACCGGCACCACCGGCACCTGCTCATTTTTCCTGGTAAACAGGACCTCTTTTACCACATTCCCGGACAGGCGGATAATGGTTCTACCCTCTCCCTCTATCTTATCTTTCGGGTACAGTAGATCGTAGTAAGATCGAAGCCCCTCTTTACCATCATTGTTATAAGCAAGCTGATCAAACAGGATTTCGTGTCCTTTCCAGCATAATTTCAGCCCATTGCTGCAATTTACCCTTTGAATATCAATACTGCCATCTTTATAAACAAGTAGTGCGGGTTTATTGAAAAGAGGAGCTGAGCTCATTTTTCCTCCCGAAATTAGCAGTCCCAGCGGAGATCCTATGTAGGTTTCCGGGAGCCCCAGCTTTCCAACCAGTTCCGGATTTAGTATGTAACCGCCATTCCAGGCGATCTGAGCCCTTATGCCCTTTTGTCTCTTGAAAGCATTCACAAACTGCCCTACGGTCCTGGGTCTGTCGGGTGTTGAAACAGCCATAAAATCCCAGCTTTCCTTTCTAAAATTAAGTCTGGCAAGGGCGCCATTGTATGGCATGCCATCGGAATAGGTACCGCTCAGGAAACTAAAACTGACCGGGCCTGGATTTATCTCTCTATTAGCCAATGTGTTGAGTGCGTGCTTTAAGGGGCTGCCATGAAGTGCGGCGTCCTCTTTGATGGCCGAAAAGACCGCCTCTTCTCCGAGTTTCTTTACAAGCTGTTTAAAAAGATCACTTTTCATCCCCCGGTCGAATTCTTTGGCTGTCTGAACAGGAGTAGGATAGGAAAGTGTGGCTCTCACCCCCGCCGGCACAAATTGTATATAGCCACTGGAAATGGGAATTCCCATCATATGGGCCGTAAATTCATTGGGGACTTTTCCTATATGGAAGCGGTCCATGTCGACCATATCCGTCATCATAGCGGCATTACTGCGATTGGTCAGGATATACCCTTTCTGATCTCTGATCTCTCTCAACATCTTTAAGGCCCGGCTGCCCAGCTGTGGAAAATGAATGCCCACACACACTTGTTTTGTACGAATAATCTGAATCACTTTGAACTCGTAGAGCAACTTCAGCTCCTCCGATATGCCATGGATGATATAATCCGTGATCTCATCCTTATTTAGCTGCTTTCCGAGATTTTTTTCCTGGGCAAAAATGTAAACGGCTTGCAGTTTAGAAGCTTCCTTTTCCAGCAACTCCCTGGTGATTATCTCTTCCAGGGGGAGCTTCATTCTGGAACGAATACTCTGCAGGGCAAAGAATTCCAGTTCATACATAATATAGGCTCCCGGGAAATAGGCAATGGGTCGGTTTTCCCTGAGCCGCTGAATTAATCTCTTCCTGTTATCAATGGCAAGGTAGGAGCTCCCGGTCAGCTGCATCAGGGCCAGGTTCCAGTCCGTGAAAAACTGGGGGCTCAGGTCTACCTTATTTATCGGAGTGGGCTGAACAATGCCAATATAAAGGAGGTTGATCAGTCCGGTTAGCTCCTGGAAGGTGTAGTCCTGGTAAGGATAGTGATAACTGTTGCGATGGCGGTAGGACATGGAATGATCGTGTTGTATGCTTTGCATTCCATCCCTGTATTCGAACATGGTTTCCACCGCATTGAAGAAGCGGTTTATAATCTTTTCTGGTACATGGCCTGAATCGGGATCGTTAAAAACAATGGATTGGGAAAAATGATAGGCCTTGCCACGTATCAGTTGCTGCTCCACTCTAAAAAAACTTGGGTCTATAAGCGACTTCAGCATATACATAAAACCTAACTTCGAATACCCGGGAAGATATTGCCTGTGCCTGGTATCCAGCAGGGCTTGGAGGTTTTCATTGGAAAAACCTACCATCTCCCGGTAATCATCCAGGCTTTCGCGGACAATTCTAAGAGTCTTTTCATTTCCCTTTAACTGTTGGTAGAGCCTTTGCAGAATTTGATAAAGATTTTCATTTAGCGCATCCAGGCTGTATCGCTTGTAAACAACCCGCTGATTATGCCTGATTTCATCGGTATAACGGTGTGGGAAAAAGATCCGGTCTGCAATCCGCTTCACCATTCCGTCTGTAATTCTCTTCCCTTTAAACTCCAATACTTTCAAACGGTCCCGCTCTCCCAGGTGTTCTCCAATCACCTCTGAATAAACCTGTTCGGGTTCATACCTCCTGCAAAAAATAGGTGTTCCGCAGGCCGTCGCTTCAATTATGGGCAGTCCGCGCCCTTCGGTTTTACTTGGCAGCAGCACCAGTGAGGAGATGTTATAGAGTTCTGCGATCCCTGCCGGATTCTCATATTTCTCTTTAAAAGCATCGCGGTCCAGCCCTCCAAACAAGAGTGCCATATATACCCGTTTCTTTAGTTCGGGATCAAGCTCACTCAAAAGATCCCTGAAGCGCTCCACCAGCTTTTTATAATAGCCATAGTGTCCTGATGCAATGGGCCCCGTAATAATCAGGGTCATTTTCAGGTGAGAGGTCTTAATGAATCTCCTTATCATTTCCTCCTCCTGAAACATTTTTAACAAGAGGTTGAAAGAGGTCTCTATTCTCTTCCTGGAGATAATTCTTGTGGGCTGCAAAAGAATAATATTCTCCTTGATAAAACGGTCCACTCGTGTAGTGCCTTCACCAATCAAAATCGGCAGCTGATTCTTCTCATCTACCAGTTCTTTTTCCAGCACATCCTCAACCGAATAACTATTTAGCTCTTGTCCGTATCTCGACAGGATATTTTCCAGTTGAATAAAGGTGTTGATGTTCTTACGCTTGTCGCTTTTTGTATAATGAGAAGTGTCTACCGCTGTACCTATATCCATTACGTTGGCGGGATTGTGCCCATTTACGCGAACCAGGTGTTCGGATTGTCCCGTATTAATGTTCACATTGATCCATGAGCGTGACTGCCATGGATATAACATTTCTATAATCGAAAACACTTCCCCCAGGTGACAGTTTGTGAAGAAGAAATCCCTTGGCCCTGGTCTGCTTCCAGATTTTTCCCTTTCGGGAGTACACATACCCCCCTCCCAGTAAAAATCGTGGTTGTTATTGATCACCGGAATCTTAAGAAATTCAGATATCAATACCAGGGCCAGCGCATAGGCCACATTTCCCGGATTGGAACAAACGTTGATAATATATAGCAGGTTGATTCCATGCTCCTCAATATAAGAACCCAGTTTTTGAACGATATCAAGAGTCTGGCTCCATAGCTTCCCAATAAGTTCATTATATACAGGACCTCCCCTTTCCAGCCTGGTAAAGTAGAAATCGTTATAAAGATTCCACTCGTTAAACCCGGCCAGTTCAGGAATTACCTTTTGCATATAATCCGCTTTTATAAACGGAGCAGTTTTTGTGTTGATCGTTCCTGCAATATAGTGAACCGGGATCCCGGGAACATTACGTCTCATCAGTGATGCATACTTGTCCACCTCAACAGTCACCCCGTCTACCATATAATGAAAGGAGAGGAAGGCCACTCCGCCAGTTCTTAATTCTTCTTTATAATCATCGTAGTTGCCTTCCCGCTGAATGGATGGATAGGCCTGTTCTTCCTTGAAACGATCAAGGAATAGTCCCAGGTCAAACCAGGTATTGATATGCTCTCCATGGAGGAAAGCCAGCAGTTTATCTACGTTCATTACAAAATAATTATCATCTTTGTGCGGGCTTGAAAATGCCTTCCGGATATGCTAAGGTACGTGTTCCAATATAAATTTTCTATTCTGCTGGCTTTTGTTATTTCCCTTTTAAGCCTGACGCCGGCAAGTAGCTTTCCTATTACCTCCCTTTGGGATATCCCTCATATGGATAAGATTGTCCATATGTTAATGTATGCATCACTCGGTTTTGTGGCCCTTATGGAGAGCCGTTGTGCGCATAAGTGCCTTGGAAATCATCTTATAATTCTCCTTGCCATCTTGCTGGCCAGTGCACTTATCGAGGTTTTGCAGGCCACTGTTGTTTTATCCCGCGGAGCCGAATTGGTCGATTTGGCGGCGAATTTTCTGGGGCTTATGGCCGCTTACCTGGCTTTTAGGCTTATTGGTGGGTGGGGCTTATTTCGTTTTCTTAAATCCTGATTCTCTCT
>RCNF010002070.1_pt1 | contig 10720 bp, 7 predicted proteins | sample 2041311 | NCBI WGS metagenome assembly RCNF01 (sample SAMN09708228, study PRJNA481090) | Marine sediment metagenome, whole genome shotgun sequencing project. | biome: marine sediment; feature: ocean; material: sediment; isolation source: Sewage treatment plant 2 marine sediment (STP2) ... | reverse complement strand
TGTCGGGCGTCATGAAGCCACCACTGTGGTTGCACACGTAGAGCGCGCCGCCGTCCGGGATGTTGTCGAGACCGCGGACCCGAGGTCGAAACCACTTCCACAGGATCGGGCCGGCAATGTCCGCGAAACGCTCGAGCACCATCGGATCGCGATTGTCGAGCGAGTTGACGTCGTGGAAGCCTGGAAAGCGCTGCCAGAAGTGGATCACGGCAAGGAGAGGATACGCCTCACCTGGCGCGCTGCAAACAGGAAGATGACCGAGCTCACGAGCGCTACGGCGTGACGATGTCGAACGCGCCCGTAGGCTTGTCGATCAGCCGAAAGAACGAGACCAGGTCAAGCCGGCTTCCGTCGATCTCCAAGTCGTCCGAGAACAGCGTATCCTTGAGGCCTGCCTTGCCGGTCAACATTTTGAGGTAGAGCTCATGCGTGACCTTCAGCGTCACGTTGGCGTCGGGGTGGGGGTCGCGTTTGTAATGGCGCAGCACCGAGTTCTTCAGCTCGAGGACGTAGGTCTCGCCGAGGTCCGTGAAGACGAGGTTGACGATCATATCCTTGCCTTCGGCCTTCGGCGCATTCAGCCGGGCAGCCATGGCAGTGAGAAAACTCTCCAGCGGCGCGTACTTGATCATGTCCATCATGCGGGCCAGGTCGATCCCCTCCGTCGGGCCCCCGTGCCGAAGCTCGAAAGCGCCGGTCAGGTATTCGTCACGCCAGGGCCCCGACTCCGCTTGATAGCCCAGCTGATCATAGGCCTTGGCAAGCAGCTCTCGCGCCTCTTGGTTGTCGGGGGCTGAAAACACGAGGTGGTTGACGACTTCGGCGACCCACCGGTACTCGCCTCTGTCATACGCGGCCTGCGCCTTTTCTAGGAGGCTCGCCGCGCCGCCTGCGAGCTCGACGTACTTCGCGCCTGCCTCGGCTGGCGGAAGCGGATCGAGGTTGGCTGGATTACTGTCGTACCAGCCAAAGTAACGCTGATACACCGCCTTGACGTTGTGCTTGAGCGTGCCGTAGTAACCGCGGTTCGCAAACGAGCTCTGGAGTGTTTCGGGCAGCTCGAGCTCTTCGGCGATTTCCTGCGGTGTTCCGCCATGGAGCGCGAGCCGTAGCGTCTGGTCGTTGATGAATTTGTATGTATCGCGCTGCTTTTCGAGAAAGTCGATGATGCGGTCGTTGCCCCAAATCGGCCAGTGATGGCTACCGAAGTAAACCTCGACATCCGGGAACATCTCGATCACCTCGTCGATGTAGCCGCTCCATTTGATCGCATCGCGGACCTTCGCGCCGCGGAGCGTGTAGAGGTTGTGCATGGTGTGCGACACGATTTCGGCGCCGCAAAAGGTCTTCGAGTCGGGCAGGTAGAATGTCATTTCAGACGGAGCCTCCGACCCAGGCGCATTCTGAAAGACGAAATTCACCCCATCGATCGTCATCTCCGTCCCTGTCTTCGTGATGATCTCGCTCGGCGGAAGCAGTCCGAACGTGCCGTATGCAACCCCCTTCCCAAGCCCAGTGTCGACGTGGCCTCGCTCCCCTTTGGGCAAGCGCGGCCCCATCATGAAGAGCGACCTTCGTGCCATGGCGGTGCCGGCGACGACGTTCTCGCTCGTCGCCTCCTCGAGAAAGAACTCCGGCGCGATGATGGGAACATTGCGCTCCGCGACCTCTTCCGGGGAGATCACACCAAGCACGCCACCAAAGTGGTCGATGTGGCTATGCGTGTAGATGATGGCAGAGACGGGCTTGTCACCGAGATGCTCCCGCACGAAGGCCATCGCCTTTGCGCCGGTCTCTTTGGCGGTGAGAGGGTCGACGATGATCCAGCCGGTTTTCCCTTTGATGACGGACATGTTGGCAAGGTCGTAACCTCGAATTTGGTACACCCCTTTGGTCACCTCGAACAGGCCATGAATGTTGTTCAAGCGAGCTTGCCGCCAGAGGCTCGGATTCACGCTGACGGGCGAGTCCCCCTCGACGAAATCGTAACCTGGCATGTTCCAGATCTGTTTTCCCTCTTCGGTCGAAACACGAAGGTCCGGATCACTCGCGATCAGGCCTCGCTTCGCATCTTCGAAGTCTTGTTGATCGGATAGAGGCAGAGTCTCGCTTACCGCTGCGTTGAGCGCGGCGGTTGTCGCGGTCGGAGACGTGTTCCCCGCGACGTCAGGCTGAAGATTCTCGCCTTCGTAGGTTGGGGCCTTTTTCGCCTCAGCACAGCCGGTCAGCGAAACGGCAAAAACGAGCGAGATTGCAATTACGTGTTGCATCCGAACAGACCTCCAGAGAGTACGAAGACGATGGAAATTGAATCAGAACCACTTGATGCTGAGGTCGATCAGCTTTTGCTTGAAGGCGGTGTAGGGCGCGGTCATGAATTCGAGTCCGCCGAATGGAAACACCTGCTCGAGCACGCCCCTCGGATTCGAGAACGCCTGAAACCCGAAGAAGCCATGACCCTTACCGATACCGCTGTGGTTGGAGCCGCCGAACGGCAGGTTGTTGTTGAAGAAATGAACCGCATTGTGATTGATGCAGGTACCGCCCGCGCGCGTGCTTCGAATCACGCGATTGATGTTCTGCCGATTCTTGCTGTACATGTAGAGCGCTAGCGGTTTCTCTCTCGCGTTGATCATCTGAATCGGCTCGTCGAGGCTTTGGAAGCCATACACGGGCAGGACCGGTCCGAAGATCTCGTTGGTCATCACGTCAGAGGTTGGATCGACGTCTGTCAGAATCGTAGGCTCGATGAAATTGTCGCTTTCATCGACGCCGCCGCCCTCGACGACTCTTGCTCCGGTGGCGCGGGCGTTCTCGAGGTAGCCGGCGACGCGTCGAAAATGCCGATCGTTCACGATTCGTGCGTAGGAGGGTGATTGCTGCGCGTCGTCGCCATAGAGCGCATGTATCTGTTCCTGCACTTTCGCGATGAGCTCGTCTTTGCACGACTCGTGGACGAATAAATAGTCGGGCGTGAGGCAGATTTGGCCATTGTTGACGAACTTCGCCCAGGCGATTCGACGCGCTGCAGCCTCGAGGTTGGCCGATTCGTCGACGATCGTCGGCGACTTGCCACCGAGTTCGAGCGTGACCGAACCAAGATGCTCAGCCGCGGCCCTCATCACCACTTTGCCGATTTCCGGGGATCCAGTGAAAAAGATGTGGTTGAACGGGCGAGCGAGGACGGCTTGGGCCGCTTCGATGCCGCCCTCGACGAGGGCAATTTCGTTCTCATCGAAGGTCTCGTCGACGATCTTTTTCATGATCGAAGAGGCGTGCGGGGTGTTCTCCGACGGTTTGATCATCACGCAGTTGCCTGCGGCGATCGCCGCCGTCAATGGACCGAACGTGAGATTGATCGGGAAGTTCCATGGCGAAATGATCAGCGCCACGCCTTTCGGTTCGTAGTGCACATAGGAGCGCGAACCCATCAGGGCCATCGGTGTCTTGACGCGATGAGGTCGCATCCAACCCGACAAGTGTCGGAGCGAGTGTTTGATCTCACTCGTCACGGGGTAGATTTCCGTTAGATCGACTTCGCTCGGATGCTTTCGAAAGTCTTCATACAGCGCCTGCCGGATGTCTTCCCGATGTCCCAGCACGGCCGCGTGCAGTCGTTTCAGTTTCTGCTTGCGCTCTTTGGCCGTGGTCTGCCCGACGCTGCCCTGGTTTGCCAGCTGGGATCGAAAAATGCGCTCGACCTCACTCGGTACGACGTTGGGAATCGTCGCCGCGCGCGTTCGCTGCTGCGGGCCGCCGTTGGTGGGTTGCACGTGGGCCATGGGCCTAACCTTTCCTCTCGAAATTTCGCTCAGATCTCGCATCGCACACCAGCGGTCCCGAGAAGTCAAGGGGATCCGCTGCGCGAACGCGAGCGGCACAAAACCAGCAGCCAGGCCCAAAGCTGCATCCATCACGATCAGCTTTCGATAGTCCTGTTGATGTGCGTTGGCAGCGTTCGGACGGCGTGTAGCTACTCGAAGCTAAAACTGTACTCTGCGCCCATGCGGGGCGCGGAGAACTTCGGAAAGTTGATCGCGAGCAGTTTCCTGGAGACGCAGATCTGAAAGGGCTTGCTGCCGGGTTTCGTTGTAGCGCCGGTGACCTCGCCCTTGCCCGAAATCACCATTTGAATCGAAACTCGACTCATGCGGGTCTTTTTGATCTCCCTGAGCACGCAGCCTTGAAAGATCTCGTTGACGTGTCCATTCATGATGTCGGAGACCTTCGTCGAGCTCAGGTGCTGTTGACCTTCGTCGTTGGTGAGGTCGCCAAGCTCTGCTGGCTCGAGCATGGCCTCTACGTAAGAGGGCAGCTCGCCCTTAGCGCGCTTCGCTTTCGATGCCGTGAAGCCGAGAGCCGTATCGCCGCCGCTTGCCGAGCCCTGTGGCGGTAGCGCCAGCGCATAAACCTTGGCGGTGCCTGGAACGGCCGCGTGTGGCATTTTGGCAAGCGGTTCCGGGCTGCCTGTGCTCGATGAGCCGGTAGCGCAACCGGACACCGCGATCGCAAGTGCTGTGCCGCTGATCAAGAGACGCCTAGGGAGAGTGTTCATCATCGTCGTGCCTGCTTCATCTTCTCGTCCTGCGCGTCGGCGCGTTCTTTCGCGACTTTCGCACGCTTGGCCGCGTCCGGATGAGTTGCCTTGAGCGACTTCTTGCCGCTGTCGCCGCTGAGCTCTGCGAGCTTGCTGAACGCGCCCTCCATGGCGTGGTAATCATAGCCGTGCTTGACCATGAAGTTGAAACCGTACTCGTCTGAAGCCGATTCATCGCCGCGCGAGAACTTCGCGTTCAAGACATCCTCGATGAACGTGCCGAGCTGGCTGTCGGCCAACACCTTGCCGCCTGAGCCCGTGTTCGCTGCAGCAGCATCCTTGCTCGCCGCGACCGAGTACGCCTTTTGGTACTGCTTCTTCGAATGTTGGAGTTTTACGTGACCGATCTCGTGGCCGATGACGCTGCGCACTTCGTCGTCCGTCATGATGATCATCAAACCGGCCATGACCCGAATGCTCCCATCAGGTGTCGCAAATGCGTTGACGTCCGACACGTCGTAGAGCTTGAAGTTCAGTTCGAGCCCGTCTTCTGAGTCGAGTCCCTTCACGATCTTGTTGAAGCGTTGTGCCAAGGGATTGCCGTCCGCGACGACCGAATTTTGCTCATCCATCGAGGCCACGGCTTGGCGTGACAGTTTCGCCATGTCTTCGTCAGAAAGCGTGACAGCCTTTACGGCATTCTGCGCTGCGGTGACGTTGTCCTTTTTCAACAACTTCCGGCCGAAATCCGCCTGTGCCCCAACAGCGAACGAAAGTATGCAACCTACCAACAGTATCTTCTTCATTGACGTGAACCCCCAGCGCTCAAGTTAGCAAGTCGCTGGACCTGTTGGCACGGCTGCACAGCTCTTCAGTATCGGTCGACGCGATGCTGCTCGAAGCGCTTCTCGTCCTGGTGGGAGTGGCCGAGCGCGCCCGCCCGGGGTAGGTTGAAGAGCGACCACGAGGGCGTCATCATGGCTCCATCCACCCCCCCGACGACAGGTGAGAAGGCCCCGCAGAAGTCCGGGAGCGTCGATGCGAGTCGGGCCGAGCCGCTGCTGATGGAGGTGGCCTGGGAGGTCTGCAACCAGGTGGGCGGGATCTACACGGTCATACGGTCGAAGATCCCGAGCATGACGAGGCGCTGGGGCAGCCGGTACTGCCTCGTGGGTCCGTACAACCCGCGCACCGCGGAGGTCGAGTTCGAACCGGCGCCGCTGGCGGGCCCCGTCGGCCGGGCGGTCCGGCAACTGCGGGAGATGGGCTACGGCGCTCACTACGGGCGGTGGCTGGTTAGCGGCCGTCCGCACGTGGTTTTGTTGGACGTCGGGTCGGTCGGTGGAGTGCTCAACGACATCAAGTACCGGATCTGGGCCGACCACGGGATCCCAGCGAGCGACGAGACGAACGTGAACGACGCAGTGGCTTTCGGGGAGATGTGCCGGGCCCTTCTCTCAATCCTCGCGCAAGAGGAGTCCCAGGGCCGCCCGCTCGTCGCGCACTTCCACGAGTGGCAGGCCGGCCTGGCGATTCCGATGCTGCGCAAGGAGCACTGGCCGGGCTCGCTGGTGTTCACCACGCATGCAACTCTGGTCGGCCGCTATCTGGCGAACGGCAACCGGTCGTTTTACGAGCGCCTGCCCTTCCTCGACGGCGACCAGGAGGCTAAGAACTTCAACGTCCACGCCCCGCACCAGATCGAGAAGGCCGCCGCCCATGCGGCACACGTCTTCACCACCGTGTCGGACGTCACCGCGGAGGAGTGCACCCACCTGCTCGGGCGCACGCCCGACATGCTGCTGCCCAATGGGCTGGACATCCGCCGGTTCACCGCGATCCACGAGTTTCAGACCCTCCACCAACAATACAAGGAACGGCTGCACGAGTTCTCGATCGGGCACTTCTTTCCCAGTTACGACTTCGACCTGGACAACACGCTCTACATGTTCACCTCCGGCCGGTACGAGTACTTCAACAAGGGCATGGACGTGACGATCGAAGCGCTGGCCAGGCTCAACCACCGGCTACGGGAGACGGCGAGCCCCGTGACGGTCGTCTTCTTCATCATCACCAAGGCTCCGTTCCGCTCGATCAACGTCCAGGCGCTGCAGAACCGGGCGATGCTCAACGAGTTTCGTACGGTCGCCGACGCGGTGAAGGAATCCGTCGGCGATGGGCTCTTCCTGGCCGCCTCGTCCGGCGAGATCCCCGACCTCAACGTCCTGATGCAGGACTACTGGCGGCTGCGTCTGCGCCGTGCGATCCAAGCCTGGAAGAGCAAGGTCCCGCCAGGCATCGTCACCCACGACCTCATCGATGACGTCCACGACCCCGTGCTGAACCAGCTGCGCACCTGCCGGCTGTTCAACCTCGAGGACGACCCGGTGAAGGTCGTCTTCCATCCCGATTTCGTGCAAGCCACGAGCCCTCTTTTCGGGATGGAGTACGACCAGTTCGTGCGTGGCTGCCACCTCGGCGTATTCCCAAGCTTCTACGAACCCTGGGGCTACACGCCGCTGGAATCGATCGCGCTGGGTGTACCCGCGGTCACGAGCGACCTGTCGGGCTTCGGATCGTACCTACAGCAACTGGTGCCGGACCACGCGTCCAAGGGCATGTACGTCGTGCCCCGCCGGCACAGCGACTTCCACCGCGCCGCCGACGAGCTCACCGACAGGCTATTCCAATTCGCGTCCCTCGGCCGACGCGACCGGATCGCACTTCGCAACTCGGTCGAATCCTTTAGCGAGCACTTCAACTGGCACAACCTCGGCCGGCACTACAACGAAGCGCACGACCTGGCGCTGGCCCGCGTGAGCGGGTAGCGCGGGCACACCGTCGAAGTCAGCCGGCAGGCGATGAGGAAAGCAGCAGCACGCCATAGACCGTGGCCGCCGCGGCGAAGGCGAGGACGTCGGTGGATCGGTCGGTGTCGGGGAGCTCGTGGCGCAGGATGTTCATGATCGTTCCGCCGGCGATGTAGGCGAGCACCAGCGCCAAGATGTCTGGTTGGATTTCGACTGCGGGTAGGGCGCCGATCAGCCAGCCGGTGACCAAGCCCGCGACGAGAAGCCAGCGGCCGATGCCTTGGTAGCGGCGTCCGTGATGCTCGACCAGCGCATGATCGTTCGCCAGGAAGTGGAGGCCCATCGCCACGGCGAACATCCAGAGCGGCTCGACTGCTCGGTCGCCCGGACTGGCGACTGCGTATCCGATGGCAGCGTTCAGCACCATGAAGGAGACGATGCTGAGCCAGAAGGTCGCGGTACCTGTTTCGTCTGGCTCGCCGAGCGCTCGGCGCCGACGACGCGACTCGCGCGAAGCGGTCTCCACCCACAGCGACACCGTGAGCCCCACGAGGGCGAGAATATAGACGTGCTGGTCGAGGCCCGGGAGTAATTCCGTGCGTTCGATGAGGCTCTGCTGCTCGGCGAGATCGGGCAGCAGGTCGAGGAAGACGTAGGCGACGCTGACGCCCGATGCGGCCGAGAGCGCTCTTGGCCGCCATTGGTGACCGAGTGCCGCCGTGGTGCCTGCGACCAGGTGCACGATGGCCAACGCCAAAACCGTCAGCAGTGTTGCCAGCATCGAGCGCTTGGTCTCTACTGCCCGTGACGGGCTTGCACGGCCTCCTCGATTTGAGCTTTCACCGCGTCCAAGTTGAAGGACGCGCCTTTTTGCATCGGCGGGAACTCAACCGCCGTCTTGGCAAGCTCGGCCACCGCGCGCTGCACGAAGACGAAGCGCCAGAACTCTCGAGCATAGAAATCCATGAACCAGTCCGGTGAGCCCACCGCGAAACTCGGGTCGGAATACCGCTCGAACGGATCGCGACGAAGGTTGTGAATTAGGGGCATGTTCAGCCTGACCTTCGCGCCCGGCCAACCATCGGGCTGCGAGATAAACGTGTACTTCCAGTCGCCGATCCGGACCGCGCCGAGCGTCGACTCGCCAAAGTACCAAACCTCTTGACGCGCGCTCGGACCCTTGCCCGTGAACATGGCCATTTGGTTGTACCCGTCGAGGTGCACCTTATATTCGCGGTCGCCGAGCCGCTTCCCCTTCTTTAGATCACTCCCAATATTTGGGTTGCCAGCGGCGGCGACCAAGGTCGGTAGCCAATCCATGCCGGACATGATCCCGTTTTCGACCCTGCCGGCCGGAATCTGGTCTGGCCAACGCACGATCATCGGGACGCGAAAACCGCCATCGGTGGTCATGCCTTTGGCGCCCTTGAACGGCGTGTTTCCGCCGTCCGGCCAAGTGAATACTTCCGTGCCGTTGTCGGTAGTGACGGCGATGATCGTGTTCTTTTCGACGCCCATCTTCTCGAGCTTTTTCATCACCGCGCCGATGATGTCGTCGAACTGGGCCATGCCGGCTTCCTCCAGGCCGTAGTTGTCCTTGCCTTGGAGCGCTTTGTACTTGGGCGAGAGAAACGTGAAGATGTGCATGCGCGTGGGGTTCAACCACACGAAGAATGGCTTATTATCCTTCTTTGCTCGGTCCATGAAATTCAAAGTGTGCTTCAGAATCTCATCGTCCACGGTCTCCATCCGCTTTGGTGGGAGAGGCCCGGCATCTTTGATTTTCTGTTTGCCGACCTTGCCCCAGCGCGGCTGCACCGTTGGGTTGTCGTTGGTGGTCGCCCAGGAGTGCACCATGTTCCGCGGCCCGATCTCATCGAGGAGATCCTTCGGGTAACCAGGCCAGTAGGGATCCGACATGGCATCGAGGTGGTAGAGGTATCCAAAGAATTCGTCGAAGCCGTGAACCGTCGGGAGGAATTGGTTGAGGTCGCCCAAGTGGTTTTTGCCGAACTGTCCCGTCGCATAGCCCATGGCCTTCAGCGCAGTTGCAATGGTTGGGGCATCTGCCGGCAAGCCCAGCGGAGAACCCGCTTGACCTACCGTCGTCATTCCGGTCCGCATCGGGATCATGCCCGTGATGAAGTTTGCTCGGCCGGCTGTGCAGCTTGCCTCCGCGTAATAGTCCGTGAACATCATGCCTTCGTCGGCCAGTCGATCGATGTTCGGCGTCTTGCCTGACATGATCCCACGGTGATAGGCGCCGATGTTAAACCAGCCGATGTCATCGCCCATGATGACCACGATGTTGGGCTGCTGCGGTTTCTTCGATCTCTTCGCGGATGCCGGCGAAGTCAAACCCAGGGCGAACACGAGGCCAGCGAGCAGCAGCGCGCGGAAATAAAGTCGAGTGAGGCTTGTCATGTCAGCTGTCTATGCTCCAAGAGTGTTGCGGAATTCTGTTGTGCACCGGCCGAACCGTAGCACCCGCTGCTCGGTCACGGGTCGAATTCGTGATCGAGCCGGACAGCGCGCATGCGCTACTGCGTTTCAGTACGTTAGGTACACGAGCACGCCAGCTAGCAGCGCATTGTCAATGCTCTGCATGCCGCTCGGACGGATGATGTACTGGATGTCGGGCGTGATCGTAAGCCAGGTAGTGACGTTGAACGAATATGCGGCCTCGAGCACGGTTTCGAGCGTCTGACCGGCCAGCGCATTGCTGAAAAACTCGAGCGCAAAACCCAAGGCGAGCATATCTTTCTTGCGTCGTCGAAATGGACCTTTCCACAGCGTGCCGCCACTCCAAAAGTAGGTTAGCGGGGCAATACTTTGCTTCCCAGCGAACGTAACGGCAGTCCACACGTTGATGCCCCGGTCTGATGCAAGCTCTGGCTCCCACAATTTCTGGCGCGCGACGACATAGGCCGTCCCGAGAACCTTGTCGGTGTCGCCAGATCCGTCGAGACGATCGAACGTACCGGTATCGTAATAGCCCCCAACAGCGATGTGACCCGGAAGTCGGTTTGGGTTTTCTTTGCGAAGCGCTTTGGTGGGCACCCATTGATAGCTTGCCTCCAGAATGAAGAAGGAGCCTTTCGTCGGCTTGAAGGTGAAGTCGACACCGTGCTTGTCGTCGTCTGTGAAATCGCGTGGAAAGCCGTTCATCCACGAGGCCTGCACACGCCAGCGCTGGTTTGGCGTCCACCGCAAGCGCACCCCCCAATTCGCAAACGGGATTACGCTGAAGTTTGGGTCGTTTGCATCGAGGGCATAGACGTTCAACCGAAAGGCAGCGCTGACGTATTGGGTGAAGTAGTCATAGTCGAGACCGTACTCCCAACCCACTGAGATCCGCCCCGCCCGAATCGAT